>Ga0075352_1000013_pt1 | contig 24495 bp, 28 predicted proteins | sample Sandmound_TuleA__FD_120092 | JGI IMG/M metagenome (GOLD analysis project Ga0075352, IMG submission 120092) | Natural and restored wetland microbial communities from the San Francisco Bay, California, USA, that impact long-term carbon... | ecosystem: Environmental > Terrestrial > Soil > Wetlands ...
AAGCAACTGCGTGGCCTGCCATCAGGCGACCGGAATGGGCATGCCCAAGGTATTTCCCGCACTCTCCGGCTCGAAGATCGTCAATGGGCCGAAGGAGGCGCAGGTTCAGGTGGTGTTGAATGGAAGAGCGGGCACGGCGATGGCCCCGTTCAAGCACCTCTCGGACGCCGACATTGCGGCGGTCGTTACCTACACCCGCAACAACTGGGCCAACAAGGTCGGCGATTCGGTCGCGCCGGCCGAGGTGAAGGCCCTGCGCAAGTAAGCGGCAACGGAATTCGCAACTGGAGAGCGTCATGGAAGCAGCCCACGCACATCACGGTCACGGTCACGACGCGCACGGCCACCCCTACGGGGGCATCATGCGCTGGATCACCACGACCAACCACAAGGACATCGGCACGCTCTACCTGGTGTTCGCGCTGTCCATGTTCTTCGTCGGGGGCCTCCTCGCGCTGATGCTGCGGGCGGAGCTGTTCCAGCCCGGCCTGCAGTTCTGGAGCCCCGAGTTCTTCAACCAGCTCACCACCATGCACGGGCTGATCATGGTGTTCGGCGCGATCATGCCGGCCTTCGTCGGCTTCGCAAACTGGCAGGTGCCGATGATGATCGGCGCTCCCGACATGGCGTTCGCGCGCATGAACAACTGGAGCTTCTGGCTGCTGCCGCCGGCGGCGACGCTGCTGGTCGCCTCGTTCTTCGTGCCGGGAGGCGCGACCGCCGCGGGCTGGACCATCTACGCGCCGCTCTCGACCCAGATGGGCCCGGGGATGGATCTCGCGATCTTCGCGCTGCACATCATGGGCGCCTCCTCGATCATGGGCTCGATCAACATCATCACCACCATCCTCAACATGCGCGCGCCCGGGATGACGATGATGAGGATGCCGCTGTTCGTGTGGACCTGGCTCATCACAGCCTACCTCCTGATCGCCGTCATGCCGGTGCTCGCGGGCGCGGTCACGATGCTCCTCACGGACCGCCATTTCGGGACCCACTTCTTCAATGCGGCGGGCGGCGGCGACCCGGTGCTGTTCCAGCACATCTTCTGGTTCTTCGGCCACCCCGAGGTCTACATCATGATCCTGCCGGGTTTCGGCATCGTGTCGCAGATCGTGCCGACCTTCTCCCGAAAGCCCCTCTTCGGCTACTCCTCGATGGTGTACGCGACGGCCTCGATCGCGATCCTCTCCTTCATCGTGTGGGCGCATCACATGTTCACGGTGGGCATGCCCGCCTCCGCGCAGCTCTTCTTCATGTACGCGACGATGTTGATTGCGGTGCCGACCGGCGTGAAAGTGTTCAACTGGATCGCGACCATGTGGAAGGGCGCACTGACGTTCGAGACGCCGATGCTCTTCGCGTGCGGCTTCATCTTCGTGTTCTCGATGGGCGGCTTCACCGGCCTCGTGCTGGCCATCACGCCGGTGGACATCCAGCTGCAGGACACCTATTACGTGGTGGCGCATTTCCACTACGTGCTGGTCGCGGGGTCGCTCTTCGCCATCTTAGGCGGCGCCTACTACTGGATGCCCAAATGGATAGGCCGCATGTACGACGAGACGCTCGGCAAGTGGCATTTCTGGCTGTCGATGATCTTCTTCAACGTCACCTTCTTCCCGATGCACTTCACGGGGCTCGCCGGGTTGCCGCGCCGGGTGCCGGACTACGCGCTGCAGTTCGCCGACTTCAACATGATCTCGACCATCGGCGCGTTCGGCTTCGGGCTCTCGCAGCTGATCTTCGTCTACGTGCTGGTCAAGGCGATCCGCGGCGCGGGCAAGAAGGTGGACGAGAAGGTGTGGGAAGGCGCGCACGGGCTGGAGTGGACGCTGCCCTCGCCGCCGCCGCACCACAGCTTCGAGACGCCGCCGGTGGTGAAGTAACGGCATGGACTACGGCGCGGACGCCAGCGTGAGCCGGAAGGTGAAGACGGCGCTCATCCTCGCCAGCATCGCGCTCGCTTTCTTCATCGGGATCGTGGCGAGGCACTGGATATGGTGAGCCACGCTCACGCCAATCGCGAGACGCTGGTGAAGCTCCTCGTCGTCGCCGTCGCGATGTTCGGTTTCGGCTATGCGCTGGCGCCGTTCTATCGCGCGATCTGCGACGCGCTGGGGCTGAACAGCGTGGTTAAGGCCGACGCGTTGGCGAACACCCAGGTGGACACGGGGCGACTCCTTACGGTGGAATTCGACACCAACCTTCGCAGCAATCTGCCGTGGACCTTCGTGCCGCTGGAGAGAAGCGTGCGCGTTCACCCCGGCGCATTGACGCAGGTCGTGTTCGAGGTGCGCAACCGGTCGGACCGCGCGGTGACCGGGCAGGCGATCCCGAGCTTCGGACCCCAGGTCGCGGGTCGCTACTTCAAGAAGCTCGACTGCTTCTGCTTCACGCAGCAGACGCTGGCGCCGGGCGAGGTGAAGCGCATGCCGGTCGTGTTCGTGGTCGAGCGCGATCTGCCGCAGGACGTGAATACGGTGACGCTGTCCTACACCTTCTTCGAGGTGGAAGGAAAGGCGCCGAGGAGCTAGGGCGTGGTGGCGCGCGAGCCGGTGGAATCGCCCCGCAAGGCGACGCCGCTGCAGGTGGCGAAGGCGGTGGCTTCGGCCTTCATCGGCATCCGCAGGCGCGCCTCGCACGAGCGCGACGTCGTCACGATCACGCCGCTGCAGGCGATCATCGCGGGCGTCATCGGCGCGGCGGTTTTCGTTGCAAGCCTGGTGCTGCTGGTGCGTTTTGTGGCCGGTTGAAAGGGAGAATCAGGATGTTGAATCAATCGTCACGCTACTTCATTCCGGATCCATCCACCTGGCCGATCACGGGCTCCATCGCGCTGCTGTGCATGGCCTCCGGCGCGGCTTCCTGGTTCAACGGCTGGGCGCCCGGCAAGTTCGTGGTGTTCGCGGGGTTGGCGATCCTCGGCTACATGCTCGTCGGCTGGTTCCACACCGTGTCGAGCGAGAGCGAGGGGGGCAAGTACAACAAGCAGGTGGACCTCTCGTTCCGCTGGGGCATGAGCTGGTTCATCTTCTCGGAAGTCATGTTCTTTGCGGCCTTCTTCGGGGCGCTCTTCTATATGCGGGTGCTGTCGGTGCCCTGGCTGGGTGACCTCGAGCACAAGCTGCTGTGGCCCGATTTCAAGGCCGGGTGGCCCGCGACGGGCCCTGGCATCAAGGACCCGTTCACGCCGATGGCGGCGTGGGGCATCCCGGCCATCAACACGATGCTGCTCCTCTCCTCGGGCGTCACGGTGACGCTCGCGCACTGGGCTCTGCTGCGCAACGACCGCCTGAAGCTCATTGCCTGGATGTTCGCGACCATCGGCCTCGGCGTGACCTTCCTCGCGTTCCAGATCTACGAGTACGGTCACGCCTATTCCGAGCTGAACCTCAAGCTCACGACCGGCGCGTACGGGGCGACGTTCTTCATGCTGACCGGCTTTCACGGTTTCCACGTGACCGTCGGCTGCATCATGCTCACCACGATTCTCTTCCGCTGCGTCGCGGGCCATTTCACGCCCGAGCACCACTTCGGCTTCGAGGGGGTGGCGTGGTACTGGCACTTCGTCGACGTGGTGTGGCTCGGGCTCTTCATCTTCGTCTACTGGCTATAAGCCGCAAACACAACACGAAGAACAACACACGAACAAAGGCGCACCAAGAACAAAGGGGGGACCCCGTCAGTAGGGGAAAGGACGCCGCGCCACGAGCGCGGCGCTTTTTTTTGCGACGCGCCTGTTACTGGATCCTGCCGGTGATGAAGCCGAAGTAGTATCCCAGCATCAGCAGGGCGAACAGCACGACCGAGAGCGTGATCCGCACCGTCAACGCCTTCACCGTGCGCTCGCCCCGGCCCTTGTCGCGGACGAGATAATAGAGCGCGGAGAACAGGCTCCCGACGATGAACACCAGGAACAGGATGACGACGATCTTCATGGCGCGTGATCGAGTCTAACCGAAAGCATCTGCTGCTTACCACATTGCCGGCCCGTTACCGATTCCAGCCCCGCCTCCTCACCACGCTCGCTGCGGCAGCGGCGATCGCGCTGACTCTGGCCCTTGCCAACTGGCAGCTCGGCCGCGCGCACGAGAAGGAAGCGGCTGCGACGCGGCTCGAGCTGCGGGCCAAGGACCCGCCGCTCCGGCTGACGGCGGCCGAGGTGAAGTCCCGCGACGCGGAGTGGCGGCGGGTGACCGCGCGCGGGCGCTTCGATCCCGCGCACGCCGTGTTGATCGACAACCGGGTGCGCGGCGGCGTCGCGGGCTACCACGTGGTGATGCCGCTCGCCCTCGAAGGTGGGAACCGCTACGTGCTGGTCAACCGCGGCTGGATTGTGGGCACGAAAGAACGCAGCCGGCTCCCGGAAATCACGACCCCGGTGGGAACCGTCGAGGTCACGGGTCTCGCGATCGTGCCGAGCCGGCGTTTTCTTGAGCTCGCGCCGGTCGCAATCGAGGGCAAGGTCTGGCAGAACCTGACGCTCGAGCGCTACCGGGAGGCGGTGGCGATCCCGCTACAGCCGTTCGTGATCCGGCAGGACAGTCCCCTGGACGATGGCCTCGCGCGCGAGTGGGACCCGCCGGACCTGGGCGTGAACACGCATTACGGCTACGCCTTTCAGTGGCTCGCGCTCGGCCTCACCGTGCTCGTGATCTACCTGGTGACCCATGTCAAACGGCGCCCGCAGGAGTAACGCGACCCTCTGGCTCATCATTGCGCTGGCGGCGGCGCCGGTCGCGGCCTCCTACTTTTTCTACTATTTCTGGCCGCCCACGAGCACCGTGAACTACGGCGCGCTGATCGAGCCGCGGCCGCTACCGGACCCGCAGCTCATGCTCGCGGACGGAACCGCCTTCCGGCTCTCGCAGCTGAGGGGCAAGTGGGTGCTGGTGAGCCTCGACTCGGGGCGCTGCGACGAGCGCTGCGAACGGAAGCTCCTCTACATGCGCCAGCTGCGGCTGACGCAGGGGAAGGACATGGAACGGGTGGAGCGCGCATGGTTGATCTCGGACGATGCCACGCCGCGCGCCGATGCGATCGAACCCTTTCCTGGGACCTGGGTGGTGCGCGCCGCGGGCGCCGGGCTGGTGGAGCAGTTCCCGGCGCCGGACCGGGCCGCCGACCATATCTACGTCGTCGATCCCCTCGGCAACCTGATGATGCGCTTTCCGCGCGACCCCGAGCCCGGGCGCATGATCAAGGACCTCTCGCGCCTGCTCAAGGCTTCCCGTATCGGCTGACGGTGATGTTAAACTTCACCCCTTTCCGAAGCGCCACGAGTTCGACCCCGATGTCTTCGAGCCTCGCGAGCCTGCCGCTCGCCTCCCGGATCGGCCAGTTCTATCAGCTCACCAAGCCGCGCGTCGTATCGCTGATCGTATTCACCGCGGTGATCGGCATGTTCCTGGCGGTGCCGGGCATGGTGCCGCTCCAGCCGCTTCTTGCCGGGACACTTGGCATCGCGCTGACCGCGGGCGCCGCCGCGGCGGTTAACTGCCTGGTCGAGCAGCGCATCGACGCGCTGATGACGCGCACCCGCGCGCGCCCGCTGCCGCGCGGGCACGTGACCTCGGCCGAGACGCTCGTCTTTGCCGGCATTGTGGGCGGGGCGGGACTCTTCATCCTCCACCAGTGGGTCAACGCGCTCACCATGTGGCTGACGCTCGCGACTTTTATCGGCTATGCCGTCGTCTACACCGTAGTCCTGAAGCCGATGACGCCCCAGAACATCGTGATCGGAGGCGCCTCGGGCGCCATGCCCCCGGTGCTGGGCTGGGCCGCGGTCACCGGCGAGATCTCGGCCGACGCGCTGCTGCTGTTCCTCATCATTTTCGCCTGGACGCCGCCGCACTTCTGGGCGCTGGCGCTCTACCGCAAGCACGACTACGCCAAGGCCGGCGTGCCGATGCTTCCGGTGACGCACGGGGACCGCTTCACGCGCCTGCACGTGCTGCTCTACACCGTGATACTCACGGCGGTGTCGCTGATGCCGTTCGCCGCGCGCATGAGCGGCGTGCTCTACCTCGCCGCCGCGCTCGTGCTCGACGCCGTATTCCTGTGGTATGCGGCGCGCATCTACACCGCCTATAGCGACCACGTGGCGCGGCGGACGTTTCGCTATTCCATCGTCTATCTCGCGGCACTTTTCGCCGCCCTTCTGGTCGACCACTATATCCGCGTGCCGCTGTGACGGCAGGCGACACTTGAAGCAGCTCATCGCAGCGATACTCTGGGTCATCGCCGCAGCGGCTCTCTCCGCCTGCGGCGACCGGCAAGAGTCCCCGAAGTTCCGGCTCACCGATATCACCGGCGCAAATTTTGGGAAGGAGCTTGCGCTCACCGATCATGAGGGCAGGCCACGGACGCTCGCGGATTTCCGGGGCAAGGTGGTGACGGTGTTCTTCGGCTTCACGCACTGCCCGGATGTCTGCCCGACGACTCTGGCCGAGCTGGCGCAGGTGGTGAAGGAGCTCGGGCCCGACGGCAACCGGGTCCAGGTGCTGTTCGTGACCGTGGATCCCGAGCGCGACACGCAGCAGGTGCTGAAAAACTACGTGCCGTCCTTCAACCCGGCGTTTCTCGGGCTCTACGGCGACGCCGGGGCGACCGCGCGCGCGGCGAAGGAATTCAAGATCTACTACCAGAAGCAGCCGGCCAAGGACGGCCACTACAGCGTGGACCACTCCGCCGGCACCTATATCCTCGACGCCGAGGGCCGGCCGCGCCTGTTTGCCGGCTATGGGGCCGGGGCGCCGGCGATCCTGCACGACATCCGGATCCTGCTCGGAAAGTCCTGAAAATGAAAAAGCCCCGGGATTGCCGGGGCTTCTTCCTGCGCGTGAGGTGGATTACGCTGCCTGGGCGCCGATCGCGTTCTTCATCCGCGCCATCGCCTTCGACTCGATCTGCCGGATGCGCTCGGCGGAGACGCCGAATTCTGCGGCGAGATCGTGCAGCGTCGCCGATTCCTTCTCGCGGAGCCAGCGCGCTTCGATGATGCGGCGGCTGCGCGGGTCGAGGCTCGCGAGCGCGCGCTCCAGGCCCTCGCCGCGCAGGCGCGCGGTCTGCTCGTGCTCAAGGAGCCGGCCGGGCTCGGCATCTTCCGCCACGAGATAGGAGATCGGCGCGAACGCCTCTTCCTCGTCGTCGCCGACGGGCTCGAGCGCGATGTCCCTGCCCGCGAGGCGCGTTTCCATCTCGACCACCTCCTCGGGCTTGACGCCGAGCTGGCGGGCGACCGATTTAGCTTCCTCCACCCCGAGGCTCGCGAGGCCGCTCTTCAGGCTCCGCAGGTTGAAGAAGAGCTTGCGCTGCGCCTTGGTGGTGGCGATCTTCACGATGCGCCAGTTGCGCAGGACGAACTCGTGGATTTCGGCGCGGATCCAGTGCACGGCGAACGACACCAGCCGCACGCCACGCTCCGGATCGAACCGCTTCACTGCCTTCATGAGGCCGATGTTTCCTTCCTGGATGAGGTCCGCCTGCGGAAGCCCGTAGCCCAGGTAGCCGCGCGAGATCGAGACGACGACGCGCAGATGCGCGAGGACCAACTCGCGCGCAGCCTCCAAGTCGCCCGCGCCGTGGTAGCGGCGAGCAAGCTCCCGTTCCCGCTCCACGCTGAGGAGCGGGAAGCTGTTGACGGTCTGGATGTAGGTTTCCAGGCTGCCCGCAGCCGACGGGACCGGTAAAGCCAAGCTCGTCATGGTGACCCCCTTCTGGGCGCTATGTTAGCACTCCAGATATGAGAGTGCCATTTCCTGTAAAAGTTCATTCCATTCATTGGGTTAAGGTTAATTTTTGACCTGGAAATGGCCTCAAATCAGAGGGTTGGGACCCCCGGGGGACCGACGACAGCGGGGCCGCCTAACGCGGCTCGATTGCCGCGAGATGCCGGTTGACCGAGAGCCAGGACCCCATCCACCCCAAGGCGGCCGAGAAGACGAGCAAGCTCCCGCTGTCCGCCAGGCCGAGTTGACGCAGCTCGATCGGGGCGGCATAGAGGCGGGAGAGGTCGGCGAGCGCGCCATTCAGGATGTACACGACCGTCCAGATGATCGCCCAGGCCGTGAGCCCGCCGGCGAGCCCCTGCAGCGCCCCGTAATACAAGAACGGCCGCCGGATGAACGAATCGGTCGCGCCGACGAGCTTCGAGACCTCGATCTCCTCGCGCCGGGTGAGGATCTGCAACCGGATGGTGTTGAACGTCACGGCGACCAGCGCGAACGCGAACACGGTCGCGAGCAACGTGACGGCGAGCAGAGCCGCCCTCAGACCGGCTTCGAGGCGCCGCGCCCACTCGGCGTCGAGCTGCACGTGCGTGACCTTGGGCCAGCCGCGCATCTCGTCGCGCAGCCTTTCCAGGGTCTCCGGCGCGATGTCCTGCGGCAGCACCACGAATGCGTCCGGCAGCGGATTGCCAGGCAGGCTGTCAACGACATCGGCGAGCCCGGTGCTGGCCTTGAGCTCCTTCAGCGCCTGGTCGCGCGGCACGAAGCGTGCTTCGCGCACCGCCGGGTGGTTCTCCAGGCGCGCCGCAATGCGCTTGATGTCGCCGGGGCCGGCATCCAGCGCGAGGAACACGGAGAGCTGCGGATCGGAACCGAGCGTGCGCGCGAGCCCCTCCAGATTGACGATCACGACGTAGAGCCCGACCGGCAGCGCGAGAGCGACGCCGATGACGCTTACGTTGAGGAGCGTCGCGACCGGCGTGCGCAGGAGCCGCGCGAGCGTCGTGCGCAGTGCATCAAGATGATTCCAGATCCAGGTCCTCATGCTGCCCCCGCGACTCGCCCTTCCTTCAGCACCACCAGCCGCGGCTTCATGCGCACCGCGAACGAGGCATCGTGGGTGGCGATCACCACGGTCACGCCGACCTGGTTGAAGGAGCGGAACAGCTCGCCGATGGCGGCGGCGTACGCGGCGTCGAGATTGCCGGTCGGCTCGTCCGCGAGCAGGATCGAGGGCCGGTGCACGATGGCGCGCGCGATGGCGAGCCGCTGCTGCTCTCCGCCGGAGAGCCTGACCGGGTGAACCTTCTCCTTGGCGAGCAGGCCAACCTTGTCGAGCGCCGCGCGCGCCCGGCGCGCCGCCTCGCGACGCTCAAACCCGGTGACCGCGAGCGGCAGCATCACGTTGTCGAACGCCGAGCGGTCGAAGAGCAGCTTCTGGTCCTGGAAAATGAGGCCGAGCTTCCGTCGCAGGAAGGGTACCGCGCGCGGGCGCAACGCCCCCACGTTCTGGCCGCTGACGACGACACTGCCGGTCGTCGGCCGCTCGATGGCCGCCATGAGCTTGAGCAGGGTGCTCTTGCCAGCCCCGGAAGGACCGGTGATGAACACGATTTCACCGGCTTCGATCGTCAAATTGACGTTGCGCAGCGCTTCCAGTCCGCCGGGGTAGCGCTTGGTGACATGACTCAACGAAATCATGTGGTTACGCGGGGTAGCGGGCTGTGAGTGAGCACTCACGGGAGCGGCTCCTGAAGGTGTCAATCGAAGAGCGCCGCGACGAACTCGCCGGCATCGAACGGGCGGAGATCGTCGAGTCCCTCGCCGACGCCGGCAAAACGCACCGGGATCGGCCGCTCCCTCGAGGAGATGGATCGCAGGTGTGCGATGGCCGCGAGGACGCCGCCCCTGGCGGTGCCGTCGAGCTTGGTCACGATGAGCCCGGTGACGCCGATCGCATCGTCGAATGCCCGCACCTGAGCGAGCGCATTCTGGCCGGTATTGGCGTCGAGCACGAGCAGCACCTCATGCGGCGCGCCCGGGAGCGCCTTGCCGACGACGCGCTTCACCTTCTTGATTTCCTCCATGAGGTGCAGCTGGGTGGGCAGCCGTCCTGCGGTATCCGCCAGCACCACGTCCGTGCCGCGGGCCACCGCGGCCTTGACCGCGTCGAAAATGACCGCGGCTGGATCCCCGGATTTCTGGGCGATGACCGCGACCCGGTTGCGCTCACCCCATGAGGCGAGCTGCTCGCGTGCCGCCGCGCGGAACGTGTCGCCGGCGGCGAGCAGAACGGACTTGCCGCGGCCCTGGTAATAGTGGGCGAGCTTGCCGATCGAGGTGGTCTTGCCGCTGCCGTTCACGCCCGCGAGCAGGATCACGAACGGGCGATGGGCGTCGACCTCGAGCGGCTGGGCGATCGGCTCGAGCAGCTCGCGCAGCGCTTCCTGCAGCGCCAGGCGCAGCTGGGTGGAATCGGTGAACCTCTCTCGCCGCGCCCGTGTCCGCAGCTCGGCGAGCAGCTGGGTGCTGGCAGCGACGCCGACGTCCGCGCCGATCAGCGCGGATTCCAGTTCTTCATAGAGCGCCTCGTCCAGGGGGCGCGCCGTCCCCAGCAGCCGGGCGAGCCGGCCACCGAGCTGCTGGCGCGTCTTGGCGAGCCCGTCCCGCAGGCGCGCGAACCAGCGGCCACCGTCGGTGGAAGAAGCGGGAGAACTTAACACGCGCCGGGCAGTCTAGATGCGGGTAGTGGAATCGATGCTGGCAGCCATTGTGGATGGCCGGCATCCGAGTGGATACAATTCTAGCCTGAATTTCACAGCTTCCGAAGCGCATCCCCATGTCAATGTTGAAGCGTCTGCTGTTCGCGCTGCTCGTGCTGGCGCTGCCCGCGAGCCAGGGCATTGCCGCGGGCGACACCGCCGAGCGCAAGCTCGAAAACGGCATGCGCGTCATCGTCAAGACCGACCAGCGCGCGCCCGTGGTGGTGGTGATGGTGCTCTACCAGGTGGGCAGCGTGGACGAGGTGAACGGCGCGACCGGCCTCGCGCACGTGCTCGAGCACATGATGTTCAAGGGCACGGCCAGCACGCCGGCGGGGGAGTATTCGCGCGCCATCGCGGGTGCGGGCGGTCGCGACAACGCGTTCACCAGCAACGACTATACGGGCTATTTCGCCGTCCTGCAGAAGTCGCGCCTCGAGCTCGCCCTGCGGCTCGAGGCCGACCGCATGGCGAATCTCACGCTTTCCCCCGAGGAGTTCGCGAAGGAGATCAAGGTGGTGATGGAGGAGCGCCGGCTGCGCACCGATGACCGCCCGCGCGCGCTGGTGTACGAGCAGCTGATGGCGACGGCGCTGACCGCGCATCCCTATCGCAAGCCGGTCATCGGCTGGATGAACGATATCGAGAACCTGCGGGTCGAGGACACGCGGGATTTCTACCGCAAGTGGTACGCCCCCAACAACGCGACGCTGGTGGTGGTGGGCGACGTGGAGCCGGATGATGTCGTGGCGCTTGCGCAGAAGTATTTCGGCCCGATTCCGGCGCGCGCGCTCCCCGAGCGCAAGCCGCAGGAGGAGCCGGCCCAGCTCGGCCTGAAGCGCGTGAGCGTCAAGGCGCCGGCGGAGCTGCCGTACGTGCTGATGGCGTTCCGCGGGCCGGCGCTGCGTGATCCCGAGCGCGACTGGGAGCCGTACGCGCTGGACATGCTGGCGGCGGTGCTCGACGGCAGCGAGGCGGCGCGGCTGAACCGCACCCTGGTGCGGGAGGAGAAGATCGCGAACTCGGCCGACGCGAGCTACGACTCGGTCGCGCGGGGCCCGGGCTTCTTCTACCTCAGTGCGACGCCGACGCCGGGCCGGAGCGCGGCGGACGTCGAGCAGGCCCTGCGGCGCGAGATGGCGAAGATCATCGAGAAGGGAGTGAGCCAGGAGGAGCTCGATCGCGTCAAGGCCCAGGCGGTGGCGGCGCAAGTCTTCGAGCGCGACTCCATGTTCTTCCAGGCGCGGCAGATTGCGTCGCTGGAATCGGCGGGCATCTCGCACCGCACGCTCGACCTGCAGCTGAAGAAGCTGCGCGAGGTCACGCCCGAGCAGGTCCAGGAGGTCGCCCGCAAGTACTTCCGGGACGATGTCCTGACGATCGCGACGCTCGATCCGCAGCCGCTCGAGGGGGCGCGGCGCGCGAGACCGTCCCTGCCGGTCCGGCACGCGCAGTAAGGGAATCCGCGTGCACCTGCGTCTAATGGTGGTTGCCGCAATGCTGCTCGCGGAGCCGGCGCTTGCGATCCTGCCGATCCAGCAGTGGCAGGCCACGAGCGGGGCTCGCGTCTACTTCGTGGAAAATCACGACCTGCCGATGCTCGACGTCAGCGTGGAGTTTCCGGCGGGTTCCGGCTACGACCAGCGGGCGAAATCGGGCGTCGCCAGCATGACGCAGCGCCTCCTGACGAGCGGGGCGGAGGGCATGAGCGAGGACGACGTCTCGCGCCAGCTCGCCGATATCGGGGCGCAACTCGGGGGGCGCCTCGACGCCGACCGCGCCGGGCTCTCAGTGCGCACGCTTTCGAGCGAAGCCGAGCGGCGACGGGCGATCGATATCGTCGCGCGGTCGCTGCGCGCGCCCTCCTTTCCGGCCGAGGTGCTGAACCGGGAGAAGGTGCGTCTGGTGGGATCCCTCAAGGAGGCCGATACTAAGCCCGAAACCATCGTCTCCCGCACGTTCTACCGCCTGGCTTATCGCGACCACCCCTATGCCCTGCGCTCGAGCGGCGAGGTCGAGTCGGTCGAGGGCATCACGCGCGAGGATCTGCTGGCGTTTTACCGGAGCCACTACGCCGCGCGCTATGCCGTGGTGGCGTTGATCGGTGATGTCACGCGCGCCCAGGCCGAGGAAATTGCCGAGGAGTTGACGCGCGGACTGCCCGAAGCCAGCGGGAAGGAGCCGGAGCTGCCACCGGTCGATCCCCTGGCGCAGGCGGCGACCCGCACGGTACCGCATCCTGCCGCCCAGGCGCACATCCTGATCGGGTCGCCGGGGGTCGCGCGCGCCGACCCGGACTACATCGCGCTCTACGTCGGCAATTTCGTGCTCGGCGGCGGCGGATTCGTCTCGCGCATCACGGAAGAGGTGCGCCAGAAGCGAGGGCTCGCTTATTCGGCCTCCAGCTATTTCTATCCTCTGCTGCGCAAGGGACCGTTCGTGATCAGCATGCAGACTCGCAGCGACCAGGCGGGGGAGGCGCTCAAGGTGGCGCGCGCGACGCTCGCGGCATTCATGAAGAACGGGCCCACCGCGGAAGAGCTGGAAGGGGCGAAGCGTAACATTGTTGACGGCTTTCCGCTGCGCATCGACAGCAACCGCAAGATCCACGAGCACCTCGCCCTGATCGGCTTCTACCGCCTGCCGCTCGACTACCTCGAGGATTTCGTGCAGCGCGTCGAGCGCGTCTCCGCCGCCGAGATCCGTGATGCCTTCCGGCGCCACGTCGACCCGTCCCGCATGGTGACGGTCGTGGTCGCCGGCGACACCCCGAAGCAGGTCGACGCGCGCTGACGCCCGCACCCGGCCGCGCCGCGATCCCATGACCCGCAACCGGGTGCGCATCATCGGCGGGGCGTGGCGCAGCCGGCTCCTCGCCTTTCCGCCGCGCCCGGAGCTCCGCCCGACGCCGGACCGCGTGCGCGAGACCGTCTTCAACTGGCTGGGTCAGGATCTCACCGGCCGGAACTGCCTCGATCTCTTCGCCGGCAGCGGGGCGCTGGGATTCGAAGCGGCCTCGCGCGGCGCCCGGCGCGTGGTGATGGTCGAGCACGACGCGGCCACCTTCCGCGCGCTCGAAGCGAGCCGCAACGCGCTGGACGCCTCGGCTGTGGAACTCAAGAGAGCGGATGCGCTAGAATTCCTGCGCGCTGAGGATGGCGTCTATGACGTTGTCTTCGTCGACCCGCCGTACCGGTCCGACCTCTGGCCGCGGGTGGCGCCGCTGCTGCCGCGGCACCTTGCTCCGCAGGCGCTCGTCTACCTCGAGCGCGCCGGCCGCGCCGGGCCGCTGCCGGGATTTGAGGTGTGGCGGCAGGGCCGGGCGGGGCAGGTTGCCTATCAACTTCTGAAGCGCGCTGAGGGAGCTCTTTCATGAACCACAAGGCGGTCTACCCCGGGACGCTCGACCCCATCACGCTCGGCCACGAGGACCTGATCCGGCGCGCGGCGCGCCTGTTCGACTCGGTGATCGTCGCGATCGCCGACTCGACCACGAAACGCCCCTTCTTCACCCGCGACGAGCGCGTGGAGTTGGCGCGCGCCGTCCTGAAGGACCTGAAGAACGTGGAAGTCATCGGATTCTCGGGCTTGCTGATGAAGTTCGTGCGGGAGCACAAGGTGCGGGTGGTGGTGCGGGGCCTGCGCGCGGTGTCGGACTTCGAGCACGAGTTCCAGCTCGCAGGCATGAACCGCGGCCTGTATCCCGATGTCGAGACCCTGTTTCTCACGCCCGGCGAACAGCACATGTTCATCTCCGCAACCATCGTGCGCGAGATCTCGATCCTGGGTGGCGACGTCAGCAAGTTCGTCCCGCCGCTGGTCGCCCGGCGCTTGAAGGCGAAGATCAAGCAGCTCGGCGGCAAATAGCGATGGCGCTGAAGATCACCGAGGAGTGCATCAACTGCGACGTGTGCGAGCCGGAGTGCCCGAACGACGCGATCTCGCAGGGCGAGGAGATCTACGTCATCGAACCCGGCAAGTGCACCGAGTGCGTCGGCCACTACGACGAGCCGCAGTGCCGCAAAGTGTGTCCGGTGGACTGCATACCGCTCGACCCCGAATTCGTGGAGTCGAAGGAGCAGCTCTACGCCAAGTTCCTCCGGCTAACAGACCGGACGGAAGTGATAAGTGATAAGTGATAGGTGAGAGGACTGGAGCCCGGCAATGCCGGGGGTCCTTATCACTCATCACCTATCACTCATCACGATTTCTGGCATTTGGGGCAGTAGAACGTCGAGCGCTGCCCCTGGCGGATGCCCCTGATCTTTGTTCCGCAGCGCGTGCAGGGCTCGCCGGCGCGATCGTAGACCAGGAACTGGCTCTGGTAGTTGCCGGCCATACCGTCGCTCGCCACGTAATCCCGCAGGCTGCTTCCGCCCGCGCCGATTGCCAGCTCGAGCGTCTCGCGGATTTTCGCTGCAAGCACCGAGCAGCGCTCGCGGCTCAATCGTCTCGCGGCCGTGCGCGGCGATGTCCCGGCGCGGAACAGCGCCTCGTTGGCGTAGATGTTGCCGAGCCCCGCGACCGCGTGGCTGTCCATCAGCACGTGCTTGATCGCGGCTCCGCGGTTGCGGGTGGCTGCGTACAACACCGACCCATCGAAGGCGGCGGATAGCGGCTCGGGGCCGATGTCCCTGAGGAGGGGGTGCGCAAGCGCGTCTCCAGCCCGCCACAGCACCAGCCCGAAGCGACGCGGATCGCGCAGCCGGACTACGGTCCCATTGTTCAGCACCAGGTCGATATGATCGTGCGGGGTGGGCGCAGCGTCGTCGCGCACCACCCACAGGCGTCCCGACATGCCGAGGTGCACGATCAGCGTGCCCGTTCCGCAATCGACCAGCAGGTATTTGCCGCGGCGCTCGAGCGAGCGGATGATTGCGCCCGCGACGAGTTGCGGCAGCCGGCGCGGCACCGGCTGGCGCAGCCGCCGGTCGCGCACCACGACGGTCCGGATGCGCTGGCCGACGAGGAGCTTCTCCAGCCCGCGCCGTGTCGTCTCGACTTCCGGTAGTTCAGGCACCGGTCACCGGTCTGCAGCCACGAGTCACTTCGTCTCCGCCCGTTCCTCCAGGGCGGCAGGCGGGGAGAGCAGGCGCTTCGCGAGAGCGGCGCCGAAGCGGTATTGCAGCTTTTCATCGGAGCGCGCGAGCACCAGCTCCGGCTCGCGCGAAATGACGCCGAGCGCGAGCCTGCTGCCGTTCTTCAGCTCGATCCTGATCTCATCGCGTGCCCTCATGGCCGGGCCCGGCTCCACGCGCAGGGCGCTGGCAAGGCGCCACTCGTCCACCCAGCGGATGAGGTCGTCCTGGCTGAGGTCCCCGCTTCCGGACGAAAGAGTCCACTTGCCGTCGCGCTGCTCGACCGTGAAATCCTTGAGCGCGATGCGCTGCGGCACCTCGCCGGAGGCAAGCAGCTGCCGGCTCGCCATCTGGAAGGCGCTCACCGGCAGCGCCGCGCCATAGCGTGGGTGCACGGTGTAGACGGCGTCCCCGGCCAGCACGTATTGCTCGCGCGTCAGCTCGTTCACCAGGCCGAGGCCGAACGTCTGCCCGTCAACGATGAGGCGCGCCGCCGGCGGCTCCAGGCCAAAGCGCTCGCGATTGGCGGCCGGGAGCCGGTGCGTGGACCTGGCTTCGACAATCGCCAGCGCCTGCTGCACCCGTGCGTCGTCCGCGCGCGCCGCGATCGGCGCAGTAATGAACCAGCCGTCCTGCCTCTTTTCCAGAACAACGGGCACCGCGCTGGCACGTTCGATCCTCAGCGACAGCGCATCCCTCGCCTTCAGCGCCGACAAGGGGAACTCGACCGCAGAGTCCGTGGTCGGCCGGAGGTAGAAGAAAGCCCCGAGCGCGGCGACGAGGATGGCGAGTGCCGCGTTCAGCCATGTCGAGCTTCGCATCGATGCCATGCTCCGCTCGACCCCTCACCCCTTCCCCCTCTCCCGAGTGGAGAGGTGAAACGTACAGTGCGGACGTGGACAATCGTCTATTTCCGCAGGGATCGGTTTGGCCCGGCTCATATCCGGCGCCTGCGCCACCAGATCGCGATGCCGGTGATCATGAAGGCGAGGGGGGCCACCATCAGGAAGACGAAGGCGATGAGATAGAGCGTTACCTGGTCGATGTCGACCTGGCTGTCGAGGGCCTCGCGCGGCTGGATCACGATCATGCGGTCGTCGCCGGTCAGCCAGTTGACGATGTTAACGCCGAGGTCGCGGTTGCCGCCGTTGCCGATGAAGGCATTGGACAGGAAGTGGCCGTTGCCCACTACCACCACACGCTGCTGCCGGTCGCCCACGGCGCGCTCGAAGGCGGCCGCGATGGTGATCGGCCCGGCAATGTCGCGGCTCTTGTCGCAAGGACCCTCGAGCTTGCCGGTCTTGACGCAGCCGCGCGGCGCGACCTCGATCAGCGGCCGCACCCGCCACTCTTCGCTCTCGATGGCCTCGATCTGGCGCGCCACCGGGTAGATCGTGTTCAGGTCGAAGCCGTCGGTGATGGCGTGCCGGCCGTACACCGCCGCGATCGCATAATCGGGCGAGGCGCCGTATCGGGCGGCCTCGGGATCGGCCACGATCCCGGGCGTCAGCACGAGCCCCAGCATCTCGGCGATCGGGGCGAGGCCGCGCAGCGGCTCGGGATCGATCAGCCACAGCAGGTTGCCGCCGCCCGCGAGGTAACGCCGGATCTTCTGCACTTCCGCATCGAGCAGGTTCACCTGCGGGCTGGAGATCACGAGGAGCGCCGCGTTGGCCGGCACGTCCTGGGCGAGCGCAAGCTTGAGACCGCTCACCCGGAAGCCCTTCAGCTCGAGCTGGCGCCCGAATTCGCCCAAGTCGTGATTGGCAGGCCCGTTCAGCTTGCGCTCGCCGTGCCCGTCGAGCCACAGCACGAGGCGCTCGCTGCCGCGCGCAAGCCGCTGCAGGGCGTTGGCAAGCGCCTGCTCGTTGAACTCGGTCTGGCGCTCGGTGCGCCGCTGGTACGTCAGCACGAGCTCGATCGGCGCGCGCACGCCGGCTTCCGCCGCGGCTTTCGGCTGCTCGCGCGGGTCGACGAAGGTGACGGCGAGGTCGGGCTTCACGCGCTGGTAGGGGCGCAGAAACTCCTCGATCCGGCGATGCACCTGCTCACCACGGGCATCCCGTGCGAGCGCGTAGGCGGTGATGGCGAGCGGGCCGTCCAGGCGTTTCAGCACCTCGAGCGTCGCCGGCGAGAGCGTATTGCGGTGGCTCCGGGTGAGGTCGTGCTCGATGCGGTATTCGCGCGCAAGGTGGGCGATCAACCCCGTGGCCGCCACGAGCAGCACCACGAACAGCCAGTGGTTCGCGAGGGAGCGCAGGCGGCGCCGGCGCGTGGTTTCCATCTAGAGTCCCTAACTCAATGAAACACGCATGCGTTGCGAGCTAAAATCGGTGATGACGCGAAGCGAGGTGCAGTCAATATGTCGACTATTGGCAAGCCGAGCGACAAAGTCAGCGCCGATTTTGGCCGCAACCCCGGCGCAGGCATCAGGATATCCCATGGCACCTCAGGGGCTGGCACGAATTTTGGCTCATGGCTTTGTCGCAAGTCCCTTGCTTAGTCGGTCTAAGCGGCGGGCCTCGCTTCGCGCCCTGAGCCAAAATCGTGACAGCGCATCGCGCGTTTCATTGAGTTAGGGACTCTTAGCCGCGCACGCGCTGTGCATCGAGCTGGCGGATCGCCAGCGCGAGGAAGAGCGCGGTGAGAAGGATCAGGCAGGCTGCCGCGTAGGTATCGAGCAGCCCCTTCCCGAAGGGCTCGAAGCTCTTGATGGGGGACACGACTTGCGTCAGGCTCGCCGCCACCGTCCAGCCGCGCGCGCGCAATCCGTCTCCCGCCGCCTCTCCGGCGAGCACCATGACCAGCAGCGTGGCGAAGGCGCCGATCGCGGCGACCACGGGGTGCACCGTGAGGCAGGACACGAACAGGCTCACCGCGGCGAATGCGGCGGTGAGCAGGACGAGCCCGGCCACGAGGCCCGCGAGCATGCCGTAGTCGAGCCGCGCGGCGCCCGCGAGGGAGAGCGGCATCAGCGCCGTCAACGCCACGATGCACCCGAGAAACGCGACGAGGCCCGCGAACTTGCCGAGCACGATTTCAGTCATCGAGACGGGCGCCGACATGAGCAGCACCATGGTCTGGTTGCGGCGCTCTTCCGCGATGAGCCGCATGGCCAGGACCGGCACCGCGAACAGCAGCACCGCTGCCGCCGTGCCGAAGATGGGGCCGGCGACGAGATCGGTGATGCCGGGAGCGGCTGCCAGCCGGGCGAGCTGCGGCTGCAGCTGGAGGAAGTCGTCGAGGCGTCGCAGGAAGGCATAGCCAACGATCAACTGCATGATCGTAAGCACCACCCACGCGAGGGGCGACGCGAACAGCGTTTTCAGCTCCTTGCCCGCGATCGTAAAAATCATGCGCCGTCCTCGCGCCGGGTGAGGTGAACGAACACGTCCTCCAGGCTGGTCTGCGCGGGATTCAGCTGATAGAGGCCCCAGTCGCGCGCCGCGGCGGCCTTCACCAGCGCGTCGGTCGGGTCCTTCCCGACGGCAAACTGGACGCGGAAGCGCGTCGGCTCCACCGCGTCCACGGCCGCCACGCCCGGCAGCGCCGCGAGCTCGTCGGCCGGCGGCGGCCGGCGCAGTCCCACCAGGAGGGTCGCGCCGCTCTCGAACTGCTTCAGCGCCGCGATGGTATCGCTGTAGACGAGCTCACCGTGATGCATGATCTGGACGCGATCGCACACCGCCTCCACCTCGGGCAGGATGTGGGTGGAGAGAATCACGCTGTGCGCGCCGCCAAGCTCGCGGATCAGCGCCCGGATGTCGCGGATCTGGTTGGGGTCGAGCCCGACCGTGGGCTCGTCGAGCACGACCACGTCGGGCGAGTGCACGATCGCCTGCGCGATGCCGACGCGCTGCTGGTAGCCCTTGGAGAGCGTCCCGATCAGCTTTCCGCCGACATCGGCGAGACCGCAGCGCTGCCGGACCGTCGCCACCGCTTCGCCACGGCGCGCGCGCGGCACGCGGTGCAGCCTCGACGCGAGCAGGAGGTACTCATTCACGGTCAGCTCGCGGTAGAGCGGCGGCACTTCCGGCAGGTAGCCGATGCGCGCCTTGGCCGCGGACGGGTCCTCCAGGAGGTCGATGCCGCAGATGCGGATCTCGCCACGCGAGGGCGCGAGGTTCCCGGTCAGCATGTGCATGGTGGTGGTCTTGCCAGCGCCGTTCGGGCCGAGGAAGCCGAGCACCTCGCCGCGCCGCAACTCGAGGTTGATGCCATTGACCGCGATGTGATTGCCGAAGCTGCGGGTCAAGCCCCGCGCGGAGATCGTGCTGGCCGCTTCCGGTTCCGGCATCGCGACGAGTGGCTGGGCGAGATCCGTGCTTGTGGTGTGCATGAAATATACCTAATATGTGCCTCTTTATGAAGCCGCCGGCCCGACCGCCGCGCTATCTGAAATCCTTCCGTTTCCTCCCTCCGGAGTCATGACCGCGTTTCGCATCCTCGTGCTGGCGCTGTGCGCGGCGCTCGCGGCGTGCGCGCAGCAGCCGGGGACCGCGGAGGGTCCGACGCCCGGCCCGGGCACCGCGCAGCAGCCGCGCGTGGTAAGCGCAAAGCCCGCGCCGAGCCACCCGCCGCTGCCCAACGTCGAGCTCTCGGAAGACCTGCTCTACAAGATTATGCTCGCCGAGGTCGCGCTGCAGCGCGGGCAGCCGCATATCGCGGTGCAGGCCTATCTCGAGCTCGCGCGCGAGACGCGCGACCCGCGCGTCGCGCAGCGTGCCACCGAGGTAGCGTGGAACGCGCGCTTCAGCTCTGCGGCGCTCGAAGCGGCGGGCATCTGGCTGCAGGCCGATCCCGGCTCGGCGCAGGCGCGCCAGGTTATTGCGGCGCTGCTGGTCTCGCAGACCCGGATCGCGGATGCGCAGCCGCATCTGGAGAAGTGGATCGCAACCGGGCCCGACAGCGTTGGCCAGAGCTTTCTCCAATTGAACACGCTGCTCGCGCGCCACCCGGACAAGCCCGAGGTCCTCATATTGATGCAGGCTCTGGCACAGCCCTATCCCGCTGTGCCCGAAGCTCGGCTCGCGGTAGCGCAGGCGGCGTGGAATGCCGGGAACGAGGAGCTCGCGCTCGCCGAGGCACGCACCGCGCTGAAGCTGAATCCGGACTGGGAAGTCGCCGCGCTGTTCACCGCGCAGGTATTGCAGCGCCGCTCCAACGAGGAGGCGCTAAGCTTCCTGGCCGACTACCTGCGCGACCACCCCAAGGCGCGCGATGCCCGGCTCAACTACGCACGGGTGCTGGTCGCCAACAAGAATTACCCCGAGGCGCGCCGGCAATTCGAGCTGCTCGTCCAAGAGTATCCGCAGAATGCCGACGTCGGTATGGCGGTGGCGCTGCTCGCGATGCAAGCGGGCGACTACGACGCGGCGGAGTCGCAGCTGAAGCGCGTGCTGGAACTGGACTACAAGGATCCGAACCTCGCGCGCTTCTATCTTGGCCAGGTGAACGAGGAGCGCAAGCGCTTCGACGAGGCGCTCAAGTGGTACGCCGCGGTCACCCTCGGCGAGCAGTACATCCCCGCGCAAACGCGCTACGCCGGCATCCTCGCGCGGGAGGGGCGGATGCCGGAAGCGCGCAAGCATCTGCAGGATGCGACCGCGAGCCATCCCCAACTTCGCGTGCAACTGACGCAGGCCGAGGCGCAGCTGCTGCGCGACGCGAATGCCTACCAGGAAGCGTTCGACGTGCTCGGCCAGGCGCTCGCGCAAATGCCCGATTACCCCGATCTCCTCTACGACCACGCGATGGCGGCGGAGAAGGTGAACCGGCTGGATGTCCTGGAAGCGAACCTGAGGCAGCTGATCAAGCTCCGCCCCGACCACGCTCACGCCTACAACGCGCTCGGCTACACCTTCGCCGACCGCAACCAGCGCATCGACGAGGCCTACCTCCTGATCGAGACCGCGTTGAAGCTCGCGCCCGACGATCCGTTCATCCAGGACAGCATGGGCTGGGTGCTCTACCGCATGGGGCGCAACAAGGAAGGCCTCGATTACCTGCAGCGTGCGTTCAAGCAGCGACCCGATGCTGAGATTGCGGCGCACCTCGGGGAAGTGCTGTGGGTGGTCAACCAGCGCGCCGAGGCGAAGAAGATCTGGACCGAGGCGCTGAAGGAGCATCCCAAGAACGAGTTGCTGCGGGATACCGTCAAGCGCTTCCAGCCCCAGTAGCTTTTCATTACCACAATGACGGGATTCAGGTCGTGCGCCGCGCTGGCCGCGGCCGCGGCGCTCGCCGGCTGTGCCTGGCTCGCGCCGTCGCCCCCGCTGCCTCCGGCGCCCGCATTCGAACTCCTGGGACGTGTGGCGGTTACCTTCGACGGCCGCACCTTCTCATCCGGCGTGCGCTGGCAGCACGCGGCGGACCGCGACGAACTCTGGCTAATGACCCCCGCGGGGCAGGCGCTCGCGCACATCGTCGGCGAGGCCGACGGTGCCACCTACACCGGAGCGGACCGCAGCCAATACAAGGCCGCTGACATCGCGAGCCTGATACGGCGCGCGCTGGGCTGGGAGCTGCCGGTCATGCGCCTCGCGTGGTGGGTGCAGGGCGAGCCCGCCGCCGGGGTCGTCGTGCAATCCGCGGAGCGCGACGCGCAGGGACGGCCCGCGGTGCTGGTGCAGGACGACTGGCGCATCGTCTATGTGTACGAATCCCAGGACGCGCGCGAGGGCCGGTTGCGGCGGCTGGAACTGGCGAGCGAGTCCTGCCAGATTCGTCTCGTGATCGATCGCTGGCGGCGCGCGGCCGAGCCATGACCGAGACACGCAGTTATCCGGCGCCGGCCAAGCTCAACCTGATGCTTCGCGTCACGGGGCGCCGCGCCGACGGCTATCACCTCCTGCAGACTGTGATCCGCTTCATCGACTATGGCGACACGCTGACCTTCCGCGTGCGCGAGGACGGGGCGATCCGCCGGGTCAACGAGGTCGCGGGCGTGCCTGCTGCCGAGGACCTCGCTGTGCGGGCGGCGCGGCGGCTGCGGGTGGCCTGCGGCACACGGCTCGGCGCCGACATCACGCTGGAAAAGCGCCTACCGCTCGGAGGCGGGCTCGGGGGTGGCAGCTCCGACGCCGCAACCGCGCTCCTCGCGCTGAATCAGATCTGGCGTGCCGGGCTGCCGCGGGAGCGGCTGCTTGCGCTCGCTCTCGAGCTGGGGGCCGATGTGCCGGTATTCGTGGGCGGCGAAAACGCGCTGGCGGAGGGAATAGGAGAGCGTCTTACGCCCCTTTCCCTGCCCCCGGCCTGGTATCTCGTTCTGACCCCTCCGGTCGAGGTTCCGACCGCCCGCATCTTCTCTCACATTCAATTGAAACGGGACTCAAAACCCATTAAAATCACGGCCTTTTCGGTCGAGCAGGCGGGCAACGACCTGGAGCCCGTGGTGTGCCGCGAATACCCCGAGGTGGCGCGGCACCTCGAGTGGCTCCGGCGAATGGCGCCGGCATGGGTGACCGGCAGCGGGGCATGCGTGTTCGCGGCGTTCCCGACTGAGCCGGCGGCCCGCGGGGTGCTGGAGCAGGTGCCCGAGGGCATGCGCGGATTCGTCGCGCAGGGACTCACCCGCCATCCGCTGCGCGACCTGGCACGCTGAGGCGGACTCAGGATTCGTAACGAAGTTGGGGAGTCGCCAAGCTGGTTAAGGCACCGGATTTTGATTCCGGCATGCGTGGGTTCGAATCCTACCTCCCCAGCCCGAACTGGACGGGCGTCCAACCGAGGTCGTGATGCTGCAGGGAAGCACAGCTGAGAGCAGGGGTTTCGACCGCCTGATGGTGTTCACCGGCAACGCCAATCCACGGCTTGCCGAGGACGTTGCCGGTCACCTGAAGGTCATGCTCGGCCGCGCCAAGGTCGGGCGCTTCAGCGACGGCGAGGTGATGGTCGAGATCCTGGAAAACGTGCGCGGGCGCGACGTGTTCGTGCTGCAGTCGATCTGCTCGCCGACCAACGACAACCTGATGGAACTGCTGGTGATGGTGGATTCGCTGAAGCGCGCCTCTGCGGGGCGGATAACCGCTGCGATCCCCTACATGGGATACGCGCGACAGGACCGCCGGCCGAGTTCCGCGCGGGTGCCGATCACCGCCAAGGTCGTCGCGAACATGATGTCGAGCGTGGGCGTGGACCGCGTCCTCACCATGGATCTCCACTCGGAGCAGATCCAGGGGTTCTTCGACATCCCGGTGGACAATATCTACTCCGGCCCGATCATGCTGGGCGACGTGTGGAAGCGCGGCTTCAAGAACCTGGTGGTGATCTCGCCCGACGTCGGCGGCGTGCTGCGGGCGCGGGCGCTCGCGAAGCGGCTGGAGGCCGACCTCGCGATCATCGACAAGCGCCGTCCCCGGCCCAACGTCGCCACGGTGATGAACATCATCGGCGAAGTCGAAGGCCGCACCTGCGTCATCGTCGACGACATGGTGGACACCGCCAACACGCTGTGCGAGGGGGCAGCGGCGCTGAAGGAACGCGGCGCGGAGCACGTGCTCGCTTACTGCACGCACCCGGTGCTCTCCGGAAAAGCGGTCGAGCGCATCGCGGGTTCCAAGCTCGACGAGCTCGTGGTGACCGACACCATACCGCTGCGCGAGGATGCGAAAGCCTGCAAGAAAATCCGCGTGCTCACCGTGTCGGGTTTGATGGCGGAGACCATGCGCCGTATCAGCAACGAAGACTCTGTCAGTTCGCTATTTGTTGAATAGCGAACTGACCCATGATGAATGAGGAACGATGAATTGCTGAAGAAGGGTTTTAATTCCGCATTCATCTTTCCGCATTCCGTATTGTTTTTTAATCCCGGGGATCGTCTGGTCGCGGACGCCCCGATTTGACAGGAGCACTTAAATGAAGATCGAAGTAACCGCATTACCGCGCGCGCAACAGGGATCGGGTGCGAGCCGCCGCCTGCGCGTC
>Ga0075352_1000014_pt1 | contig 23377 bp, 27 predicted proteins | sample Sandmound_TuleA__FD_120092 | JGI IMG/M metagenome (GOLD analysis project Ga0075352, IMG submission 120092) | Natural and restored wetland microbial communities from the San Francisco Bay, California, USA, that impact long-term carbon... | ecosystem: Environmental > Terrestrial > Soil > Wetlands ...
CCGCCCTGCCGCTGTTCGTCTGGATGGGTGAGATCCTGTTCCGCACCCGCCTTTCCGAGGAAATGTTCGAGGGCCTCGCGCCGTGGCTGGGCTGGCTGCCCGGGCGCCTGATGCACGTGAATATCCTCGGCTGCGGCATCTTCGCCGCGGTCTCCGGCTCGTCGGCGGCGACCTGCGCCACGATCGGCAAGGTGGCGCTGCCCGAGTTGCGCCGGCGCGGCTACGACGAGCGCATGTGCCTCGGCTCGCTCTGCGGCGCGGGCACCCTCGGGCTGCTGATTCCGCCCTCGATCATCATGATCGTCTACGCGGTGGCCGCCGAGGTGTCGATCCTGAAGATGTTCGTCGCCGGCGTGCTGCCCGGCATCATCCTGATCGCGCTCTTCTCCAGCTGCATCGTCGTCTGGGCGCTGCTCAATCCGGACAAGACCCCGGCGCAGACCGAGCGCCTCTCTTTCCTCGAGCGGCTGCGACGCGGCCGCAACCTCATTCCGTGCGTGGTGCTGATCGTCTTCGTCATGGCTACCATGTTCACCGGCTGGGCCACCGCCACCGAGGCCGCGGCCTTCGGCGTGCTCGGCGCGCTCGCCATCGCCTGGTGGAGCCGCACCCTCACCTGGGAGAACTTCCGCGCCAGCCTCATGGGCGCGACGCGGCTCTCCTGCATGATCCTGTTCATCCTCGCCGGCGCGGCCTTCCTGAGCTCGTGCATGGCGTTTACCGGCATTCCCCGCGCGCTGGCGGAGTGGGTTGCTTCGCTGCACGTCAGCCGCTACGGGCTGCTCGCCGTGCTGACCCTGGTCTACCTCGTGCTCGGCATGCTGATCGACGGCATCTCGATGATCGTGCTGACCATGACCATCGTGCTGCCGATGGTGCAGGCGGCCGGGATCGACCTCATCTGGTTCGGCATCTTCGTCGTCGTGCTGGTGGAGATCGCGCAGATCACCCCGCCGGTCGGCTTCAACCTCTTCGTGCTGCAGACCATGAGCGGCCGTGATATCTACTATGTCGCCGCCGCCTCGATTCCGTTCTTCTTCATGATGCTGGCCGAGATCGTGATCATCACCGCCTTCCCCGAGCTCGCCACCTGGCTGCCCGACGCGCTGCTCGGCGTGGCGAAGAAGTAGCGGCGTAAAATCCCCATGACGATGGGGACGATACGCAGCGCGAGGGACCGGATCGACGCGGCGCGAACGACCGTCCTGCTGACCGTCCGCCAGCGCTGCTTCTACCTGTTCTGCGCCCTGATGCTGCTGATCGTCGCGGTGCCGCTCTACGAAGAGTCAGCGGCGGGCCGCATCGCCCTCAACGCCATGAGCTTGCTGATCCTGCTGTCCGGCGCCTCCGCCATGGGCCGCGGCGGCGGCTCGTTCGTCATCTCGCTGCTGCTGGCCGCGCCCGCAGCCGTCTTCCAGGTACTCGGCTACACCTCGGACGACTACCGCTACCTCATCCTGTCGCAGGCCTTCGCGGCGGCGTTCTACGTCATCACGGTGACCTACCTCCTGCTGTACGCGCTGCGACGCGAGGTACTCACGATGGACAAGCTCTATGGCGCCGCCGCCGGCTACCTGATGATGGGCTTGATGTGGGCGTACTTCTACAACCTCCTGCTCTGGTTCCACCCGGGGGCGCTGTCCATGAACGGCGAGCCGCTGATCGCCACCGAGCCGAGCACGATCCTCTATTTCAGCTTCGTCACCCTTACCGCCACCGGCATGAGCGACATCCTGCCAGTGGCGCCGGTCGCCCGTATCCTGTGCGTGTTCGAGATGGTGACCGGCGTGCTTTTCATCGCCGTCCTGATCGCACGGCTGGCGGGCCAGTACCCGCCCGAGCAGCGGTCCTGACATGCGGGGTCCGATCTACACGACCGCCGACATCCGTCGCATCGAGCAGGCGGCGGGCGCCGCGCCACTCATGGAGCGCGCCGGCGCCGCGGCGGCCGAGCTTGCGGCGAGGCTCGCCTCCGACAAGTCCAAGGACATCCTCGTTCTTGCCGGCCCCGGTAACAACGGCGGCGATGCCCGAATCGCGGCAGAGCGGTTGAAAGAGAAGTTCTTCCGCGTCACCGTTGTCGAGAAGGAGCTTCCCGCGGACAAGCCATGGGCCTTGGTCATCGATGGCCTGTTCGGCATCGGCCTGGCGCGCCCGATCGAAGGCGACCACGCGAAGCTGGTCGAGTATGCGAACCGCCAGACCTGCCCGGTGCTCGCGCTCGACGTGCCGAGCGGCATCGCGTCCGACAGCGGCCGCGTGATGGGATGCGCGGTGCGCGCGAGCCACACCATCACCTTCATCGCGCTCAAGCCCGGCCTGCTGACGCTCGATGGGCCGGACCATTGCGGCGAGGTGATCGTGAACGCGCTCGGCCTCGAGCTGCAGAAGCTGCTGCCGCCGTCGGCGTGGATCGCCGAGCCGGGGCTGTTCCGCGGCATGCTCAAGGCGCGGCCGCGCAACTTCCACAAGGGCATGGCGGGCTCGCTCGCGGTCCTCGGCGGCGCCGCCGGCATGACCGGCGCCGCCCTGCTCGCCGGGCGGGCCGCCCTCAGGCTCGGCGCCGGCCGCGTCTACGTCGGCCTGCTGGCGGAAGACGCGCCGGCCGTCGACCTGCTGGCGCCGGAGCTGATGCTGCGCCATCCCGACGATGCGCTCGGACTCGATCTCGACGCGCTGGTCGTCGGACCGGGGATCGGCGAGGGTGAGCGCGCCGAGGCCCTGGTCGGCGCGGCGCTCGCGAGCGACATTCCCTGCGTCCTCGATGCCGATGCGCTGAATCTTCTTTCCCAGAACGAAGACCTGCGAAAGGCCTGCGCGCGCCGCAAGGCCGACACCCTTCTGACTCCGCATCCCGCCGAAGCCGCACGCCTGCTCGGCTCAACCGTGGCGACGGTGCAGGAGGATCGCGTCAAGGCTGCGCGCCTCCTCGCCGAAAACCTGAACGCGCACGCCGTGCTCAAGGGCAACGGCAGCATCGTCGTCGCGCGCGACGGCCACTGGTTCATCAATGCCACGGGCAATCCCGGGATGGCGAGCGCGGGCATGGGCGACGTGCTCGCGGGCATGCTCGGCGCCCTGCTCGCCCAGCGCTATTCGGGCGAGACCGCCCTCACCCTCGGCGTGCACCTGCACGGCGCGGCGGCGGACGCGCTGGCGGGGGAAGGAAACGGGCCGGTCGGCCTCGCCGCCGGCGAGCTGATCGATGCCTCGCGGAGGATCTGGAATTCATGGTTGAGCGACTGATCACCGAGCTGGTCATCGCCAACCGCATCCTCGCGCGCGAGGACGTGGTCGACGCCTACGGCCACGTCAGCGTCCGGCATCCCGAAAACCCCGGGCGCTTCCTCCTCTCGCACTCGCTTGCCCCGGCCTTCGTCCAGCGCTCCGACATTCTCGAGTTCGACCTCGAGGGCCGGCCGGTGGGCGACGATCGCCGCACGCCCTACCTCGAGCGCTTCATCCACGGCGCGATCTACGAGGCGAGGCCGGACGTCGTCGCGGTGGTGCACGCGCATGCGGAAGACACGCTCGCCTTCGGCATCGCGCCGGCGAGGCTGCGTCCCGTCATCCATTCCGGCGCCTTCATCGGCGCCGAAGTGCCCGTGTGGGACATTGCGAGGAAGTTCGGCGACAAGACCAACCTGCTCGTCACCAACGTGGCGCAGGGCCGCGACCTCGCGAAGACCCTCGCGAGGAACAGCGTCGTGCTGATGCGCGGTCACGGCTTCGCCGCCGCGGCGACCTCGCTCATCGATGTCGTGCGCATGTCGATCTACCTGCCGCGCAACGCGCGGGTGCAATTCCGCGCCATGCAGCTCGGCAGAGCCAAGCCGCTCTCGAAAGGCGAGATCCGGGCCCGCACCGGCGGAGCAGGCTACAAGCCGAACTCGCCCGAAACCCAGCGAGCGTGGCGCTACTGGGCCGAGCGTGCCGGCTGCGCCGCCCTGCTCAAAGAACTGTCTTAGCCTTCAGCACGCAGCGAATCCCGCCGCGCGGGTCCTCGACGTCGCCGCGATGGCGCGGAATGAGATGAAAGTGGACGTGCATGCGCGACTGGCCCGCCGCGGCGCCGACGTTGGCGCCGATGTTGTAGCCGTCGGGCGAGTGCTGCTTCCCGACTTTTTCTTTCGCTTCCCGGAGAAGCGCGAACAGGGCGGCCTGCTCCGCCGCCGTCATCTCGAAGAAATCGGCGACGTGACGCTTCGGCACGACGATGACGTGGCCGGGGCAGAGCGGGTTGCTGTCGTAGCGTGCATAGGCGAGGGGGTTCTCGGCGATCACATCGGCGGGAACGCAAAGCTCGCAACCGCTCACACCTGCTCCTGCAGGAACTGCAGCACCAGCACCTCGTCGCGGCGCAGCGCGCCGCCGGTGCGCCTGTGCCGCGCGCGACGCGGCATCGGCGGCGGCTGCGGCACCGTACGTCCCATCAGGTAGGCGCTGATCAGCGCCGGGTGGACGTAGTATTTGCGGCAGACTGCCCGCGTATTGCCGAGCCGCTCGGCCACCGCGTCGACCGCGCGCAGGATGTTGCGGTCGGCCTCGCGCCGGCTGGCCGCGGCGCCCATCGAGCGCAGCGCGACGGCGGCGAGCATCGTGCCGCCCCAGGTGCGAAAGTCCTTCGCCGTGATGTCGCGTCCGGTGCGCTCGCGCAGGTAGTCGTTGACATCGTCCGAGGACACCGACTGCCGCCGGCGCTTGCCGACCAGATACTGGAACATCTCCTCGCCGGGCAGGTCGCGGCAGCGCTGCACGATGCGCGCGAGGCGCGGGTCCTGCAGCGAGATGGTGTGCTCGACGCCGCTCTTGCCGCGGAAGCTGAAGCGCAGCATCGCGCCGTCGACGCTGACATGCCGCCGGCGCAGCGTGGTCAGGCCGTAAGAGCGGTTCTGGCGCACGTACTCGTCGTTGCCGACGCGGATCAGCGTGCGGTCGAGAAGGCGGACCACGGTCGCGAGCAGCTGGCGGCGGCTCAGATCCTCGGCCCGCAGATCGCGCTCGACGCGCTCGCGCAGCAGCGGCAGCACCTCGCTGAACTCGAGCATGCGGCGGAACTTCGAGCGATCGCGCGCCTCGCGATACGAGGAGTGGTAGCGGTACTGCTTGCGGCCACGCGCGTCGCGCGCCGTCGCCTGGATGTGGCCGTCGGCGTCCGGGCAGATCCAGACGTCGGTCCATGCCGGGGGGATGGCGAGCGAGTTGAGCCGCTGGCGGATCTCCCTGGTGACGATGCGCTTGCCGTTCGGCAGGTAGTAGGCCCACCCCGTGCCGACGCGCCGGCGCGTGATGCCGCGCGCGGCGTCGGTGACATAACGCAGGCCGGCGCGGCTCGCCGCCGTGCGGTGCTCGCTCAGTCGGCGCTGATGCCGGCGCTGCGGATGAGCCGCGTCCATTTTTCGATGTCGCTCGCCACCAGCGCTTCGGTTTCGGCCAGGGAGAGGCGCAGGATGGTGAGGCCGCTCTTTTCGAAGCGGGCGACGATCTCCGGCTGGGCCATCACGCGCGCGAAGTCCGCGCGCAGGCGCGCCAGTGCTGGCGCCGGCGTCGCGGCGGGCGCGAAGTAGCCGATCCAGGACACCAATTCGAAATCCGCGACGCCGGTCTCGCGCGCGGTCGGCACATTGGCGTGGATGGCGAGCCGCTTCGGCCCCGAGACGGCGATCGGCTTTACCCGTCCGGCATCGATCTGGCCTTTGGCGGTCTGGGTGGCATCGAAGAACAGGTCGACCCGGCCCGGAAGAAGATCCTGGTACGCGCCCTGCGCGCCCTTGTAGGGAACATGGGTCAGCCCGACTCCGGCGAGATTCCAGAGCACTGCGGCGGCGATGTGCTGTCCGGTGCCATTGCCGGCGGAGGCGTAGGTGAGCTTGCCTGGATTCGCTCTCGCGAACTCGACGATCTCGCGCAGCGAGGCCTGCGGCAGGTCGTTGCGCGCCACCAGCGTGTAGGTATTGGCGACCGCGAGGCCGACCGGCACGAAGTCGCTCTTCGCATTGAACGGCAACTGCTTGTAGAGGGCCGGGGTGAAGACGAGATTCGCCGACGCGCCGAGGAGCAGCGTGTAGCCGTCGGGCTCGGCCTTGGCCGCCGCCTCGGTGCCGATGATGGTGCCTCCGCCGGGCCGGTTCTCGACCACCACGGGCTGGCCGAGCAGCGTCGCGAGCGGCTCGCTCAGCACGCGCGCGGCGCTGTCGAAACCGCCGCCCGGTGGCTGCGGCACGATGACCCGCAATGGGCGGCTGGGAAAACCCTGCGCCGGGACCGCGGCGGATGCGAACGCCAGGCAGGCGAGAATGAGGACGCGGATGATCATGGTTGCCTCGCATTCTGCCGCGCGCCCGTCCAGCCGCCCAGCATCACCGCTCCGATGGTGAACAGCACGAGGGCGAAGTTGAGCGCCAGCGGCAGGTCCCCCGCCAGGAGGAGCCCGGCGCTGCAGGAAATCGCGGCGACGACCGCGGCGCACCGCAATTCGGTCTCCCGCGCCACGCGCGCGCAGACGTAGCCGCCGAGCCACGAGAACGCGCTGCCGACCGTGTAGCCGGCGAGCGAGAACCCCGACAGGGGATCGGGCTCCGCCATGGTCTGCGCGATCGCCTCGGCGTCAAGGCCCGAGGCGCCGAGCCAGATCGCCCAGGCAAAGAACAGCGCGAAACTCGCGAGCAGCGAGCCGCCGAGGTCGACCAGCACGCCGAAGACCATGCCCTTTACCGGCGAGCCGCGCCGCGGCCCGGGGTCGGCGACCGCGGCCTGCGGCGGTCGATAAGGATCCGGCGAGCTCATTCGCAGCGATAGAACGCTTCGACCCGCTGGCGGTCGATCGCCGCCAGGTCCTCGGGATCCGCGGACTTGAGCAGGCGCGGCTCGAGCTGCGCGAGGCGCTTCTCCATGCGGGCGGTTTTCGGATCGCGGTCGAGGGCGGCGAAGCGTTTGCGCAGGTCGCGCGCGCTCTTCTTTTCGACCTCGGCGAGGGTGATCTCGCGCCGCAGCTTGCGCTTCTCGCACTGCACCGGCTCGAGCTTGGCCGTGATGTCCATGAACTCGCGCGCCTCCGGGCTGAGGGCGAGCAGCAGCGAGACCAGCAGCGCTTTCACGCCACCTTCATCTTCGCCTTCGGCTCCGGATACGGGTAGAGCATGTTGAGCGCCACCGACTGGCCGCTCGCCTGCACGATGCGCACGTGCTCGCGCTTGAGCTCCCGCGCGTGCCGCACGCCGCAGCAATGGGCGATCATGTCGATCTCCCGGTTCATGTTGTTGGCGTAGTTCGCCACGCGCAGGTACTTCTCCTCCACCACCAGCGCGCGCTGCAGCCGCTTGTTGTGCGTGGTCACTCCCGTCGGGCAGGTGTTCTGGTGGCAGCGCAGCGCCTGGATGCAGCCGAGCGAGAACATGAAGCCGCGCGCGGTGTTGACGAAGTCGGCGCCGACGCACAGCGCCCACGCGGCGCGGGCGGACGTCACGATCTTGCCCGAAGCCACGACTCGGACTCTGTTCTTCAAACCAGTTTCAATGAGCGCATCGACCACCCGAGGCAGCGCTTCGTCGATCGACAGGCCCATGTGGTCGGCGAGCGCCTGCGGCGCCGCGCCCGAGCCGCCCTCGCCGCCGTCGATGACCAGGAAGTCCGGCGCGAACTCCATGCCGCGACGGTGCACCAGGTCGGCCATCTCGTGCATGAAGCGCCAGCCGCCGACCGCGGTCTTCACGCCGACCGGCCGGCCGGTCAGCTCGCGCATCCAGACGATCTTCTCGAGAAGCTCGGTCATGTTGGCGATGTCGCGGTGGCGGTTCGGGCTGATCGAGTCGCGGCCCTCCGGGATGCCGCGGATCTCGGCGATCTCGGGCGTCACCTTGCGTCCCGGCAGCACGCCGCCCTTGCCGGGCTTGGCGCCTTGCGAGAGCTTGATCTCGAAAGCCTTTACGGATTTGGCTAATTCCAGAAGTCTTTGTTCCGACAAGTTGCCCTGCGCGTCGCGCACGCCGTACTTGGCGGTGCCGATCTGCATGATGATGTCGCAGCCGCCCTCGAGGTGGTAAGGCGAGAGCCCGCCCTCGCCCGTGTCCATCCAGCAGCCGGCGACGGCAGCGCCGCGCGACAGCGAGCGCACCGCCGGCGCCGAGATCGCGCCGAAGCTCATGCCGCTGACGTTGACGATCGACTTCGCCTCGAACGGCTGCCGGCACTGGCCCTCGCCGAGGATCAGCGACGGCGTCGGCAGCCGATCCTCCTCCAGGACCGGGAAGGGATGGTTGACGAAGATCAGCGCGCCGGGGTGATGCAGGTCGTAGGTCGAGCCGAAGCCGATCACGCCGCCCTCGTTCTTCGCCAGGCGATAGACCCAGGCGCGCGTGGCGCGGTTGAACGGCATCTCGTCGCGATCGCCGGCGAAGAAATACTGGCGCAGGTACTCGCCCATGCTCTCGAAGAAGTAGCGCAGCCGGCCGACGATCGGGTAGTTGCGCAGCACGCTGTGCTTCTTCTGCGTGACGTCGCGGATGAACAGGAACACCAGGCCGGCGATCAGAACGAACGCCACCAGCGTTCCGATGCCATACGAAAGGATGTCCTTCAGCATTGCCCCTCCCCCGAAGCTTCTAGGGCAATGATACTCCGCGCTTGCGTTCTTCCTCGGTGGCCTCGCGGATGGAAAGAACGACACAGGAGAAACGCAGCGCCATCCCGGCGAGCGGGTGGTTGGCGTCCAGCACCACCCTGCCGTCGGCAACATCGGTGACGGTGTAGCGCCGCGCGTCCTCCTCGATCTCCATGCCGACCGCGACGCCCTCGCCGTAGCGCTCGAGCGGCTCGACCCGCAGCAGATCGGCGTCGTACTCGCCGAACGCCTGCTCGGGCTCGAGCTGCACGCGCAGCGATTCACCCCGGCCCTTGCCTTCGAGCGCTTTCTCGATCGCCTCGAGCATCTGGCCGTAGCCGCCGTGCAGATAAGCGAGCTCAGACACTGCCGCGAGCTGCACGCCCTGGGCGTCGTGCATCTCGAGCTGCAGCGAAACCACGGTGTCGCGGCCTACGAGCGTAGGCGCTTCACCACGTCGAAGACTTCGGCCGCGTGCCCGCGCGGGTTGATGCCGTAGGCGGCGTGCCGGATCACGCCCTTCTTGTCGATGATGAAGGTCGAGCGCACCAGGCACTCGCGCCGCAGGCCGTTCTCTTCCCGCTTCTCCTGCAGCACGCCGTACTTGCGGCACACCTCGCCCTCGGGATCAGAGAGCAGCGCGATGGTGACGCCGTTGCGGTCGCGAAAATCCGCGTGCGTCAGGCAGTCATCGCGCGAGACGCCCAGCACCACGCAGTCGTGCTTGATGAACTGCTCCTCGTGGTCGGAGAAATCGGTCGTCACGATGGTGCAGCCGGGCGTGCCGTCTTTCGGATAGAAGTACAGGACAACATGCTTCTTGCCCTTGAAGGCCGACAGGTCCACTGGCTGCATGTCGGCGTCGGGGAGCTCGAACGTCGGCGCGGGTTGTCCGGGTTCCAGCATGGCCCGCCGATTCTATGCCAAATTATTTTTCAGGAGTGCTCCCTATAATCGCCGCGATGAACCCGCAGTTGCTCGGCGGCCTGACTGCACGCGATTTCCTCGCGCGGCATTGGCAGAAGCGCCCGCTTTTCGTGCGGCGCGCCATCGCCGCGCCCGATCTGATCGACGAGCGAGCGCTCACGGCGCTCGCGCGCCGCGACGACGTGGAATCCCGCATCGTGCAACGCCGCGGCAGGCGCCGCGACACCGCGCACGGACCGTTCGCGAAGATAAAACCGAGGAAAATCAACTGGAGCATCCTGGTCAACGGCGTGAACCACCACGTCGCCGCGGCCGATCAATTGCTGCGCCGCTTTTCCTTCGTGCCGCAGGCGCGCCTCGACGATGTGATGGTCAGCTATGCCACGACGGGTGGGGGCGTCGGCCCGCACGTCGACTCCTACGACGTTTTCCTCATCCAGGGACCCGGCCGCCGCCGCTGGCGGATCGACGGCAAGACGTTCGTCGCCGGCCCGGGAGACCTGATCTACCTGCCGCCGGGCCTCGAGCACGACGGCGTCGCGCTCGAGCCCTGCTTCACCTATTCGATCGGCTTCCGCGCGCCGCGCGGCGCCGAGCTCGGCGCCGCTTTCCTCGACTGGCTGCACGAGCGCGGCCTCCCGGACGCGCGCTACCGCGATTCGCGCCTGCGGCCGGCAGCGCATCCCGGCCGGATTCCCGCCGCCATGACGGCGTTCGCGCGCCGGTTCCTTTCGACCATCCGCTGGACGCGCGCGGACGTGGCGCGCTTCCTCGGCGAATACCTGACGCAGCCCAAGCCGCACGTCGTATTTCATCCCGTGGCCAGCAAGGGAAACTGGATCCGTCTCGATGCGAAGACGCAGCTCCTTTACAGCGGCGATCGCTTCTTCATCAACGGCGAGTCCTTCTCCCTGCCGGCGCGCGACGCCGGGTCCATGCGCGAGCTCGCCGACCGGCGCGGCATCGCCGCCCGGCGCCTTGCCTCGCAGTCGAAATTGATCCGACAATGGCGCAGCGCCGGCTGGCTGCGCCTGGAAAAGAACTGATGGACGAACCGGTCTACGAGCTCTTCGACACCGCCGACGGCTTCCACGGCTCGGTTGACCGGCTGCTCGAGCAGCCAGGACGCGAGCTGCGCGTTTTCGACCCGGACGGCACGGCGCTGCGCTTGAACGATTCGCCGCGCATCGCGACTTTCGAGCGCTTCCTGCTGGCGAGCCGCACCCGGCGGCTCTACCTCGTGCTGCACGACACCGAGCACCTGACCCGGCGCTGCCCGCGCATGATGGCGCTGCTCGCCCGCTTCTCGCACGCGATCCAGATCAACCGCACGCACGAGGAGATCCGCGAGATCCAGGACTCGTTCCTGGTCCTTGACGCCCAGCACTATGTGCGGCGACCGGTGGCGGCGTTCTTCCGCGGCGCGATGGGCTTGGGCGACGAGAACGAGGGCCAGGCGATGCGCTCGCGCTTCATGGAGATCTGGGGCGCATCCTATCCGGCGGTGTCCAGCACGACGTTGGGTCTCTAGACCCGAGGAATCGCTAGGCCTCGCGCCAGCCGAAGCCATCCTCCTGGGTGGCGAGGCCGATCCAGCTGTCCTCGCAGCCCATGGCCCTGGCGAGCGCCGCGCGCGCGAGCTCCGGACGATTGTTCTGCTGCGAGAGGTGCGCGGCGATCACGTGCCGCAGGCGCGAGCGATCGATCGCCGCGAGCAGACGCTCGGCGCCGCCGTTGTCGAGATGGCCGAACGGCCCGGCGATGCGCTGCTTGAGCCACTTCGGGTAGCCGCCCGCCCAGAGCATGTCCAGGTCGTGGTTGCACTCGAGGACCAGGGCGTCGCAGCGCGACAGGCTGCCTTCCACGTGCGCGGTCGAGGCGCCGATGTCGGTCAGCACACCCAGCCGGCTCGCGCCGTCCGAGAGCACGTATTGCACCGGCTCGCGCGCGTCGTGCGGCACCGTGAACGGATGCACCTGCACTTCGTCGACCGCCAGCGGCTGCCGGCCGTCGATCGGCACGGTGCGCACGCCGTCGATCACCTTGCCCTCCTCGCGCATCGCCCGCAGCGTGCCGTGCGTCAGGTAGACGGCGACGCGGTGCGCGGCGGCGAACTCGAACACGCCGCTCGCGTGGTCGCCATGCTCATGCGTCACCAGGATGGCGCTGATCTCGCCCGGCGCGACGCCCAGGCGCTCGAGGCGGCGTTCGGTGTCGGTCAGGTTCAGGCCGCAGTCGATCAGCACGCGCGTAGGGCGGCCGACCAAGGCGCTCACTTCGACAATGAGGCAGTTCCCCTGGCTCCCGCTCGCGAGCGAGGCAAAGCGCAGCAAGGCTACTTGAGCTGCTCGAGGAGCAGCGAGAGGATGCGCCGTCCGGTGCTGGTGCGGTCCGCGGCGCCCTCCTTGTTGAGGACGCTCACCTCGGTGCCGGGATCCACGCTCTGCAGCTGCACTCGGTACTGCTCGGGCTTGGCCTTGGGGCCCGAGCCGAACATCCGGTCGATGATGCCGCGGTCCTTCTGCGCCATCTCGCTCTCCGGGTCGGCGTAGCGGACGAAATACAGGCCCTTCTGCCGGTCGCGGTCCTCGACGGTGAAGCCGACTCGATCGAGCGCCAGGCCGACGCGGCGCCAGGCGCGGTCGAACGGATCGGCGAGCATCAGCGCCTCGTTGCCGTCGGCCAGCTTCTTCAGCTCCGCCTGCGCCGCCGGCGCGCCGACCGCGACCAGGGTTTTCGCTCTCTCGTTCTGCGCGCCGAGACGGACCATCAGCCGGCGCAGGAACTCGGCTTCGAGATCGGGATCCGAAGGCCGCGGCTGCCACGCCGTGTCGCCGGGCGCGTTGCTCTGCGGATCGCGCATGGTCGTGTACACCTCCTGCATGCCGCGGTGGCTGATGAAGACCTCGGTGCCCTTGCCGTCGGCGACGCGGTCGAGCCGCGTGCGGAACTTGTCGCGCTCGGAGGTCGAGTAGATCTGGTCGAGAACGTAGCCGAGCAGCCCGCGCACGCCGCCCTGGGGAATATTGGCGCGGTTCTCCGCCCAGTCGGTCTCCATCACGCCTGCCTCGGGCAGCTCGAGCTTCACCAGGAAGCCGTTCTCCTGCCAGAAGTCCTTCACCACCGGCCAGATCTTCTCCGGCGGATCTTCGACCACCAGCCAGCGCTGCGTGCCGGCGCGCTCGATGCGCAGCTTGTCGAATTCGGGCAGCACCGCGCCTCCCGCCGGGTTGCGCTGCTCGCGGCGTTCGGCCTCATAGCCGGAATAGGTCGCGGTCGTCTTGCCGGTTTCCGGGATGATGTAGCGGTTGTCGCGCGCCGGCGAGGTGAGATCCGGGGGCACTTCCAGCGACGGCAGCACGACGGTCGACTTGTAGTCGACCTTGCCGGTCAGCGATTCCTCGGTCACGCAGCCAGCCAGAAGCAACGCCGCCAGCGCGGCGGCCAACCCGCTCCGCATCTAGCCCCGGCCTTGCTTCAGGCGCGGCTTCAAGCGCCGCGTCCTTCCACGACCCTGAGGCCGGGCAACGTGATTCCCGCCTCGTGCAGCGCTTCGCGCAGCGGCTGATGGCAGCGCTCGGTGACCGGCACCATCGGCAGCCGCAGGCCGTACTCGATCAGGCCCATCTCGGCCATCGCCCATTTCACCGGGCTCGGGCTGGTCTCGATGAACAGGCGCTGGTGCAGCGGCAGCAGCCGGTTGTTGAGCTCGCGCGCCTTCTTCACGTCGCCGACCAGCGCCGCGGCGCACATCTGGTGCATCAGCTTGGGCGCGACGTTCGCCGTCACCGAGATGACGCCGTGGCCGCCGCACAGGATGAGCGGCAGCGCGGTCGCGTCCTCGCCGCTGTAGACGGCGAAATTGCGCGGCGCACGGCGCAGCAGGTCGGTGCCGCGCTCGAGGTTGGCGGTCGCGTCCTTGATGCCGATGATGCCCGGCACCTGTGCCAGGCGCAGCACGGTGTCGTTCTGCAGGTCGGCGACGGTGCGCCCCGGCACGTTGTACAGGATCATCGGCAGCTCGACGCTCTCCGCGATCTTGCGGAAATGCTGGTACTGGCCCTCCTGCGTCGGCTTGTTGTAATAGGGAACGACGGAAAGCTGGGCGGTCGCGCCGTGCTTTTTCGCCGACTCGGCCAGCTCGATCGCCTCGGCGGTGGAGTTCGCACCGGTGCCGGCGATGATCGGGATGCGGCCGCGCGCATGCTCGACGGCGATGCGGATCAGCTCCTTGTGCTCGTCGAAGTCGACCGTCGGCGATTCGCCGGTGGTGCCGACGACGACGATGCCGTCGGTCCCTTCCGAGACGTGCCAGTCGATCAGCTTGCGGAAGCGCGGCAGGTCCAGCCCGCCGTCCTTCAGCATGGGCGTGACGATCGCTACCAGGCTGCCCGTAATCATGGGCGCGATTCTAACCCTTCTTCGCGGCGCTGACGGCGCAGAGGCGCTGCGTGACGGCCGGCTTCGGCCGCTCGACCTGCCCCTGCTCGAAACCCAGGACCTGCAACGAAGCGAAGGCCTCCAGCAGCTCTCCCGGCCGCAGCAGGAAGTCCGGATTCGACGGCCGGCCGAAGCGCTCGTTGCCGATCATGAACGTCTCGTAAATGAGCACTCCGCCCTCGCCCAGCGAATCCTCGATCGACTTGAAGAGCGGCCGGTGCAGGTAATTGGTGACGACGATGGCGCCGAAGCGTTGACCCGCGAAAGGCCACGGGGCTGCGCTTTCCAGGTCGGCCTGCACGAACCTGACGCCCGGGATCTGCTGCGGCTCGCGGTCAACGGCGATCACCTCCAGCCAGCGCGCGGCAAAGAAGCGCGCGTGGCGGCCGGCACCGCTTGCCACGTCGAGCACCGGCCCGCGCGCGACCAGCGGCGCCCAGCGCACCACCCAATCAGATGGCGATTCTGGCCCCATGCTCGATCAGGATCTGGCGGAGGATCGAGCGATGACACCGCTTCTCGTCCTCGCAATAGCAGCCGACCGCGAAGTCGCTGGCGTGAGACAGACGGGCCAGCAGCTCGAGCAGCCGCCCTGTGGCCGGCTGCGCCATCTCGCGGCGATAGGCCTTGACGAAGCCCGCCCAGTCCTTGTGCGCTCTTGCGATCAGCCGCGCGCTCGGCGCCAGGTCGGGCAGCCAGACGTCGTAGTAGTTTCCCTTTGCGTAGTCTTCTTTCCGCACGCCGCGCGGCGGCCGCCGCACGGTGCCGATGCGCAGACCCTCGTCTCTTGCGCGCGGGCTTCCGAGGCGGACGACCGAGATCAGTAGCAGAGCACCAGGTTGGCGAACTCGACCAGCATGCCCGGCTTGAGATAGGCGGAAAACGCCGCCGCGGCGACGAAAGCGACCGCGGAAACCAGCGCCGCCTTAAGCCACAGCCTGTGCATACCGAGCCCGCTCGGTGAGCGGCTTCTCGTTGACCGGCAGGTTGACGATGGCGGCGAAGATGCCGAGGCCCATCGAGGCGTAGAACGCGATCGAGTACGAGCCGGTGGTGTCGAAGAGGTAGCCGGCGAGCCAGACGCCGATGAAGCCGCCGATCTGGTGGCCGAAGAACACGATCGAAGCGAGCAACGCCGCGTAGCGCATGCCGAAGATCTGCGCCACCAGGCCGTTGGTCAGCGGCACGGTGCCTAGCCACAGCAGCCCGATGCCGCAGGCGAACACGTACAGCGTGAGCGGCGTGAGCGGCAGGAGCACCAGCATCGCGATGAGAAGGACCCGGATCGAGTAGATCGCCGACAGCAGGTATTTCTTGCTGAACCGGCCGCCCAGCCAGCCGGCGGTGAAGGTGCCGATCACATTGAACAGGCCGATCAGCGCCAGCGCGGTCATGCCGTGCTCCGGCTTGAGTCCACTGTCCGAGACGAACGAAGGCAGGTGCATCGTCAGCATGGCGATATGGAACCCGCAGACGAAGTAACCCCAGAACAGCAGATGGAAGCCCTTCTCGCCGAGGGCCTCGTGCAGCGCCTGGCCGAGCGACTGCTGCGCGCCGCCGGGCGCGGCAGCCGGCTTGACCGCGAGCGCACCGGACAGCGGCAGGATCAGGACCGCGATGACGGCGAGCCCGAGCAGCGCGCCGTGCCAGCCGAGCCACGTGATCAGGTACTGGCTCGCCGGGATGAGGAGGAACTGGCCGAACGACCCTGCGGCGGTCGCGATGCCCATCGCGGCGCTGCGCTTCTCCACCGTTACCGTGCGCCCGATGACCGCGAGCACGATGCCGAACGAGGTGCAGCCGAGCGCCGCCCCGATCAGGCCGCCGCTGAAGAAATGCATGCTGAGCGGCGTCGGCGCGTAGGCCATGCCGACGAGCCCGAGGATATAGAGCAGCGCGCCGACCGCGATCACGCGGCCCGGGCCGTAGCGGTCGGCGAAGCCGCCGGCGATCGCGCCGAGCGCTCCCCAGGCGAGCTGCTGCAGCGCCAGCGAAACCGACAGCACCTCCCTGCCCCAGCCGTGCTCCATGCTGATCGGCTGCATGAACAGGCCGAAGCCGGCGCGGATGCCGAACGAGATCAGCATCACCAGGCTTCCGCAGACCAGCACGACGAGCGGCGTGCGCCAGGATTTTTCCATGGAGCGCAGTTTATCCGACCGCGCTGCATGCGCGGCCGTAATGCGAGCTATGCGTCGAGCTTGGTTACCTGCGGCAGGTTGCAGGCGAGGATGCCCTTGCGCAGCGCCTCGATCGCCTCCGGCCGCGGGAAGCTGCGCCGCCAGGCAAGGCCGACGCGCCGCGTCGGCGCCGGGCGCGCGAACGGCAGGATGCGGATCAGGTCGCCCGCTCCACCCGCGCCGACCGAGGTCGACGGCAGCACGGTCACGCCGACGCCGCTCGCCACCATCTGGCGGATGGTCTCCAGCGAGCCGCCCTCCACCGTCTTCGCCAGCGCGCTGCGATCCTTGGCGCGCACGACATGGCAGATATCGAGCACCTGGTCGCGGAAGCAGTGACCTTCGCCGAGAAGCAGCAGGCTCTCATTGGCCAGCTCGTCGGAACTGATGCGCTTGCGGCCTTCCCATGCGTGGCCCTTCGGCACCGCGACGAAGAACGGCTCGTCGTAGACCGCGCGCGTGGCGATGCCAGGCTCCTCGAACGGCAGCGCGATCACGATCGCGTCCACCTCGCCGCTCTTCAGCGCCTCGCTCAGGTTCTGGGTGAAGTTCTCCTGGATGTGCAGCGGCATCGACGGCGCGGTGCGCCGCATGATCGGCACGAGCTTCGGCAGCAGATAGGGGCCGATGGTGTAGATGGCCCCCAGGCGCAGCGGCCCCACCAGCGGGTCGCGGCCGGCAGCGGCGATCTCCCGCACGCGCGCCGCCTCTTCGAGCACGCGCTGCGCCTGCTCGACGATCTTCTGCCCGGGCGGTGTGACGCTCACCTCGCCCGGCCCACGCTCGAAGAGCACGACGCCCAGCTCCTCCTCCAGCTTCTTCACCGCCACCGAGAGCGTGGGCTGCGACACGAAGCAGGCTTCCGCCGCGCGGCCGAAGTGGCGCTCGCGGGCCACCGCGACGATGTAGCGCAGCTCGGTGAGAGTCATCTCCTCGTCACGAGGTAGAGGGGCACCCCGGCGAGCATGATGGCAAGGCCGGTGAGCACCGGCACGCCGAACTCCACCGCGAAGCGTACGTAGTTAATGCTGGAGTACAGCATGTAGCCGCAGGCAAGGACGAACGCGGCCGGCACGATCGGGTAGAGCGGCACGCGAAAAGGCGGCGGCTCGGTCGTCCTGCGGCGGAAAACGAAAAGCGTCAGTCCGGTGAGGAGAAAGAAGCTCCAGAACACCGGCGACGTGTACGCCACCATGGCGGTGAAGCCGTCGGGCGTGATCGAGCTCGCGGCAACCAGGCCGAGTGCGATCGCGCCTTGCAGGAGCAGCGCGTTGGCCGGGGTGCTGCCGGTCTCGCGCCATGCGCCGAGCCTAGCAAAAAATGCGAAATCGCGACCCAGTGCGTAGGTGGTGCGCGCACCGGTGAAGATCGCGGCGTTCATGGTGGTTGCGGCTGCGAGGCAAACGATCAATGAGACCAGCACGGCGCCGATGTCGCCGGCCACCGCGCGCACGACGTCCGCGGCAACGGCTTTCGAGCTCTTCATTCCCTCGAGCCCGAGCGCCGCGAGGTAGCCCAAGTTGACGACGAGATAGACCGCGGTGACGATCAGGATGCCGCCGACCAGCACGCGCAGCATGTTTCGCCGCGCGTCCTTGACCTCGCCGGCAAGGTAGGCCGCCTCGTTCCAGCCTCCATAGGTGAGCAGGACGAAGATCATCGCCAGCCCGAACGAGCCGCCGGGGCCGCCGGGAGCCGTCGCCTTGGTCGGGCCGGCGGCGAGAAACCCGCCAACGGCGATGAACGCGAGGCCGGCGAAGAGCAGCACCTGCATGATCTTCTGCAACGTCTTCGATTGCATCGTGCCGACGACGTTGACCGCCGTGAGCGCCACGACGCCGAGCGCGGCGTAGATTGCCGAGCCGTGGCTGCCAAGCGGCACGATCTGCGAGGCATAGTCGCCGAACACGAACGCCACCGCCGCGATGGCGCCGGTCTGGATCACGGTCATGCGCGACCAGGCGAAGACGAAGGCGGCGCCGCTTCCCCAGGCGCGCGCGAGGAAGGCGTATTCGCCGCCGGTCTCGGGATAGCGCGAAGAGAGCTCGGCGTAGACCAGTGCGCCGCACAGCGAGACCGCGCCGCCCAATATCCAGGCGAAGATGAACTCGGCGCCGCTGCCGGAATTGCCCGCGACGACAGAGGGTGCCTTGAAGATGCCGGCGCCGATGACCATGCCGCAGATGAGCATGACGCCGTCGGCAACCGAAAGCAGCGGCCTCGGGGCGGCGCTCACTTCGTGCGCTCCGCCCGCCAGGGCAGCTTCCTCGTCGTTTCGCCATCCGACAGCGTCAGCTCGCCGGTGATCGCATCGCCGTTCATCCGGCCGACGAACAGGTGGTGCCAGGCGTGCCCGCCGACCAGGCCGGTGACGACCAGCTTGATTTCGTTGCCGCGCAGCCGGCTGGCGCGCACGAGCAGGTCGCGCCCCTCGGCGCGCGCGTCGACATCGAGCACCTGGAACTCCTGTGTGATCTGGAAGCGCCAGCGGCCGCCGTGGGCGCCGAGGTCGCTCGTCCAGCGTCCGGCGGCGTTCGCCGGCACGATCCAGAGCTCCACCTTGGACAGGCCGCCCAGACCGACCGTCTTTTCCGGGGTGCGCATCTCCAGCTTCTCGTCCGGCGGCCAGGCGCCGATGCCGCCGTCGTGCGAGACGATGCGCGTGCCAGGCTTGAGGCGCAGCAGCGCCGGCAGCAGCTTGGCGTTGAAGTCCGGCAGGAGATACATGCTCACTACGCTCGCGGAGGAAAGATCGGTCTCGAAGATGTCGCGCGTCTCGAAGCGCGCGCGTTCGGCGACCCCTGCGCGCCGCGCGTTTTCGGTCGCCAGCTTGACGAGGCTCGGGTCGAGATCCACCCCGAGCCCGCGCGCGCCCCGCTTCGCCGCCTCGATGACGATGCGGCCGTCGCCCGAGCCGAGATCGATGAGCGTGTCGCCCGGTCCGACTTCGGCCATGCGCAGCATCCGCTCGACGATCTCCATCGGCGTGACGACGAACGGCACGGTGCCGTCGTCCCACGCCCATGCCTGGGTTTGCGCCTGTGCGGGAAGAGCCAGCATGCATGCCGCGAAAAGCAGCCTCTTCAGCATGGAGGCGAAGGCTATCAAGGACTTACGCATCATAGTGGGTAGAATCGCAGCCAACGCCCCGGTAGCTCAGTGGATAGAGCAGCCCCCTCCTAAGGGGCAGGTCGCACGTTCGATTCGTGTCCGGGGTGCCAGCCATCATTTCTTTTAAATGCTTGTATATCAACTAGTTGTCGCTATGACCTATTACCTTTACGTCCGATCCGGAACAGGCGTAGAGTCCTGCCCCATGCGTCTCACCACAATAACAATCATTCTTGGCCTCGCCGCCCTGGCGAGCGGCTGCTCCAGCGTCGAATGGAAGCAGGTCAGCGTGCAGCCTCTGCGCAACGAGCAGGGGCACGTCATCGGCCAGAAAGAAACCCTGTGCGATTGCCTGCACGGCGAGCGCATCGCCCGCCTTGCTCTGTTCGAGCCGCGCTTCGACGAGCACGGGGTCCTGGTCGGCTACGAAGAGAAGATGCGCGGCGGAGTGCAGCTGCGCGACCTCAACGGCCGGCGCATCGGCACCCGTTTCGCCGACCTGCGTACCCGGGCGAACAACCCGCATAGCAAGGGCCTGACGATCATCGTGCTCGGGCAGCCCGCCGCGCGCGCTGCTACTGCCAGCGTGACCACGATGGATCAGCTCGTAGACCTCGCGGGGTTGGCGCCGTACCTGAACTGAGGCTCGCGCCTCAGTCCCGCAAGCTGCGAAGCCAGCGGCGGTCGATCCGGTTCTTCCACAGCCAGACCCAACGGCCTTCGGCCGTCCAGCCGCCGCGCTGCGCGATCGCGTAGCGCGATCCGCAGCTGAGAAGCAGGAGCGCCCGCGCCTGCGGCACGTAAGGCTCCAGCGGCCTGCCGCTGATGAGGTTGCGGAAATTCGCGGCGAGGCTTTCGCCGTGGCGCACCGCGTAGACGCCCGAACGCGGGTGGGGCGCATCGCGCAGCGTCGCGCAATCGCCGGCAACGAAAACCTCCGGATGCGACACGCTCTGCAGCGTATCGTGCACGAGCGCGAAGCCGTGGCCGTCGACCGCGAGGCCGGAGGCCGCGAGCCAGCCCGGTGCCGCCGAGCCGGTGGCGCGGATGACCAGATCAAAGTCCTGGCGCGAAGGGCCGGCGACGATCACCGGCCCCTCCTCCACCGCCGTCACTGCCATCCCGGGCCGGAAGTCCACGCGCGTGCGGCGCAGCGCGCGCGCGACGCGCTCACCTGCCGCGCCGGGCGGCGTCGGCCGGTCGGAATAAAGCGTGACGGCTGCGTCGCGGTACGCAAGCGCCATCGCCAGCTCGGCGCCGGCCGCTCCTGCGCCGACGATCGCGACGCGGCCGAGCTTCCTCTCGTCGAGCGCGCCGAGGAATGCGTCGAGCGGCTTGACCGCCAGGGTCCGCTGCGCGCCGGGGAGCGAGTCTTCGACCAGCGAGCCGGGGTTGAGCGAGACGGCGTCGTACTCGAGCGCGCTGCCGTCCTCGAGCTGAGCGCGGCGCGCCTGCAGGTCCAGCCGGGTGACGCGGCCGCGCGAGAATTCAGCGAAGGCGCGCCCGCACAGCGCCTCGTTGTCCACCTGCGCGTCGTCGAGCCGGTAGTGGCCGGCGATGACGCCGGGAAGCATGCCGGAGTAGACCTGCTTCGCGAGCGGCGTCACCAGCGTGAGGCGCACGCCGTAGACCGGCGTCGTGGCGAAGCTGCGCAGCACGGCAAGGTGCGCGTGCCCGGCGCCGACAAGCAGGATACGCCTCACGAGCGCTGCAACTTGGCCTCTTCGCGGCGGCGCAGCTCCTTGCGTTGCACTTTGCCGGTCGTGGTCATGGGAAGCGCGTCGATGAACTCGATCTCGCGCGGATACTCATAGGGCGCGAGCCGCCCGCGCACGTGCTGCTGGATCTGCTCGACCAGCTCCTTGTCGCCCGAAAATCCGGGCTGCAGCACGACGAAGGCCTTCACCACGGTGCCGCGCGTCTCGTCGGGCTTGCCGATCACCGCCGCGTTGGCCACCGCCGGATGCTTTACCAGGCAGCTCTCGATCTCCGCCGGCCCGATGCGATAGCCCGCGCTCTTGATCACGTCGTCGGTGCGCCCCTGGTACCAGAGGTAGCCGTCCTCATCCATCTTCCCCTGGTCGCCGGTGCAACCCCAGTCGCCGATGAACTTGTCCTTCGTCGCCTGCGGGTTCCGCCAGTACTCGAGAAAGAAGACGGGGTCGCGCTCCCGCCGGATCGCGATTTCGCCCAGCTGGCCTCTCGGCAGCTCGTTGCCCTTCTCGTCGATCACCGCCACGCGGTGTCCGGGATAGGGACGCCCGATCGAGCCGGGCTTCACCGGCCAGGCGGCCTGGCAGTTGCCGACGACGTAGTTGATCTCGGTCTGGCCGAACATCTCGTTGATGGTGACGCCGAGTTGCTCTTTCGCCCACTCGAGCACCGTGACGCCGACCGATTCGCCGGCGCTCATGATGGAGCGAAGCGAAAGATTGAAGCGGGTACGGGGCGATGGAACTGCCTTCATCATCAATTTCAGGGCCGTCGGAAAGAGAAAGGAATTCCGGACGCCGTACTTCTCCAGCAGGGAGTACGCCTTCTCGGCGTCGAAGCGGCCGCGATAGCCGAGGATCGGGATGCCGAAGTACCAGCTCGGCAGCAGCGCGTCGAATAGTCCGCCCGCCCATGCCCAATCGGCCGGCGACCAGAACATGTCGCCGGGCTGCGGGAAGAAGTCGTGCGAGTGCACGAAACCCGAGATGTTGCCGATGATGAGCCGGTGCGCCTCGAGCGCGCCCTTGGGCGCGCCGGTCGTGCCACTGGTATAGATGATGAGAGCCGGGTCGTCGGCAGCGGTGTCGGCCTTCTCGAAACTGGTCTTTCCTTTCGATAAGAGCGCTTCCCACGCATGCACTCCGCTCTCCCGGGCCCCGGCGACGCCGATCACGTGCTTTAGCGGCTCGAGCTTGTCGCGCACCGCCCAGAGATTGGCGATGGTCGAGGGCTCGATGATCGCCACGCTCGCGCCGGCGTGGTTGATGCGGTACTCGAGCGCATCGGGCCCGAAGAGGTGTGAGAGCGGCAGCGCCACGGCGCCCATCTGGAATACCGCCATGTACGCGATCGCGGCCTCGGGTCGCTGCGGCAGGATGATCGCGACGCGATCGCCGCGCCGCACCCCCAGCCCGGCGAGCGCGTTCGCAAGCCGGTTCGCCGCCACCTGGATGTCCCAGAAGGAATACGCCGCGGTCGCGCCCGCCTCGTCCTCCCAGTAGAGCGCGAAGCGACTGCGGTCGGCGGCCCAGCGGCCGCAGCAGGCTGCGGCGATGTTGAAGCGTTCGGGCACTTCCCAGCGGAAGCGGTCGTAGAGCTCCTGGTAGCGGTCCCGCATGGCGCGAAGCAGTTTACCATTCGAAAACTCGCGACCCATGGAACTCGACGCGCTCGTCTTCGACGCCTACGGCACGCTGTTCGACGTGCATTCCGTCCTGCGTCGCTGCGAAGCGTGCTGGCCCGGCAAGGGCGCTGCGCTCTCTGCCGCCTGGCGGGCGAAGCAGCTCGAATACACCTGGCAGCGCAGCCTGATGCGCGCCTACCGGCCTTTCTCGGCAGTCACGCGCGACGCGCTCGAGTACGCCTGCGAAGCGCTGGGCCTTCCGCTCTCCTCCGCGCAGATGGAAGAGCTCATGCGGGAATACCAGCGCCTGTCACTCTTTCCCGATGTGGCCCAAACCTTGAAGGATCTCAAAGGCAGGAAGGCCATCCTGTCGAACGGCTCGCCGGACATGCTCGACCCGCTGGTGCAGCAGTCGGGATTACGCTTCGACGCCGTGCTGAGCGTCGACGAGCTGAAGGTGTTCAAGCCCGCCCCCGAGGTCTACGCGCTGGCGGTGCAGCGCCTCAAGGTCGGGGCCGGCCGCATCGGCTTCGTCTCGTCCAATTGCTGGGACGCGCTCGGCGCGAAGGCCTTCGGCTTCAACGCGTTCTGGATCAACCGCACCGGCGCGCCGATCGACCGCCTGGGCGTGCAGCCCGACGCGGTGTTGAAAAGCCTGGGAGATCTCCCTGAAGTTTTGCGCTAACTGCGCCGCTCCCGTGGTGCGGCGCGTGCCGCCCGGCGATACGCTGCCGCGCTGGGTCTGTGACCAGTGCGGCGAGATCCATTACCAGAACCCGAAGC
>Ga0075352_1000015_pt1 | contig 22798 bp, 18 predicted proteins | sample Sandmound_TuleA__FD_120092 | JGI IMG/M metagenome (GOLD analysis project Ga0075352, IMG submission 120092) | Natural and restored wetland microbial communities from the San Francisco Bay, California, USA, that impact long-term carbon... | ecosystem: Environmental > Terrestrial > Soil > Wetlands ...
CACGCTCGTCATCGCCCACCGCCTGTCCACGGTCATGGACGCAGACCAGATCCTCGTCATGGACCACGGCCGCATCGTCGAGCGCGGCACCCACCGCGAGCTGCTCGAGCGCGGCGGCAGCTACGATCAGATGTGGTTGCTGCAGCAGCAGGAAGAAGCGGAACGCGAAAAGGCCGCTGCCGTCAGCCCGCGCGCGGAAAAGTGACGCGCACGACAGTGCCCCGGCCGCCGGCACCGGGTTCGAGCGCGACCTCCGCGCGGTGGCTCGACGCGATCTCGCGCACGATGGCGAGCCCCAGACCGCAGCCTTCCGTCCCGGTTCCGAGCACCCGGTAGAAGCGCTCGAACACGCGTTCCCGCTCCGGCTCGGGAATACCGGGCCCGTTGTCCTCCACGCTCAGGCGGACGGCGTCGCGCTCGATTACGACCCGCACCGTGACCTGCCCCCCCTGCTGCGTATACCGGATGGCGTTGTCGAGGAGGTTGCCGAGCAGGTCGCGCACCAGGAAGGGATCGCCCTCGATCCACGCGGTGCCTTCCTCTCCGTCGTAGCCGAGGTCGATGCGGCGGGCGAGCGCCCGCGGCACCCAATCCGTCGTGGCGTCGCGCGCGAGCCGCGCCAAGTCGAGCCGCTCGACCGCGTGCCCGAGCTTCGCACCCGGCTCCGCGCGCGCGAGCGACAGGAGCTGGTTGACGAGCCGCGCGCTCTGCTCGGTCGCCGTCTGCAGCTGCCGGAGCGCCTCGTGCGCGCCTCCCGGGGGCGACTGGCGCAGCGCGAGCTCGGTCTGCGTCTTCAGGCCGGCGATCGGCGTGCGGAGCTGGTGCGCGGCGTCCGCGATGAATCGCTGTTGTGTCGCGATCGCCGTGGCGAGTCGAGAGAGCAGGTCATTCATGGCATGAATGAGAGGCCGCACCTCGCGCGGCGCCTGCTCTTCGGATAGGGCGGAGAGGTCGCGGTGCGATCGGCTCTCGATTTCGCCGCGCAGCGTCGAGAGCGGCGCGAGGCCGCGGCCCACCCCGTACCACACCGCAAGTCCCGCGAGCAGTATCAGGGTTCCCTGCGGCAGCGCCATGCGCAGCAGGATCTGGCGCGCAAACTCGTCGCGGACGGTGACGCGCTCCGCGACCTGGATCAGCACCGCGCCCCGCCCCGATCCGGGCTGAACCGGCACCCGCAGGGCGACGGCGCGGATCACGAGGCCGCGGAATTCGTCGTCGTAATACTGCACCCGGTCGGCGGTGGTCTCGGGCGACTCGTCGGGTGGGTGCTGCAGGTCCGGCTCGCCCGACACATAATCGTGGTCGGGCCCGGTGACGAGGTAGATGAGCTGTCCCGAGTCGCGCGTCTGCAGGATCTGCAAGGCCGGCTCGGGCAGGTCCAGGTAGACCCGGTCGTTGAGGACCTTGACCTGGCGGCCGACGTCGAGCGCCGCGTCGAGCAGCGCGCGGTCGTAGGCCAGATTGACGAAGCGCTTGGCGATGTCGTAGTCGATGACCGTGCTAACCGACCACAGGATAAACAGCGGTCCCGCCAGCCACGCGATGAGCTGTCGCCGCAGCGTCGTCGCGCGCCTAGTCCTGGGCATGTGCCGGTTTTTCGAGCAGGTAGCCCAGCCCGCGGATGGTGCGTATGGTGACCCCCGCGGGCTCGAGCTTGCGCCGCAGCCGGTGCACGTAAACCTCGATGGCGTTGGCGCTCACTTCCTCGTCCCAGCCGTAGAGTTCCCCGGCGAGCTGGTCCTTGTTGACGACGCGCCCGCTTCTCAGCATGAGCACCTCGAGGACACCGATCTCGCGCGCCGACAGCTCGAGCGGTTCTCCGGCGAGCAGGGCGCGCCGTCCCGCGGTGTCGAGCGTCAGCGCGCCGTGGGACAGCAGCGAGCCGCCGCCCGACTGGCCGCGCCGGATCAACGCCCGCACGCGCGCCTCCAGCTCGGGGAGGTCGAACGGCTTGGTGAGGTAGTCGTCGGCGCCGAGGTCGAGACCCTTGACCCGGTCCTCGAGTGAATCGAGCGCCGTGAGAATCAGCACCGGCGTCTTTGAGCCGCGGCGCCGCAGCCGCCTCAGGACTTCATATCCATCGAGCCTGGGCAGCCCGAGATCGAGGATTACGAGATCGTAGCTGCCCGCAGAGAGGATGTGATCGGCCTCGCTGCCGTCGATCGCGGAGTCCACGGCGTAGTCGGCGCTCTTGAGCGAGCGCACGAGCCCGTCGGACAGCACCGGGTCGTCTTCAACGATGAGGATACGCATGTCTTGAGTCCTCGTGCAGCGCGCGGCAGGCAGTCAGACGATATCAAATTCGCCGCTCGCCGCTCAGTGGCAGTCGAGTTCTGCGCCGGGAGCGGTGTCGGCGGATTTCCTGTAAGCCTGGCGTAAGGGTAGATGGGTAGCGTTCTCCGTCACACGCGGGATGCTCAGCTTTGTCTCCCGCGCAGGCGAGCAGGTTGCTCAGACTTTCCTCCTCGGAGGCCTGGTAGTAGCAGTTGCCCGTGCTGAGCGGGCGGTTGCATGGCCTCTTTGATCTCCGCCGGGACAACCCAAATTGTCCCGAGCGGAGTTTTTTTTGGCCGACCATCAGCCATTACGGCGCGCCGTTCTTCCCCTAAAGAGCACCGTTGGTGTTCAAAAGATACACTCAACCCGTGGATTACGTCACATACTCAGGAACCAGTTGAAAGTTTCCGGCTAACCCTGTATTTTTGTTGCCTAATTTCTTGGTGTAGTGCAATACAGGGAGAGCCAGTTGTTCCGGAGGATATTGGCATTGGCGGCGGGTTGTGTGCTCGCCGCCCAAGCAATCGGGGCGCAGCAGGCCACCATCGAGCAGCGGCTACGTCCCGACATCGCCGCCCGCGTCGGTGGCGGTCTCAACCTCAAGTCGACCAGCGCCCTGGTGCTCGATCAGTCCGGCCAGCGCGTTCTCTACGCCAAGAACGTCGACTGGGTGGTTCCGATTGCGTCCATCACCAAGCTTATGACCGCGATGGTCGTGCTGGATTCGGGCTTGCCGCTCGACGAGCCGATCAAGATCACCAAGGACGACCGGGACGGACTCAAGGGCACGCGCTCGCGGTTGGGGTTCGGCATGTCGGTCAGGCGGGACGACCTGCTGCGGCTCGCGCTGATGGCCTCGGAGAACCGCGCCGCTGCGGCGCTGGCACGCGCCTATCCGGGCGGCACCCCCGCCTTCGTGGCGGCGATGAACCATAAGGCCGCGGAGCTCGGCATGTGGCGCAGCCGCTTCGTGGACGGTACCGGGCTCTCCCACGGGAACGTGTCCAATGCGCAGGACCTCGCGCGCCTGGTGGGTGCCGCCTACCGTTATCCCCTGATACGCGAGTACACGACCGACAGCCAGTACACCGTGCGGCTCCAGAATGGCCACAAGATGGAGTTCAGAAATTCGAACCGGCTGGTGCGGAGCGCCTCCTGGGAGATCGGCTTGTCCAAGACCGGCTACATCAGTGAAGCCGGCCGCTGCCTGGTGATGCAGGCCAACATCGCCTCCACGCCAGTAGTCATCGTGCTGCTCGACTCCTGGGGACAACTCTCGCGCATCGGCGACGCCAACCGCATCAAGAAGTGGATGGAGAGCAACTCGTCGCGGCTGACGGCAGGATGAGGGCGGCCCGCGGCTGAATCTCGTGCCCGGCCCGCCCGGGGGAGCGGGTAAACTCTGCCGATGGCACGGGCGCACGCCGGGTATTCCTTTCACGACGCCAATCCCGAACCGGACCGCTTTCACGATGACGTGATCGCCGGCCTGTCGCGGCCGCAGAAGTCCCTGCCGCCCAAGTATTTCTACGACGCTCGGGGCTGCGCGCTGTTCGAGGCGATCTGCGGCTTGCCGGAGTATTACCTCACGCGCGCTGAGATCGAGTTGATGCGCGCCCACGCCGGGGACATGGCCCGGCACCTCGGCCCGGGATGCGCCCTGATCGAGTTCGGCAGCGGCAGCGGCCGCAAGACGCGCATTCTGATCGCCGCATGCCATCCGGTCGCGTACTTTGCGGTCGACATCGCGCGCGCCGAGCTCAACGCCACCGCCGCCGCGATCGCGCGCGAATTCCCGCGGTTGCGGGTCATCGCCGTCTGCACGGATTACTCGCGCCCCTTCGCTCTTCCTCAACTCGACGGTCTCGGCGCGCGCCGCCGCATCGTCTATTTCCCGGGCTCGACGATCGGCAATCTCACCCCGACTGAAGCCACTGCGTTTCTCGCAGGTGCCCGGGCTCTGCTGGGCGCGGGAGGGGGGCTTCTGATCGGGGTGGACCTCAAAAAGGATCCGGCCCGGCTCGACGCCGCCTACAACGACTCGAGCGGCGTCACCGCGGCCTTCAATCTGAATCTTCTCGAACGCATCAACCGCGAGCTCGGGGCCGACTTCGATCTTCCGGCGTTTCGCCACCGCGCCTTCTACGACGAGGCGGGCGGCCGCATTGAGATGCATCTGGTGAGCGTCAAGGCGCAGACCGTCACCATCGGCGGCCGCTCGATCGCCTTCCGCGAGGGCGAGACGATACACACCGAGAATTCCTGCAAATACTCGGTGCGCGAGTTTCAGGATCTGGCCCGGTCCGCGGGACTGTCGCCGGTCGAGTGCTGGATGGATCCGGAGCAACTATTCGGCATCCATTATCTGGCAGTGCCGGAATGAGCTGCGCCAAAATATAATGGAACATCGAACCATCGCTGAGTGAGGTGAGATCATGATGAAAGTGGCGAGTGCATTTGTGCTGGCAGTGCTCGGCGCGGCGGCGGCACAGCTCGCATGCGCGCAATCATCTGGGCAGGCCGCCTCGACAGGCTCGGGACACGCCTATCCGGTGCGGCCGATCCGTCTCATCATCGCGGTGCCGCCCGGGGGGGCGGCGGACTTCACGGCCCGCATCGTCGGGCAGAAGTTGGCCGAGGCGCTCGGTCAGAACGTGGTCGGCGAGAATCGCGGCGGAGCCGGCGGCACCATCGCGTCGGACATCACTTCCAAGGCCAATCCGGATGGCCACACGCTGCTGTGGTCCTCCTCCACCACCCATGGCGTGGGGCCGGTGCTGTACGCCAGGCTCCCCTACGACGCATTGAAGGACTTCACGCACATCGGCCTCGCGACGAGCCTCCCCATGTTCGTGGTCGTGAATCAGTCGGTGCCGGCGAAATCCGTGAAGGAACTCATTCAGCTCGCCCAAGCGAAGCCCGACACGCTCCATTTCTACTCGTCGGGCAGCGGCGGCATGCCGCATCTGGTGGGCGAGATGTTCAAGGCGGCGACCGGTTCGCCGATCGTGCACGTGCCCTACAAGGGGAGCGGTCCGGGAGTGGTGGATCTCGCTGCCGGCAACGTCCAGCTTGCGTTCGACTCGCTGCCCTCGATTTTTCCGCATGTGCAGTCGGGGCGCCTGAAGCTCCTCGCGACGGTCGGCAAGAGCCGCACCGGCCTCTATCCGGAGCTGCCGAGCCTGGGCGAGCTCGGGTATCCGCAGGTCGACGGCAAGGTCTGGTACGGGATATCCGGCCCGGCCGGGATCCCCGCGCCGGTCGTCAACCGCATCAGCGCCGAGCTGAAGCGGCTGCTCGCCGCTCCGGACTTGAAGCAGCGCTTCGGCCAGCAGGGGGCGGACGCGACCTTTCTCACGCCCGACGAGTTCGTGGCGTTCATGAAAGCCGAGTGGGTGAAATGGGGCCCAGTGGTCAAGGCAACGGGGGCGAGGGCGGACTGAGCGATCGGCGCGTTTCCCAAGTTTCCGAGGGGACGTTCACATCGTGGCTGTTACGCGCCGCATCCTGGCACGCCCCGAAGTAACAGCTACCCACATTACGGACTATCCGGCCCGATGGCGGGTCCCTGCCGGTAGAATCACGGCTTCCGGTCTCTTTTGTCCGCGGCGCGGGTAACCGCGCCGTTCCCGATGGCCATTTACCTGATCGTGCTGACCTGCGTGCTCACCCACGCCGGGTTCGGCGGCGCGAAGGTCGCGCTGCCGCTGCACGCGCTCAATCTGGGAGTGGACGCGTTCACGGTGGGCGTGATCATGGCGCTGTGGGCGCTGTGCCCGATGCTGATTGCGCTCTACGTCGGGCGCCTCGTTGACCGCGTCGGGCCGCGTCTGCCGATGCTGGGTGGCACGATCGGGGTATCCGTCGCGCTCCTGGTGCCGTATTTCTTCCCGGGCGTAATCCCGCTCTACGTGCTATCGCTCGCCGTGGGCACCGCCTTCCAGTTCTTCTTCGTCCCGACACAGGGAATCACCGGCGCGCTGGGCAAGCCGGAGGATCGCGCGCGCAATTACTCGCTGCTGGCAATCGGGTTCTCGATCGCCTCGTTCCTGGGCCCGCTCATCGCCGGCTTCTCCATCGATTACCTCGGCTATCAGCCCGCCTACCTCGTGCTCGCGGCGTGCCCCGCTGTCGCGGTGCTGCTGCTATGGTTCAAGGGCGGCCTGCTGCCAAAGGCCGCGGTCGTAGCGGACGGCGCGCAGAAGAAATCCAGCTCGTTCGGACTCCTTCGGAACGCGAACCTCCGCAATGCCATCGTCGCAAGCGGGCTGATTTCCGTCGCGTGGGACCTCTACCTCTTCTTCTTCCCCATCTACGGGCACTCGATCGGCCTCTCGGCATCCTTGATCGGCACCATCATCAGCATGTTCGCCGTGGCCGTATTCGCGATCCGGGTGGTGCTGCCGCGCCTCGCGAGGATGCTGAGCGAATTCGAGATCCTGCTCTACGCGATCGGGTTTTCCGGGGCGGCGTTGCTGCTCTTTCCGTTTTTCCGCGACCCCTACCTGCTCGCACTGTCGTCCTTCGTGCTGGGGCTGGGATGCGGCGTGGGGCAGCCGATGTCGATGTCGCTGATCTACAGCCTGTCGCCGGCCGGGCGCGCCTCCGAGGGCGCCGGCCTGCGCGTGATGTTCAACCACTTCACGCACCTCGTCGTGCCGCTCGCATTCGGTGCCGTCGGCAGCGCGTTCGGCTTCGTGCCGGTATTCGTTTCGTGCTCCGCGCTCATGCTCGGCGGCAGCGGCTACGGATTCTGGGTCGAGCGGCGCGGCGCGCGCCCTTAGGGGCTCTTGCTCAACGAGCGACGCGATTCAGGAACGCCATCATCGAGTCGTTGAATACCTCGGCCTGCTCGATGTTCGAGAGGTGTGCGGCGGAAGGAATGATCTTCAGCTCGGAGCCCTTCAGGTTCTGGTGGATCGCCCGCGCCGCATCCGGGGGCGTGCCGTGATCGTGCTCGCCGACCAGGATGAGCGCAGGGCACTGGATCTCGTGCAGACGGTCGAGGTAGTCCACCCGTGAGATTGCGTGGCAGCAGCCCACGAAGCCGCCCACGGGAGTGTTGCGGATATCGTTGCCGATGCGCTCCATCACGTCCTTGCGCGCGCTGCGGTAGGGCTCCGTGAACCAGCGGCCGAGCGTGCCCTCGACCAGTGCCCCCATTCCCTTTTCCCGGGCGTTCTGGATGCGCTCGCCCCACATCTTCGCGGCGTCGGGCGGACGGCGGCTGGTGGTGTCGGCGAGCACCATGCTCTGGAAAACGCCCGGGTACTTGAGCGCGAAGGCCTGGCCGATCATGCCGCCCATGGACAGCCCCGCCCAGTGCGTCTGGCGGATTTTGAGCGCGGCGAGCAGTCCTCTGACGTCGTCGGCGAGCTGGTCAAGGGTGTACTCGCCGGCCGGCGCGCTTGACTGGCCGTGGCCGCGCGTGTCGTAGCGCAGCACCTTGAATTTCCTCGTCAGCGCCGGAATCTGCGGGTCCCACATGTGCAAATTGCAGGCGAGCGAATGGCTCAGGGTGAGCCAGGGCCCTTTGCCATCGATCTCGTAGTTGATTTCAATGCCGTTGGCCAGGACTTTCATGGGACCTCCGCGAATGCAGGGCGCTAGTATACGCTGCAGGGCTCGCGGCGGAGTTACAATCCCCCCGTCCCTTTTTGCCAGAACGGCGCCGGTCGCGCATTCTGCTCCCCGGCGGCGTAAGTGCCACTCGAACCGGCCGTGATCGCTCTCTTCAAGCGCATTCCGTACCCCCGGACCGTTGCCGTCGCCGCGGCGGGACTGCTGCTCTACACGGCTTTGGGATTCCTGGTTGCGCCCGTGATCATCGAGCGCAGCATTCCTCGCTACGTCAGCGATACGCTGCAGCGCAAGGCGAGCGTGGGCGGCGTGAGTGTCAATCCACTGCTGTTCAAAGTGGAGATTCGCGACTTCGCGCTGGCCGAGCGGGACGGCGCGCCAATCGTGGGCTTCAAACGCCTGCTGGTTAACTTCGAGCTTTCCAGCCTGCTGCGATGGGCGTGGACTTTTTCCGAGATTGCGCTCGACGGGCTCGACTTGCGCGTCGATATCGCGCCGGACGGTACGCTCAATCTCGCCGCCCTGGCCGAGAGCTTTCCGAAGAGCGAGGCGCCGCCCGCCGAGCATCCGCCGCGCCTGCTGTTGCAGTATGTCGCGCTGAACCGCGGCTCCATCACGTTCACCGACCGCTCGTTCCCGGAACCGGCCACCGCTTTGGTGGGGCCGCTCGATCTCGAGATGCGAGACATATCCACGCTGTCCGACCGGCGCGGACCGCACACGGTGAGCGGGACGCTGCCGGGAGGCGCTACGCTGAGCTGGCGCGGGGAGATGTCGCTGCGGCCGCTTGTTTCACAGGGTGAAGTGGACCTCAGGGTGGCAAAACCCGGGCCGGTATGGCGGTTCCTGCATGAACGCTTCAACCTGGCGGAGCCGGTGGGAGAGCTCGATTTCGGCGTGCGTTACCGGATTGCGTACTCCAACGGCGCAACGCAGCTCGCGCTGACCGACGCGCGATTCAGCGCACGGGAGATCGCCCTGCGTTCGGCCGAACCCAAACGCACGGCACAGTTCGCCGTTGGCGTCGCCGGTTTGGAAGCGGGATTTTCCGCGGAGGTGGATGCGCGACGCGACCGGGTGCAGTTGCTGCTGCGCGACCTCACGCTCAAACTGACGCGCGTGACCGCGGGTGAAGCCGGGGCGACGGAACCGATCGTCTCTCTCGATTCCGTCGCGCTCGAAGGCGGGAGCGTCGATCTCGAACAGCGCCGGATCGCGATCCAGCGCGTGGCGGTGACCGGAGGCAGGGCCCGGGTGATACGCGATAAGGACGGCAACCTGCGCGTCGTCGAGATGTTCCGCGCGAGGGAGGGGAGCAAGCCGCGGCCTGCCGCCGCCGGCTCCCGGAAAGCCGGCACGGAAGGGCAGGGGTGGAGCGCCTCGCTGGACGCGCTCGACGTGAGCGGCGTGAGCGTGTCGCTTGCCGACCGCAGCTTCGATCCCGCGGTCGCCGTCGACCTGGTGAACATCAAGGCCGGGCTGAAGAACTTGCACACCGGCGGCAAGACCCCTGTCGGATTCGAGGCCGCGCTGCAGGTCAAGCAGGGAGGCACGGTACGCGCCAGTGGGAGCTTCGGGGTGGACGGCCGCCGGGCCGCGGCGAGCGTGAAGGTCGAGAGGGTGAGCCTGAAGCCGCTTCAGCCCGTGGTGGCCCGTTACACTTCGGTGCGCCTGGAATCGGGCGACGTTTCGACGGCAGCAAAACTCGATTATCGCGCGGGCGCTTCGGGCCCCGAGCTGCGCGTGACGGGCGCCGCCGCGCTCGACAACCTGCTCGTCAACGAAAGCGCCAGCGGCGAGCGGCTGCTGTCGTGGCGGGCGATCGCGGCGGACGGCGTGAGCTTCAGCCTGGAACCGGACCGCTTGCGCGTCGAGGAAGTGCGCCTGATCGAGCCCGGGGCGAAGATCGTGATTTTCAAGGATCGGAGCGTCAATCTTGTGAAGGCGCTTCAGCCGCAGGCGGTGACGGTTTCCGATACGCCGGCGGCAGCGCCAGCCGCACCGCCCCGCGTCGAGGCAGCCGGGCCGGCCGCCGAGCAGGCCGGCGGTCAGGCTGCGCCCGCAGCTGCACCCTTCGACATTGCAATCGGGCGCGTCCGGGTCGAGAACGGAATCGTGGACTTCGCCGACCTGAGCCTGGTCCTGCCGTTCGCCGCCAAGATCGAGGAATTCCAGGGGACCGCGACCGGTATCTCCTCGGATCCGGCGAGCGGGGCGGCGCTCAAGCTCGAGGGACGGGTTGGGGAATTCGGGCTCGCGCGCGTGGACGGTACCCTCAAGCCGTTCCAGCCGAAGGTCTTTACCGATCTGGGAGTGGTCTTTCGCAATGTCGAGATGTCGCCGCTCTCCGCGTACAGCGCGACCTTCGCGGGCCGCAAGATCGCCTCCGGCAGGCTGTCGCTCGACTTGCGCTACAAGATCGAAAACAGCAAGCTCGCCGGCGACAACAAGGTCGTGCTGGAGAAATTCACGCTCGGCGAGCAAGTCGAGGCGCCCGGCGCGCTCAACCTGCCGTACGATCTCGCGATTGCGCTGCTCACCGATGCCGATGGCCGGATCGACATCGCGATGCCCGTGACCGGCAACGTGGACGATCCGCAGTTCAGCTATGGCCACCTGATCTGGCAGGCGATCGCCACGGTCGTCACGAACATTATCTCGGCGCCGTTCCGGTGGCTGGCGCAGCTCTTCGGCGGCAGCGGCGAAAGCCCGGAGACCATCGCTTTCGAGCCCGGACGCGCGACGGTGCAGCCGCCCGAGCGCGAAAAGCTGAAGCGAGTGGCCGATGCGCTCGGCAAGCGGCCTCAGCTCAAGCTGGTGGTGGAAGGACAGTTCGGCGAGGCCGACCGCGCCGAACTGCGCAGCCGCGATGTCGCCACTGCGATCGCCGGAAAGCTCGGCCGTGCGCCTGCCGCGGGCGCGACGCCGGAACCGGTCAACCCGCTCGATGCCAAGACCCAGCGCGCGATGGAAGTGCTGTTCGCGGAGCGCAACTCCGGGCAGGCGCTGTCGCAGTTTGTCGCCGACACGGAAAAGGCGCGCGGCAAGCCGGTGCAGCGCGTGAACCCGGCACTGGCGTTCGTGGGGCGGGGCAGCGCGGACGTCGCGTTCTATGAAGCCCTGCTGAAACGCCTGAACGACACCGCCCGGATACCGGACGGTGCACCGGAACAGCTTGCGGACGCCCGTGCCCGCGCCGTGGCTGAATACCTGGTCAAGGACCTGGCCGTTCCGGCAGCGCGCGTCGCGGCAAAGTCGGCGTCGGCACCAGAGGGGGAGCGCGCTAGGCTCGCGTTCGACGTCGCCCGCCCGCCGGCGGCCCCGCAGGCCGGAAATTTGGACTACCCCCGAACGGCCCTGACGGATCCCGCGCGTTGACCGGGGGGGCGATCCCCCTCTGGTCGAACGCGCGGAGCTAAACCGGCGCGCAGCGTCCGGATCTAGCGGAATTCAGCGGACGATGATGGTGACGCCGAAATCGCCCCGCAGCAGCGACACTGAGTAGCCGCCCTTCGCGCCGCTCACGGATTTCTGGAATTCCGCGAGCGTCTGCACCCGGCGGCGGTTGACGCCGTAGATGATGTCGCCCGGGCGGAAACCGGCCCGAAAAGCGCGGCTGTCCCGTTCGACGCCGGCCACGACCAGGCCGCCGCCCTTCAGCTGCCGGAAGAGTGCACTGTCGCGCTCGATTTCCACGACGCTCATGCCCTGAATTTGCGGCACCGCCTTGCCCTCAGTGCTCGCCGCATCCTGTGGCGGCGCGATGGTGGCCCGGACGTTGAGCGCATCCTTGCCACGCAGCACCCGCAGCTCGATTTCCTCGCCCACCGGCGTCAGTCCCAACCGCGCCCGCAGCTCGGCCGCTGTGTGCACCGGCCGGCCGCCCAGCACGACGACCACGTCACCCTCGCGCAGTCCGGCCTTCTCCGCCGGAGACCCGGAATGGACGGCTGCGATGATTACACCCTCGGACGCGCTTACGCCGAGCTTCTTCGCGATATCGGGAGTGAGATCCACCATGTCGATGCCGAGACGGCCGCGCCGGACTTCGCCGAAACGCGCGATCTGGGCGAGCACCGTGCGCGCCATGTTGGACGGCACCGCGAAGCCGATACCGACGTTGCCGCCCGAGGGGCCGATAATCGCGCTGTTGATGCCGACCAGCTCGCCGCGCAGGTTGATCAGCGCGCCGCCCGAATTGCCGGGATTGATCGAGGCGTCGGTCTGGATGAAGTCCTCGAAGCCTTCGGGCGACAAGCCGCTGCGGCCGAGCGCGCTCACGATGCCGGAGGTGACGGTCTGCCCGATACCGAAGGGGTTGCCGATCGCGATCACGTAATCGCCGACCTGCAGCGTGTCGGAGTCGCCGATGCGAATGGCGGTCAGCCCCTTCGCGTCGATCTGAAGGAGAGCGATGTCCGTGCCGGGGTCGGTGCCGACGAGCTTCGCCGGCAGCTGGCGGCGATCCTTGAGCGTGACGACGACCTGCTCGGCATTGCGAATCACGTGGTGGTTGGTGATCACGTACCCGCGGACCGCGTCCACGATGACCCCGGATCCCGCGGCTTGCTCCTGCCGCTGGGGACGGTCGGGGATGTTGAAGAAGCGACGGAAGTAGGGATCGGCGAACAGGGGATTCGTTTCGAGCGGCGAGCGCGTAAGGACCGAGATGTTCACCACTGCCGGCGTCACCTCGTTGACGATCGGCGCAAGCGTTGGCAGCCCGCGCGCGTCCGTCTGCGGCTGCGCCGCAACCGGCGCCGCGGCCAGAGCCATCACGAGCGCAGCCAATGACGCGAAGCGAGACATCAAAGCCGACTTACGATCCCCCATCCAGGGCCTATTTTAGGATCTTGAACAGATTGTTGAAATCATCCGTCCACACCCCCAGCCCGGGAATGCTCTCGATCTCGCTCGTGAATTTTGCGATCTCCGGGCGCTCGAGCAGGGCCTGGTCGCGCGCGACGAGCACCCAGTCGGTGCGGGCGAGATCGCTGTCCTCTGCATCGTCCGAGATGAGCGCGACCTGCAGGCCGAGCTCGTCCGCGATGCGCTTCACGACCGGGGCGAGATGGAGAAACCGGTTGGTGACGTGGAACGCGATGACGCCGCCGGGCTTCATGTGCCGGAGATAGACCGCCAGCGCCTCGCGCGTGATGAGGTGGACGGGGATCGAATCGCTCGAGAACGCGTCCACCACGAGAAGATCGTAGCCCTGGGGCGGCTCGCGCTCCATGGAAAGCCGCGCGTCGCTGAGAACGTGCTCGATCTTCGCCGCGCTGTCCGCGAGAAAGGTGAACTCGCGGTTGGCGACAGTCACGACCTGGGGATTGATCTCGTAGAAGCGGTAGACGTCGCCCGGGCGGCCGTAGGCGGCGAGCGTTCCGGTGCCGAGCCCCACGACTCCCACGCGGAGCGGGGAACGGTTGAGCGCCTTGATCGCACGCGCAACGCCCGAGGTTGCGCCGTAATAGGTGGTCGGCTCGCTGCGCCGTTCCGTCGCGAGGTACTGCTCGCCGTGCATGATCACTCCGTGCATGAGGCGCCGCACCGCGTCGCGCTCGTCGTCACCGCCGATGTCCTTCACGCGCAGGGTGCCGTAGAAATTGCGCGTCATCACGCGCGTGTCCTTCGCGAGATAGCCGATGTAGGCATAAACGTGGTAGCCGGTGAAGCCGAGCGCGGCGAGCACGAGCATCGGCACCGCCGAGTGCATGACGCGCGTGACGTAGGCGGCGATGAGGAGCGTCACGACCAGCCCCACGCCGAACTCGTAATACGTGTTGAAAAGCTTGACGGCGACGAGCCCGACCGCGACGCCGCCGAGCGCGCCGCCCAGCGACACCATGAGATAGAAGCTCGTGAGGTAGCGCGGGGCGGGCTTTCTCGCCGCGAGCTCGCCGTGAAAGAACATGCACATCACGAACAGGCCCACCAGGCTGAGCGGGAGCGCCTCCTTGATCTCCATGATGCCGCGCTCCTCGTGCAGCGCCCACGCCATCGCGCCGACGATCACGAGGAGCGGCACGATGAAGATGCGCCGCTGGTACCATCCGCGCCCCTCGAAGCACAGGATGAAGGTAACGAGGTAGAGCGTGAGCGGCAGGATCCACAGGAACGGCACCGAAGCGATGTCATGCGTGATGTGATTGGTCACCGCGAGCAGCATGAATGCGCCCATGCCCGAGAGCAGCAGCCACGCCGCGTAGTCGCGCGCGCCGGGGGGAGGGCTTGCGTCCGGCACCGTCGTCGCCTCGCCGGCAGCGGTCCTCCCCCCGCGCAAGCTGTAGAGGGCCGAGGCGGCGCATAACGCTGCGAACGCCACATACGCGGCGCTCCAGCCCCACGACTGGACGGCGGTCGTGATCCACGGCTCGAACGCGAAGGGGTAGGAAACGAGCGCGAGCAGCGAGCCGAAGTTGGACAGCGCGAACAGGCGGTACACGGTGCCCGCGGGAAAGGTGCGGGCGAACCATGCCTGCACCAGCGGGCCGGTGGTGGACAGCAGGAAGTAAGGCAGCCCGATGGTGACCGAAAGGAGTCCCAGGATGCGCCACGTCGGGTCCTCGCCGCCGGCGGGCTTCCAGCTGGCGTCCGCGATGATGGGGAGCGAGGCGAGGCTCGCCGCGAGGAGAACGATGTGCAGCACGGCCTGCCTGCGCGCGGCGAGCCTGCGCGTGGTCCAGTCCGAGTACGCGTAGCCGGCGAGCAGCAGGAACTGGAAGAACACGAGACAGGTGGTCCACACCGCGGCCGAGCCGCCGAACCACGGCAGGATCTGCTTCGCGATGATGGGCTGAACCAGGAACAGCAGGAACGCGCTCGTGAAGATCGTGAGGGCGTAGAGAATCATCCGGCGGGAGCGCGCGAAAAAGCGCGTATTATACGGGCCCGCGGCGCGGGCCGGTGACAAGTGATGGTGAAGAGTGACGGGTTTGCATCGTCGTAAAACGATTGCATGGGGTCTTGCGTTGACAGCGGCGCTGTCGTGGCACGGCGGCGCGCTCGCAGTGTGCCCGAGCCACGAGCGCGTCAACACGATCCTCCGCTTCCAGGAAGCGAAGGAGCCGGTGCGCGGCCTCGCCGCGGACCTGTCGATGCGGGATGCGGAATGCGGGCGGCGGCGCCTCGTCGAGAAGCTGGAAGCGGTCGAGAACCGCATCGTCGGCTACAAGGCGGGACTTACCAACGCGAAGATCCAGGCCCGGTTCGGCGTGACGAGCCCGGTCCGCGGGGTGCTGCTCGAGAAGATGCTGCTCGCCGATGGCGCCGACGTTCCCGCGGATTTCGGCGCGCGCCCGATGTTCGAGGCGGACCTCCTGGTGGTGGTGAAGGATGCCGGCCTGCACCAGGCCAAGACGCACCTCGAAGTGCTGCGGTCGCTCACGCTCGTGATTCCCTTCATCGAGCTGCCGGATCTCGTGGTCGCCGAGGGCGAAACGCTGTCCGCGCCTCTCTTCGTTTCGCTCAATGTCGGCGCACGTCTCGGCGTCGTGGGGAAGGGCATCCCGGTCCGCGCAACCCAGGAGTTTGCCGACCAGCTCGCGGCCCTGCGCGTGGTGATGACGGACCAGGCCGGCCGCGAGCTCGCGAACGGCAGGGGCTCGGCGATCCTGGAGCATCCGTTGAATGCGGTGCTGTGGCTCGCGCGGGACCTGGACCGATCCCACATCAGGCTCAAGCCAGGCGACATGCTGAGCTTGGGCTCCCTCACGGCGCCCATGGCGCCGCGGCCGGGACTCGCAGTGACGGCGCGCTACGAGGGGTTGCCGGGGAATCCCGCGGTGTCCGTGCGCTTTCGCTGAACTCCGCTTAACGGTAGACCAGCACGGGAATCCGGCAGCTCGTGATGACCCGCGCGGTCACCGAGCCGACCAGGTCGCCGGTGATGCCCTTCATGCCGTGGGAGGCCATGACGATGAGATCGCACTCGGTCTGGGTGGCGAAGGTGATGATGGCCTCGTGAGGCAACGCGTGCCGCATCGCGTAGGTTTCGCAAAGAACGCCGATCATGCGCGCGCGGTCGGTTATGGCCTTGAGGTACCGGTCCGCGTCCTGCTTGGCGACGTCGGCGGGCTCGGCGGATTTCACCCCGACGGGCGCGAATTCCTCGAACGAATCGGGCTGGCGTTCGACGATCACGCAAAAGCCGGTGACCCTGGCGTCGATCGCTTTCGCGAATTTCAGGCCGCTGTCGATTGCCACCAGGGAAAGCGCCGAGCCGTCGGTCGGCAGCAGGATGTGCTTGTACATCGGCCCTCCCTCCTCGAAGGTCGGCCCGGTACGGGAGCTACCAGTATAGAACCTGCGCCTGGAACAGGGAATGGACGGCCAAGCTACGCGCCGCGGATCGCGCGCGTCTGCGGCATGCCCGCCCCGATGTAGACGTCCTGCGGGCCCGGCCCGCCGGCGACCGCGAGGTAGATCTCGTCGGGACTGCGGGCGCGCCACACTGTGTCGGCGTCGCCGCGGCCGGCGGCGCGTTCGGTCGCGGCGAAGCCCTCGGCGAAGTAGCGGACGGGCAGCCGCGCCATTTCCCACAGCCGGCGCTGGATATCGCGCCTGGCAAGCCCCGCCTCATGCAGCGCGCGCGCGTGGTTCACGCCGAGCAGCAGCAGCACGCCGTCGCCGCCCCCGTACATCGGTGGCATGTTGGTCGCGATCTGGCGCAGGATCTCCTCGGGACCGACGCCCTCGCCGCCGGAGATGTTGCAGAAGTTGGAGGCCTTGAATACCGTCACCGTGCTCTCCTCGCGCCGGAATCCCCGCTCCACGTGGAAGGGCGTCCAGGGATTCTCCTCCTCGTTCTCGCCGCAGATGTAGGAATAGCGCAGCGGCGAGCCGAAGCTCACCTTGGAATAGACGCCGGGAAGCGCCCCGCCGATGTTGTTCATGATCAGGCGGATCGCGCGGCCGATGGTGGCGTTGGCGCGCCATCCCGGCCCGAGGCAGCCGGTGCCGCAGTTGATGTCGAGCCGCTTCCGCACCGGGCCGTTCACCAGCAGGAACGGCGTCATGGGATTGGTCGTGACCTGCATGAACTCCAGGGGATAGCTCGGATCGAGCATGCCCTCCACCGCGGCGAGGATGACCGGCATGTATTCCGGGCGGCAGCCGGCCATGACGGCGCTGACCGCAATGGCTTCCACCGTGGCGCGGCCCTTGCGCGGCGGAATGAGGCCGATCACCTCGTCGGCCGCGCGGCCCGAAGCGGCGACGAACTGCTGCACGCTTCCGGGAGTCGCGGGAATGATCGGCAGCCCGTCGGTCCACCCCTCCTCGTAGGCGCGCTCGTAGGCGCGCGCGAGCAGTTCCTCGACCGACTCGCCCCGGATCTGGATTTGTGCCTGGGCCATTCGAGTCCGCCGGGCCGCTAGACCGGCGTGGCGGAACGCACGATGCCCTGGGGATGGATCTCGGCCCGCGCAACGCTCTTCAGGCGGGACTCGATTTCGCGCGGCGGGAGCGTGAGGCCGTCGATGATGACGCCCATCATCGACTCGGCCCGCACCCGCAGCGCTTCGGGCTCGAGCTGCCGGATGGGGTTCTCGGTCTCCGCGATGATCACGTACGGCCAGCCCTGCGTGGACGACATGCGGCGCGCGAACTTCGCGAAGGTGTCGGTGACGACCATCACCGTGGGGATGCCCCGCTCCTCCAGGGCCGGCGTGACGTGGCTACACCACGTCGTGCACGACCCTCAGTCGCCGGTGGCGGTAATGACGACGTCGACGCGCTGCGCGAGATCGTCGAGCCGGCCCCGCATCGTGTCGAGGAGCTTGCCGGTGCGGATCGGCAGTTCCCGCACCGGTTGCTCCATCACCACGTCCTTCAGTCGGTAGCGCTCCCCAATCAGCGTGCCGATGGCGCGGAGTATCTCCACCGCGGAGGGCCGCCAGTTCGGCAGCAGGCCGACGATCTTGCCGTCAAGCGTCGCGGGCCGCGGCGCGAGCCGGCTCTGCGGGCCGGTGTCGTCGAGGTAGACGGGCAGGGGAGAAACCATGGTCAGGTCGTGAGATGCCATACTGCGTTCCTTTGATGATCGAATTCGTGCCGGCGATGTTAATTCGGCGCTCCCCGCAGGGTCAAGCAACGGCCGCGCCGATACAATCACCCATCTCTCATCACGGAATCACGTCATGGACTCGATGATCGAGAGCCTCGCTGAGTACGCGGCCGGACTGCGGTACCGGGACCTGACCCCGGAGGCGGTCCACGAGTGCAAGCGCAGGCTGATCGACACGCTCGGCTGCCTCGCCGGCGGATTCGACGCGAAGCCGTCCGCGATCGCGCGCGCGCTCGCGCAGCGCAGCCGCGGCGAACCGGCAGCCCGCGTCCTCGGCACGCAGAAGCGCTCCACGCCCGAGCTCGCCGCTTTCGCCAATGGCGTCATGATGCGCTACCTCGATTTCAACGATGCCACCTTCGGAAAATCGGCGGGGCACCCGAGCGACGTGTTCGCGGCGGTGCTCGCCGCAGCCGACGCCGTGGGGGCGGATGGCCGGAGCGCAATTACGGCAGCCACGCTGGCCTACGAGGTGTTCTGCAACTTTTCGGAGTCAGTGCAGCGCGAGCAGGGTTGGGATCACGTCGTGTTCGGGGTCGTCGCGAACGCCGTCGGAGCTGGAAAGCTCCTGGGTCTTTCCAGGGCGAAGATGGGCCAAGCGATCGCGCTCGCCGCCATCCCCAACATGGCGCTCGAGCAGACGCGCACCGGGGAGCTCTCCATGTGGAAGGGGTGCGCCGCCGCCAACGCCGCGCGCAACGGCGTGTTTGCGGCGCAACTCGCGCGGGAGGGTCTGACGGGTCCGGAGCAGGCGATCGAGGGTAGGTGGGGCCTGTGGCATCCGCTCGGGAAATTCCGCTGGCAGCCGTTCGGGGGGCGCGGCGGGCCGTTCCGCGTCACGCAGACTCACATCAAGTACTTTCCGGCCGTCGTGCACGCGCAGACGCCGATCACGGTCGCGCTCGAGCTGCACGCACAAGTGGAGCCGGAGGAGATCGAGGCGGTCGCCATCGAGAGCTACTGGGTGGCGGAGCGTTACGTGGACCGCGGCAACGCGTTATGGCATCCCACCACGCGCGAGACTGCCGATCACAGCATCCCGTATTGCGTCGTGGCGGCCCTGCTCGACGGCGGGATCACCTCCCGAAGCTTCACGAGCGCGCGGATGCGCGATCCCCGGCTGAGGGCGCTGATCGAGCGCACGACCCTGCGCGAGAACGCAGAATTCACGCGGGCGCACCCGGCTGAATGGCCGTGCCGCATCGAGCTTGCCCTGCGCGGCGGGAGGCGGGCAGCGGCGGAGGCGCGCTACTTCAAGGGGCACGCGATGCGGCCGCTCACCGACGCCGAGATTGAAAGCAAGTTCCGCGCGCTCGCCGCGCCGGTGCTCGGGCGCCGCGCGGCGGAAGCCGTGCTGACGGTGGCGTGGAAGCTGGAGACGCTCCGGGATATCGGCGTGCTACTCAAGCGGGTGAAAGTCAGTCCTCGCCCTTGATTCCCGCTGCCTTGATCACCTTTTCCCATTTCGCGCGCTCGGACTTGATGAGGGCGGCGAGCTGATCGGGCGTGCTCCCGATCGCCTCGGATCCTTCGGCGGCGATGCGGCCGGCCGTCTCCGGATGCCGGAGAGCGCTGTTCACCTGCTTGTTGAGGAACTCGACGGTCTGACGCGGTGTCCCGGCGGGCGCGAGCAGTCCATACCACTGCGTCACGGCGAAGCCCGGCACGCCTGCTTCAGACACCGTGGGGAGATCGGGCAGCGCTTTCATGCGTTTCGGCCCGGACACCGCCAGCGCGCGCACCCGCTGCGCCTTGACGTGAGGCTGGGCGCTGATGATTCCGGCGAAAGTAAAATGGATGCTGCCGGCGAAGAGGTCGGGATAGGCGGCGGCGATACCCTTGTAGGGCACGTGCACCACCTCGATCTTCGTCATCGAACGGAACAGCTCGGTCAGGAGGTGAATTTGACTGCCCTGCCCGACGGAGGCGTAGTTGAGCTTGCCCGGGTTCGCCCGCGCGTAAGCGATCAGCTCGGACACCGACTTCACCGGCAGCGAGGGGGTCGTCATCAGCACGTAGGACTGGGCGCTCAGCTGGCTGATCGGCGCGAAGTCGCGCGCCAGGTCGTACGCCACCTGGAACAGCAGCGGACGGATCACCTGGCTCACGCTGAAGATGTTGAGCGTGTAGCCGTCCGGCGCCGCGAGCCTTCCGAGGTCCATCGCGATCGCGCCGCTCGCCCCGGGGCGGTTGTCCACGACAACGGTCTGCCCGAAGTCATCGGTTAGCTTCTGCGCGATCGCGCGCCCGATCGTGTCCGGGCCGCCTCCGGCCGCGGTCGGGATGATCAGCCGGATGGGCTTCGCGGGGTACTGCTGCGAGTGCGCTGGCAACGATACAGCCACCAGCGCGGCGCATAACAACAGGAACGGGAAGCGAGAAGCGGAGAGTGCTGACATCGCCGCATCAGTCGCCCTTGATGCCCGCTTCCTTGATGACCGTCGCCCACTTCCGGGACTCCGCCTGAATGTGGGCCGCGAATTCCTTCGGGGTGCTGCTCACCGCTTCCGCCCCGTCGGCGGCGAAGTGCTTCGAGAGGTCAGGTTCGCCGAGCACCTTGACAATCTCACGGTGCAGCTGATCCACGATCGCGCGCGGGGTCCTCGCAGGCGCGAGCACACCGTACCAATTGGTCACCGCGTAGTCCGCGACGCCCGACTCGGCGATCGTCGGGATGTCGGGCGAGGATTTTGCCCGCTGCGGGCTCGTGACGGCGATGCCCCGCAATCGCCCGGCGCGCACGTGCGGCTGGGCCGATACGATACTGGCCAGCGCCATCTGGGTGTGCCCGGCGATGAGATCCGGGTAGGCCGCCCCCATCCCCTTGTAGGGCACGTGCACCCAGCGCGTGCCGGTCTGCACGCGCAGCAGCTCGGTCGCGAGGTGGATGATGCTGCCCTGGCCGGCGGAAGCATAGTTGAGCTTGCCCGGATTCGCCTTGGAGTAGGCCACCAGCTCCTGGACGGTTTTCGCGGGAATCGAGGGGTGGGACACCAGGAGGTACGGCTGCGCGCTCACCTGCGACACCGGCGCGAAATCGCGGGACATTTCGTAGCGCGCTGGGTACAGAAGTGGGCGAATCACCGAGGTCGCGCTCATCATGATAAGGGTGTAGCCGTCCGGAGCCGCCGCCGCGACCAATTCGGCGCCGATCGTGCCGCCGCCCCCGCCGCGGTTGTCCACCACGATGGTCTGGCCGAGGTTGCCGGTGAGCTTGGCGCCGACGCTGCGCGCGATGGTGTCCATCGCCCCGCCCGCCGCAAGCGGCACGATCAGCCGGACTGGGCGGCTAGGGTAGGCTTGTCCCGAGCCTGTCCTGAGCTCGGTCGAAGCGGTCTGCGCCTGCGCGGTGACGGCAAGCGTGGCAAGCAGCGCTCCAAGCAATTGCTGGGCGTTCATCGGCGGTCGACTCCTACTTTGCCATGAGACGCGCCAGTTCGGAAGCGTCCTTGAGCTTCTCCAGCTCCAGCATCGCGTCGCGCAATTTCGCGGCCCTGCCTTTGGGCAGTGCCTTGGACGCGAGCTTCTCGTACTTCTCGACGATCTCGGCGTCGGTGGCGAACTTTTTCTCGCTGCCGCGCGCGGCTTCGACCGTGCGCTTCAGCACCGCACCGTCGTTGAGATGCGCCTCGACGTGCACCTTGTGGCGAAATTTCGCGCCGAGCGCCGTGATCTCCGGGTCGTGGACCACTTCCACCTTCTCGGAGAGCGCCATGCGCGCCCGATCCGCCACCTTGGCCTTGGTGAACTGGTCGACGAAACAGTCGCCCTCGAGAAGCCAGGTCGCGACGCAGTAGGGGAGGTTCAACTGGGCGGAGGTCAGCCCCTGGGGAACGTACTTCCAGCCGACGTGGTTGACCGTCACCTGCGAGCCGCGCACGACGATCTTCCTGACGTCCTTCGCGCCGAAGCGCCGCTCCCGCTGCATGTCGCGGATGGCATCGAGCGTGGTGTGGTTGGTGCCCACGCAAGCGTAGAACTTGAGCGCAACGCCCATCGTTTGCCAGGTGTCACCCAGTCCCGCGGTGAGCTCCTTCAGGTTGAAGTGGTCCTTCGACTGCGAGAGCGTGGTGCAGAACCCCCCGTATTCGCTTTCCAACACGTTCACGATGCCGGTGAATCCAGCCTCGGCGAGCAGCGCGCCGTAGAGCCCGCTCTGGGACGAGCGGCCGGCGTGCATGCGCTTCACCATCGCGCCGAACTGCGCCGCCATGAGCCCTGCAGCCTGGGTCCCGGCGATGCCGAGCGCGTGGACGGTTTCGCCGGCGTCGAGCCTGAGGCCGCGCGCGGCGCCCGCGGCGGCGGAGAAGACGCCGAGGGTTGCGCCGGAATGCCAGCCCGAGGCGATATGCTCGGGGCCCATACACAAGCCCACCCGCGGCCCGATCTCGTAGCCCGCGACCGCTGCGGTCAGGAATTCCTTCCCGCTCATGCCGCCCTTAAGCTCGGCGATGGGGATCAAGGCGGGGAGCACCACCGCGCCGACGTGCAGCACCCCCGCGCGATGCACGTCGTCGAGCTCGAATCCCTGCACCGCGGTGCCGTTGGCGAGCGCCGCATGCGGGGCGGAGAGCTTCTTCTTCGTCCCCCAAACGCCGCACTCGCGCGTTGAGTCCACCTTCGACAGCGAATCCTGGAGGATGCGGCACCACTCGAGGTCGGCACCGTAGAGCGCGCAGCCGAGCGAGTCGAGTATCAGGAGCTTGATGCGGTGCCGGACCTCCTCCGGGATCGCCTCGTACTTGAGGCCGGATACGAACTCCGCGATGCCGCGGGTATAAGGGTTTTCGGTCGTCGCTTCGTGGCTCATTGACGTTACTTGGCGCCTTGGCGGTTCATTGTTTCGCAGCTCCTGCGGCGCTAGCGCCGGCCATG
>Ga0075352_1000016_pt1 | contig 22528 bp, 23 predicted proteins | sample Sandmound_TuleA__FD_120092 | JGI IMG/M metagenome (GOLD analysis project Ga0075352, IMG submission 120092) | Natural and restored wetland microbial communities from the San Francisco Bay, California, USA, that impact long-term carbon... | ecosystem: Environmental > Terrestrial > Soil > Wetlands ...
AAGGCGATGGATACGCGCCTCGCGCGTATCGAAGGCCAGGTGCGCGCGGTGCGGCGCATGATCGGCGAGGACGAGCCCTGCGAGGCCATCGCGCAGCAGCTCTCCGCCGCGCGGCGCGCGCTCGACCGCGCCTTCTACGAGATGGTTTCGTGCATGATCCGGCACGACGCTCCCGCCGGCAGCCAGGCGCGCAGCGAGCGTGCCGGCAAGGTGGCCGAGCTGCTCGCGCGCTTCGGCTAGCATCCCCTTTTCACCAGGACTGACCATGAACTTCGACAAGGAACTCGACGCCCGCGGCCTGAACTGCCCGCTGCCCATCCTGCGCGCCAAGAAGGCGCTCAACGACATGCAGTCGGGGCAGGTGCTGAAGATCGTCGCCACCGATCCCGGATCGGTGAAGGACTTCCAGGCCTTCTCCAAGCAGACCGGCAACGAGCTGCTCTCGCACGCCGAGGCGCAGAAGGAATTCACCTTCTTCATGAAGCGCAAGTAGGCCCGCGCGCCATGCGCCCGCCGCGGTTCGTCAGCCACGAGATCTATCGGCAGGCGGGCTACGGCGGCAACCACCCGCTCGCCATCGCGCGCGTCGGGCCGGTCATGGATCTCTGCCGGGCGCTTGGCTGGCTGCCGTCGGGGGAGTACGTCGAGAGCCCGGTGGCGTCGTTCGCCGAGCTCACGCGCTTTCATGCCGCGGACTATGTGAATGCCGTTCGCCTGGGGACCGGAGGGAGGTACAACCTCGGCAACATGGAGAACCCTGTGTTCCCGGGTCTGTTCAAGCGCGCCGCGACGAGCGTCGGCGGCTCGATCGAGGCGGCGCGCCTCGCGCTCGCGGGGCGTGTCGCGTTCCATCCGGCCGGCGGCACGCATCACGGCCGTCGGGACCGCGCGAGCGGCTTCTGCTACTTCAACGACCCGGTATTCGCCATTCTTACGCTGCTCGACGGCGGTGTGCGGCGTCTGCTGTACGTCGATCTCGACGCCCATCACGGCGACGGGGTGCAGGATGCTTTCGCGAGCGACCGGCGCGTCCGCACCGTCTCGATTCACGAGCAGGGCCGCTGGCCGCACACCGGCGATGTCGGCGATGTCGGGGAAGGGCGCGCGTGCAACCTGCCGGTGCCGCCGGGGCTCAACGACAGCGAGCTCGAAGCCTTGCTGCAGGAGGTGGTGCTGCCGCTCGCGCGGCGCACGGCGCCGCAGGCGATCGTTCTCACTTGCGGCGCGGACGCGCTGGCGGGCGATCCGCTGTCGCGCATGGCGCTTTCCAACGTCGCGCTGTGGTCGGCGGTCGAGCGGCTGGTCGCGCTGGCGCCCGCCGCGGTGGTCCTCGGCGGCGGCGGCTACAACCCCTGGACGGTGGCGCGCTATTGGACCGGCCTGTGGGGAAGGCTCTCGGGCCGCGCGATCCCGACGACGCTGCCCGCGCCGGCGGCTGCGATTCTCGCCGCGCTCGATTGCGACCTGGTGGACGAGGAAGACCGCCGGCCGGAATGGCTGACGACGCTCGCCGACGCGCCGAATCCCGGGCCGGTGCGGCCGCAACTCGAGCCCCTGATGGAGGCCTGTCATGAGCTGGCTTGAACGGCTGCAAGCGGTGGAGGAGCTCGATGGGGCGCCTCTCGACGCGGCGCTGATCGCGGACTTCGAGCGCGCCGCGCCGCGCGCGGCGACCCGGCCGATCCGCTTCTCGACGCCGACCTTCAAGGCCTATTCCAGCTGCGAGATGCAGGGCTGCGGCAAGAACAGCTTCCCCGCGTTCTCCGTCACCGCCGGCGGCTGCGCGCTGATGTGCGACCACTGCCAGGCGAAGATCCTCGAGCCGATGATCCCGGCGACCAGCCCGGAAATGCTCGAGCGCAAGGTGCGCGAGCTCGCCGCGACGCAGGACCTGCAGGGCTTCCTTCTCTCGGGGGGATCGACGCGCGCGAACGAGATCCGCTACGAGCGCTACCTGCCGGTGGTCGAGCGCCTGAAGCGTGAGCTGCCGCATCTCAAAGTCGCCGTGCATTCTGCGCTGCTCGACGCGGCGCGCGCGCGCGCCATGGCGGCGGCCGGGGTCGACACGGTGATGATGGACGTGATCGGCTCGCAGGAAACGATCCGCGACGTGTACCACCTCGGGCGCCCGGTCGAGGACTTCGAGGCGACGCTCGCGGCGCTTTGCGCGACCACGATGGAGGTGGTGCCGCACATCGTCATCGGGCTGCACTACGGCCGGATCCTGGGCGAGGCGAAGGCGCTCGAGATCGTCAGTCGCCACCGCGTGCATTCGCTGGTGCTGGTGGTGATCATGCCCTTCTATGCCCGGCCCGGCACTTTCGCCACGCCCGATCCGGCGGAAGTCGGCCGGGTCTTCCTGCAAGCGAGAGAGACCATCGCCGATCGCGAAGTGCTGCTCGGCTGCGCGCGGCCGCCGGGCATGCACAAGCGCGTCACCGACGCCTATGCGGTGATGGCCGGGCTCGACGGCATTGCCTTCCCGGCCGACGGCACACTCGCGGTCGCGCACGCGATCGGCCGGCAGGCCGAGCAGGCCCACGCCTGCTGCTCGATCAAGACCGGGCGGACGATCAAGCTGCACCCCGCAGCCACCGTCGGCGCGTGATGCAATCCGCCGACGTCCTGGTGATCGGTCTCGGCCCCGCGGGCGCGAGCGCCGCCGCCGCGGCGGCGCTCGCCGGGCGCAGGGTGATCGCCCTCGACCGCAAGCGCGAGGCCGGGCTGCCGGTGCAATGCGCGGAGCTCGTCCCGGCGCTGCTCGAAGTCGACGCCGGCGCGGTGCGCCAGCAGGTCAGCGCCATGGTCACCTGCGTGGAAGACGACGCGCCGGACCTGCAGCCGGACTTTCCCGGCCGCATGCTCGATCGGGCGGCGTTCGACCGGACGCTCGTCGAGGAGGCGGCGCGCGCCGGCGCGGAGATCCGGCTTTCCTCCTTTGTGACTGGCCTTTCCGAAGGCGTCGTCAGGCTCTCCGATGGCTCCGCTGTTCGCGCGCCGGTGATCATCGGCGCCGACGGCCCGCGCTCGCGCGCCGGGAAGGCGATCGGCAGCGTGAACACCGAGCTGGTCGAGACGCGACAGATGACCGTGGCGCTGCGCGAGCCGCACGCCGCGACCGACATCTTCCTTTCCGCCGAGATCCCGGGCGGCTACGGGTGGCTGTTTCCGAAGGGCAACGTCGCGAACCTCGGCGCCGGCGTGAGCCCGGCTTACAAGGGCCGCCTGAAAGCGATCGTGGCTCGGCTGCATGCGAGCCAAAGGGAGAGAGTCTTTTCGGAGATTCTTGCCCTCACCGGCGGCGCGATCCCCGTCGGCGGGATGCTGAAGCCGTGGGGTTTGCTCGGCGAAAGCGTGGTCCTGCTGGCCGGGGACGCCGCCGGCCTGGCGAATCCCGTCACCGGCGCGGGAATCGCCGCCGCGGTGCACTCGGGTCGCCTCGCCGGGCAGGCTGCGGCGAGCGGGAAGTTCGAGGCGTACGAAGAGGAGCTGGAAGACGTCTATCGCGCTGCGCTCGATCGCGCGCTCGCGCGCCGGCGCGAGCTGATGAGCTCGAAGCACGAAAAGTCTGCACTGCGTCGTGGCTGGATCGCTTATCCGGAGTACTGGCTATGAACTGCTTTGAACCGAGAACACCAGATGCAATTCCCATCGAGTTCAAGAATGGCGCGCGCGTGAAGGCGAACGACGTCGCGCCGCAGGGCGTGTACCGGCCGAACTACAACATGCTCACGCCGAACATGCGCTCGCCCGAGTACGTGCAGATGTCCACCGCGGCGGCGCTGACGCTCGGCATCATGAGCGGGAAGATGTACCGCTGCGAGTGCACGCGCTGCCTCAACCTGCTGCTCACCTATCCGGAGGGCTGCCGCGCCAACTGCGCCTATTGCGGCCTGGCGCGCCACCGCGAGGCCGAGCGCGACTACGCCGACCGTAACTTCATCCGCGTCGACTGGCCGGCGGTGCCGCTCGACATGACCATCGACATCGTGGCGAAAGACGCCGAGCAGACGCCGTTCCACCGCATGTGCATCTCGATGATCACGCACCCGCGCTCGGACGAGGACACGGTGACGGTGCTGAAGAAGTGGACCGACCGCATCGATCCGAAGACGCTGCCGGTGTCGATCCTGTCCAATCCCACCACCATGACGCGCGCCGACGTGAAGCGCCTGCACCAGCTCGGCGCCGACATCTTCACCGTCGCGCTCGACGCGGCGACCCCCGAGATCTTCGACCGCACGCGCGGCAAGGGCGTGCAGTCGCCGCACTCGTGGCAGAAGTACTGGCAGATCCTGATGGACGCGCGCGAGATCTTCGGGCCGCAGAAGTTCGGCGCACACATCATCGTCGGCATGGGCGAGACCGAGCACGACGTGCTCTCGCTTGTGCAGAAGCTGGTCGACCTCGGCGGCCACAGCCACCTGTTCTGCTTCTTCCCGGAGAAGGGCTCGCTCATGGACCACCTGCCGGCGACGCCGCGCGACCAGTGGCGCCGCGTGCAGCTTGCGCGCTACCTCATCGACTACTGCGGGGTGCGTTTCGAAAACATGCAGTTCGACGAATCCGGACGCGTCGTCGATTACGGAATTTCCGAATCCGAGCTGCAGGCCGTCGTGGGCGAAGGCGTCGCCTTCCGCACCTCGGGCTGCCCGGGCAAGTTCCGCGACGACGTTTCCGCCTGCGATCGTCCCTATGGCGATTCGCCGCCGTCGAACATCGCCAGCTACCCGTTTCAGCCGAACAAGACGGATTTGAGAAAGATCAGAAGGCAACTGAAGGTGTGACGCTCCAGGTCATCCAGCACACCTCGGCCGAGTTCCTCGGCCTGATCGAGGACCATCTCGAGGGCCGCAGCATCCGCTTCCGCTACTGCCGGCCTTTCACCGGCAAGGTGCCGCTGCCCAAGGCCGAGGCGCTGGACGATGGCTTGATCCTGCTCGGCGGCGGCCCCTGGGGCAGCGCGGGCACGCGGGACGTGCCAACCCTGAAGGAAGAAATCGCGCTCACCCGGGCGGCGCTGGAGCGGGGCAAGCCCGTCGTCGGCTTCGGTCTGGGTGCGCAGATTCTCGCGCTTGCCAGCGGCGGGGGTGCGGAGCACGCCCCCCTTTGTTTCGAGATCGGAACGGCGAAGAGAACCACGGACGGCGCCTTGGGCGGCTATCTGCCTGCCGAGTATCCGCTGGCGATCTACATGCGCGACTGGCCGATCCCGCCGGCGGGAGCCGAGGTCCTTGCCCTGGATCAGAAAGGCCGGCCGGCGCTGTGGCAGCTTGGCGGTCGGGCGCTCGGCTTCGCCGGCCATCCCGGACTCAAGGTGGCGATGGTGGAGGACCTGATCATGGAATTCGAGGAAGCGGCGCCGCAGGTGGAAGCGGGCCTCGCGCGGTTGCGCGCCGTACAACGCGCGATCGAGGACGCACTGGTTCCGTTGATGACCGGAGTGGTGAAAGTGATGGGCTGGATGCATTGACACTTAAGCTTTTCCTAATATATTCTGAGCTTATTCCGAGGAGGCTTAAAGCATGGCCAAGAAGCTCGTGATCGTCATGGCCAATACCGACCCGCGCCACGGCGAGGAGCTGGGCGCGCCGATCTTCCAGGCGTCGGTCGCCGCGGCCATGGACTATGAAGTCGAGGTGATCTGCACCGCGACCGCCGGCCGCCTGATGAAGAAGGGCGTGGCGGAGAAGCTGCACGTCAAGGAAGGCTCGCCCAAGTCGGTCTACGACTTCATCAAGGACGCGCACGAGGCCGGCGTCAAGTTCTACTGCTGCTCGCCCAACCTCGAGCTGTTCGACATGAAGCAGGAAGACCTGATCCCGGAATGCTCCGGCATCATCGGCGGCGCCCACCTCATCGAAGAGGTGATGGAAAACGACGACGTCAGGGTGATGACCTACTGATGTCGCACGCCGCGGAAACCACGCGGGTCCAGAAGCACATCGGCGACCCGGTGGGCGAGGCGCCGGCGCTGCCGCGCGCGAAGCTCGAGGAGATCTTCGCCGACATCCAGTCCGACCTGCGCTACGACCACGAGCTGAACGGCTGCCTCAACTGCGGCATCTGCACCGCCACCTGCCCGGCGGCGCACTACTACGATTTCTCGCCGCGCGAGATCGTCCAGCTCCTCTGGACCGAGAACCTCGAGGGCATCTACGACGCGATGCAGGAGAAGATCTGGGCCTGCGCCCAGTGCTACACCTGCGCTGCGCGCTGCCCCTTCGGCAACTCGCCCGGCGGGCTGGTGATGCTGATGCGCGAGACCGCGATCAAGCACCAGATGAAGTCGGCGAAGGACGTGCTGCGCCCCTTCAGCCGCGTGATGCTGAAGCTGATCTCCACCGGCAACCAGCTCTCGCCCGACATGATCAACAAGGATCATTTCGCCGACTGGGGGCCGAACATCTCCAAGGTCGAGGCGCCGCTCAAGCTGCTGCGCAAGGCGATCCCGATGCCGACGCTGAACACCACGGCGACTGCCTGGGAAGTGAATCTGAAGACCTCGGTCGAGCTCTACACCATCTGGGAGATGACCGGGGTGCTGAAGCAGCTCGAGGGGATCGACGAGAACCTGTTCGACGTGATCACCGACATCATGGACGAGAAGCGCGAGGACTGGAAGGACTTCCTCGCCGACCAAGAGGAGAAGGACGATGACTGAGCGCTTCACGGGACACGGCGCCGAATGGCGCGACTCGAATCTCACGCCGGTCGAGGCGAAGATCGCGACCTCCTGGGTCGAGATGAAGGTCGACAAACGCTCGATGTTGACGCAGAAGGACCGCGTCGAGGACATCCGGGATGCGATGTGGGACCTGGAGCGCGACGGCGAGATCGTCGTGCACCGCGTCGCCGACGAGCACCAGCCGATGATGGTCAAGACGCTCTACGGCTGGGACAAGAAGATCCCCACCACACGCCTCTGGCACCACAAGTCCTGCGGCCAGTGCGGCAACATTCCGGGCTATCCGGCCTCGCTGCTGTGGCTGATGAACAAGATGGACGTCGAGTATCTCGACGAGACCGACCAGACCTCGTGCACCGCCTGGAACTACCACGGCTCGGGGATCGGCAACCTGGAAAGCCTCGCCGCGGTCTTCCTGCGCAACTTCCACCAGGCCTACGTCGCCGCCAAGGCGCAGGGCCTGCCCGAAGCCTATTACTACCCGCTGGTGCATTGCGGCACCTCCTTCGGCAACTACAAGGAAGTGCGCGGCTATCTCATTCGCTCGGCAAAGCTGCGCGAGAGCGTGAAGAAGATCCTCGGCAGGCTCGGCCGCCTGGTGGACGGCAAGCTGCTCATTCCCGAGGAGGTGGTGCACTACTCGGAGTGGCTGCACGTGATGCGCGATCGCATCGCGCAGATGCGCACCATCGACTGCAGCGGCATCCGCGCCACCATCCATCCCGCCTGCCACGTCTACAAGATGGTGCCCGAGGACGCGATCTACGACGACACCATCAACGGCGGCAACCGCCTCGCGGTATCCACCGGCCTGATGCAGTCGCTCGGCGCGCAGGTGATCGACTACTCGACCTGGTACGACTGCTGCGGCTTCGGCTTCCGCCACATCATTTCCGAGCGCGAGTTCACGCGCTCCTTCGCCATCGACCGCAAGATCCGCGTCGCGGTCGAGGAGGCGCACGCCGACGTCATGATCGGCCACGACACCGGCTGCATCACCACGCTCGACAAGAACCAGTGGATCGGCAAGGCGGCGGGCAAGGCGGTCGAGCTCGCGGTGCTCGCCGACTGCCAGTTCGCCGCGCTGGCCTGCGGCGCGCACCCGTACAAGATCGTGCAGTCGCACTGGCACGCCTCGCCGACCGAGACGCTGATGGAGAAGCTCGGCATCGACTGGGAAGCGAAGAAGGCCGAGTTCGTCGCCTACCTCGAGGAGATCAAGGCCGGCAAGCAGGAAAACCTCTACGACCCGCGCCGCATGATCACCTCCGGGCCGGGCTACATTCCGATCAAGGCGGCCCAGTGAGCAAGCCCATCCTCGTCGTCGGCGCCGGTCCCGCGGGGCTTTCCGCCGCGCATTCGCTCGCGTCGGTCGGCCAGCGCGTGGTCCTGGTGGACAAGGAGGCGAAGCTCGGCGGCGCCCCGATCATTTCCGGCTACGCCAAGCTGGTGCCCTCGGGCGAGTGGGCGAAGGACGCGATCGGCGGCATGGTCAAGCGGGTCGAAGAGAACGGCCTGATCGCCATTCACAAGTCCAGCCGCGTGGAGGAATTCACCGGTTCCGCCGGAGATTTCAAGGCGAGACTCTCCGACGGGAAGACGGTGGAGGCAGGCGCGGCCATCCTCGCCACCGGCTTCACGCACTTCGACTCGGTGAACAAGCCCGAATGGGGCTTCGGCACCTTCCCCGATGTCGTCACCACCACGCAGGTCGAGCAGATGATCTCCTCGGGGCGCGGCATCCGCTGCCCCTCCGACGGCCGCAAGCCGGAGCGCGTGGCGATCCTGCTGTGCGTGGGCTCGCGCGACCGGCAGATCGGGCGCGAATGGTGCTCGAAGATCTGCTGCACGGTGTCGTGCAACATCGCGATGGAAATCCGCGAGGAGCTGCCCGGCTGCCACGTCTACATCTACTACATGGACATCCGTACCTACGGTCTGAACGAGACCTACTACTGGAAGAGCCAGGAGGAGTTCAAGGTCAAGTACATCAAGGCGCGCATCGCGGAAGTCACCTCCGACGGCAAGAAGCTGATCGTCAAGGGCGAGGACACGCTGGTGAAGCGCCCGATCACGATCCCGTTCGACATGGTGGTGCACGCCATCGGCATGGACCCGAACGTGGAGAACAAGTCGATCGCCGGCGTGTTCGGCGTCGACCTGCAGGAGCACGGCCACATCGCCAAGGGCAATTCCTACGGCTCGCTCGGCGAGACCTCGCGCCCGGGCGTGTTCGTGGCCGGCGCCGCCACGGGACCCGAGACGATCGACGACTCGATCGCGCAGGGCAAGGCCGCGGCGATGGCGGCGTTCGCGCTCGTCAACCAGAAGACGCCGGTCGCGGCCTAGGCGATGCAGCTCGTCGAACGGCCGCGGCTGGAGCTGTCCGGACCCAAGCTCAAGCTGGCGTTGGAAACGCTGGTGTCGCGCTCGGAGGACCTCGGCGGCGTCGAGGCCTATGTCGAGGCGCTCAAGCTCAAATCAGCGCTGTTCCGGGACACAGTCGATCACCTGGATCTCAAATCGTTCCGGACGCTCTGCGCTCACGTCGCGACAGTGCGCCGCCGGATCGGACGTCATGCCGAAGCGGAGTCTTTCCACGAAATCCAGCCCCGCGTGAGGCAGCTGCTGTCGGATCCCGATACGTCGACAACCGATGCAAGGGTCGCCGAGTTCTGCGCCGCGTTCCCGGACGACCGCGACCACCGCTGGGTGCGCGACCTGGCCGCGGAGCTCCTGCACTACGCCGACCCGGAGCGCTATCCGCTGATGACGCGCTGGGTGTGGGACGCGCGCGCCAATACCGGGGTGCTGCGCGAGATCTGGCACGACGAGAACGTCGACAGCATCAGCATCGACGTTCCGGACGGCTATGCGACCTTCCTCATGCTGCGCGAGGAGCTGGCGCAGTACCTGGCGACGAACGGCGTGTTCCGCGATGTCCTGTTCTACGTCGACATCCTGATGGCGCAGGTCTACGCCGGCTACATCGGCGAGCGCGGCGGCACCTATCTGCGCACCGACTTCGCCACCCCCGAGGATCCGATGCTGCACACCCGGCGCATCCTCGGTCTCGACGGCACCGACGCCAACGGGCGCAGCCGGCTCAAGGCCGCCGACGGCCGGGCGGAGGTGGTCGAATGATCCACGAGAAGTCGCTCATCCGGCCGGAGAACCTGAAGACCCACGACAAGCTCGTGATCGACGGCGTCGACGTCTCCGGCCACTGGAGCACCTTCATCCAGTCGCGCGTCGTCACCGACTACAACGAGCGGCTGGAAGAGGAGATCGCGGCGCTGCCCGGCGGCGAGAACATCCACCGCTGCTGGCAGTGCGGCTCGTGCACCAACTCGTGCACGGTCAACGCCGTCAACCCGGACTTCAACCCGCGCTTCTGGATCTACCTCATCCGCATGGGCATGGAGTCGGAGCTGCTGCGCGACAAGGACATCATCTGGCAGTGCGTCTCTTGCCACAAATGCACCTACGCCTGCCCGCGCGATGTCGTGCCCGAGGGCGTGATGAAGGCCACCGCGCACTGGCTCGAGCTCAAGGGCCACACGCCGAAGTCGAAGTCGATGATCTTCGACGAGGAGTTCACCGCTCAGGTGGTCGCCACCGGCAAGATCGAGGACGGCCGCGTGATCCGCAATTTCTTCGCCCGGACCGGCCAGCCGCTGCTGCAGGACTGGCTGATCGAGATGGTGAAGCGCGTCGCGCGCCGCCTGCCGTTCAAGCAGGGACTGAAAATGGGGCTCGCCGCGGTCTTTCGTCCCAGGACCAGGAAATGGGGCAAAGCGCGCGACGCGATCACGGAATACGTGCAGGAACAGGAAGCCAAGCAACGAAAGGCCTTGTCCATTGAGTAAATATCAGCGAGTCGCCTACTACCCGGGCTGCGCGCTCGAAGGCACGGGTCACGCCTACAACCAGTCGACCAAGGTGCTGGGCAGCGCGCTCGGCCTGAAGCTCGACGAGGTGAAGAACTGGAACTGCTGCGGGGCGATGGAAGTGAAGAACATCGATCCCAAGGTGCAGACCTATCTCTCGTCGCGGGTCATGTCGATCGCCGCCAACGAGATGGGCGCGAGCGTGGTGATGGCGCCGTGCAACGGCTGCTACCACAATCTGAAGAAGGCCGAGCACGACCTTGCGCACGACGCCGGCTCGCGCGAGGTGGTCGAGCGCATCTCGAAGAAGGCCGGGCATGCCACCTACCAGGCGGGCCAGGTCGAGACCATCCACGCGCTCGACTGGATCAAGGACGGCGTCGGCGAGGACGAGCTCAAGCGCCGCGTCAAGAACTCGCTCAAGGGCCTGAAGGTCGCCAACTACTACGGCTGCATGTACACCCGTCCGCGCCACATCTTCCCCGAGAAAGACCAGGGGCCGGGCAGCGAGTCGACCTCCAAGCCGCATTTCATGGACGATCTTCTCGCCGCCGCCGGCGCCGAGAACGTCGACTTCCCGCTGAAGACCGCCTGCTGCGGCGGCGCGCACACGCTCTCCGACAGCGACACTTCCACCAAGCTGGTGCTCAACATCCTGCGCGCCGCGGAAGCCGCGGGCGCCGACGTCATCGCCACCGAATGCCCGACCTGCCATTCCGGCCTGGAGATGCACCAGGTGCGCGCCGAGAAGGTGCTCGGGCAGAAGACCAGGGTGAAGATGCTGTACTTCACCCAGCTCCTCGGCATCGCGCTGGGCCTGTCGCCACGCAAGCTGGGGGTCCATGAAAACGTCTCCGATGGCATGGAAGTGATGAAGAAATTCGCATGAGACAGGATCTGCTCGCGCAAGCCGAGGCCGTGCTCGAGGAATGGGTGAGGGCGCGCGGCGAGGCGCCGACCGCGGAGGCGAGCGAGGGCTTCCGCCTGCTCGCGCTGCACCGCCAGGGCGCGCGCGGCGTGCCGAGCTTCAACGCCTGCCGCGAGACTTGCCGCGAGATCGCGTATCACTACAATCTCTTGAATGAAAAGCACGACGCGCGCACGGAGCTGATGATGAAGATGCTTGTTCAGCACCTCGAGCTCTTCGTACGCGGGAAGCTCGAAGTCGCGGGCTTGGGCGATTTTTGCTGCGCGTCGCGCCCGTTGCGAAAGGAATCGGAAAATGCCTAGCGTGCGCGGTTGCAACCTGCCCGACAACCTGCTGTACGACGTCGACAACCACATCTGGTACCAGGAGATGCCCGACGGCAACGTCAAGCTGGGCATGACCGCGGTCGCGACCGCGATGGCCGGCCAGCTGGTCGCCTATACGCCGAAGAAGGTCGGGCGCTCGGTCGAGCCCGGAAAATCGTGCGCGACCGTGGAGTCGGGCAAGTGGGTCGGCCCGGCGAAATCGGCAGTCGGCGGCGCGGTAGCCGAGGTGAACGAAGCGCTGAGCGCCAAGCCGGCGCTGGCGAACGAGGATCCCTATGGCGCCGGCTGGCTGGTGATCCTGAAGCCGACCGACTGGGCCGCCGTGAAGCCCGCGCTCACCCCCGGCGCGCAGGTCGCGCCCAAGTACGAAGCGAAGATGGCCGCCGACGGCTTCGCCGGCTGCGCGCCCGCGTGCCCGACATGAACTCCATTTCTGAAATGAATTTGAGTGAACTTCAGAGCCGCGCGCTGCGCGCGAGCGGGCTGCTCAAGGCGATGTCCAATCCGGTGCGGCTGCTGGTGCTCTGCCAGCTCGCCGAGAGCGAGAAATCGGTGGGCGAGCTCGAGCGCGTCGTCGACGTCAGCCAGTCGGCGCTGTCGCAGCACCTCGCGCTGCTGCGCAGCCGCGGGCTGGTCAGGTTCCGGCGCGAAGGGCAGACGCTTTACTACTCGCTCGCCGGCCCGGAGGCGCCGACGCTGCTCGCGGCGCTCTACCAGATCTACTGCCGCAAACCTACCCGGCGGGCTTTGGCACCGGCGTAGAAAGACAGCCGAGCAGCCGCTCCATGCGCGCGCGGTGCAGCTCGTTCCAGGCCGTGGTGATGCGCGCTTCCTCTCCCGAGAGGATCGCCTCGAGCAGCGCTTCCAGCGGCTCGCGCAGCTCCGCGGTGCGCGCGTCGCCCTGCGTCCAGCCGAGGCGCATCCCGGCCTTCTTGAACGCCTCGGCATCCGGCGCCGAGCGGGTCAGCGCCTCCAGCTTGCGCAGGCGCGCGATGTCCTCCTTCAGCAGCTGCGCGCGAAACGGGCTTTCTTCCGTCTCTAGGGCGCGTTCGAGCTCAGCAACGAGGCGCATCGCCCCATTGTAGAAGCCGTGACGCCGCGGATGAAGCGGATCGCCGCGGCGAGCACTTCATTGCGCGCCTGATGCATGGGGTAGTGCCCGCAGCCGGGGATGCGCAGCGTCTCCAGGCGGCCAGGCAGCAGCGGCGCGAGGGCCTCGAGCTGGGCGGCGGAAAAGAACTCGTCGTCCTCGCCCTGGATGGCGAGCACCGGGCAGCGGACTTTCGCGATTTGCGGCTCCAGCCCCCAGCCGGCGCCGGGGCCTGCGCCCGTCCAGACTTCCACCAGCCGCTCGAACAGCCGCTCGGTCCGCTCGCCGTGGTGGCGGCGCAGGCGGCTCTTCAGGTCGCCGTGCGCGAAATCGGCGATCTGCTCGCGGATGGCGCCGAGCGTTCGCGCCTCGCGAAACAGGTGCGGCGACAAGGCGATCACGCCGCGCACCAGTTCCGGGAAGGCGCCGGCGTAGGCGAGGGCGATCGACGCGCCGTCGGACTGGCCGATGAGCACGGCTTCTTTGATCTCTGTTTTTGAAAGGACCTCCGGCAGAGCGTGCAACGCCTCGTCCAGCAGGTAGTCGTTCGAATACGGGCGCGAGAGCGGCTCCGACTCGCCCGAGCCCCAGCGGTCATAGAGCAGCGCGCCGCAGCCGGTCGCGCGCGCCAGCTGGTCCGGGAAGTCGCGCCACAGGCGCACGCTGCCGAGCGCGTCGTGCAGGAACACCAGCGTCGGCGCCTGGTCGGGCGTGGCGCCGCGCCAGTGGCCGCGCAGCTCGTGCCCTGCCGCGCGCAGCGAGATCTGCGCCAGCGCGCTTTCGACCACCTCGCGAAAGTCCCGCGGGCTGAGGCCGACGAGCTCCGCCGCGCTGCGCGCGAAGAAGCCTTCCACCGTCGCTCCGGCGTCGGCCGCGGCGATCCCGCGCAGGCTCGCCTCGAGGTCGTAGACGGCGCGCGGCGGGCTGACGAAGAAGTCGCCGGTGATCAGCGCTTCGCGGATGCGGTCGCGCGCCGCGCCCTCGAGGCGGATGTCCGCCCTGAGCGTGCCGCCGCGGCGCACCAGCGTCGCCGAGACCTGCGCCGCCGCCACCGCTTCGGCGTCGAGCGAGCGCACGAACTCCTCCGTGCCGAGCTCCTCGTCGTGCAGCCGCCGCGCGAGCGCTTCCTCGAACCCGGTCGCCTCGCCCCACTGCGGCGCGAGTCCGAGGTGCTCCTGGAATCCCGCCAGGAGCGCGGCGTAGACCTCCGCCAGCGGCGGCACGCGGCCGAGCGCCTCGCGCAGCGTGACCACGCGGCGCCGCGCGTCGTCGAGGTCGCGCTTCGCCAGCTTCTCCACCGGCACCCTGAGCGCCTCGATCATGCGCGCGGGATCGAAGTCGATCAGCAGCGTGCCCTGGAAGAACAGCGTGCGGCCGTCGATCAGCCCGCCGGTGCCGGCGATCTTGCGCCCGTGCACCTCGATGTCGTTGCGCGGCCGGAACTCCGCCGGAACGCCCAGCCGGCGCAGCCCGGCCGCCGCGGCGGTGCAGATGCGCGCCGCGATCGCCGCCAGATCGGCGCCGAGGCCGCGCCGCTCCAGGACCAGCTCCCAGCCGATCTGGCCTTCGTCGAGGTAGAGGCCGCCGCCGCCGGTGATGCGCCGCCCGACCTCGATGCCGTGGCGCGCGCAATAGTCGAGCCGCACCTCGTGGCCGAGGATCTGGTGCAGGCCGACCAGCGCGCAGGGGCGAAAGCGCAGGAAACGCACCGTTTGCGCGATCCGCCCGGCGTTGTGCGCCTCGATCAGCGCCTGGTCGAAGGCGATGTTCTCGCGGCCGCCGCGGATGCCGGTGTCGATGACCCGGACCGGGCGGGTCGCCAGGAGTGCCTCAGGCATGCGGGGACATTATGCCGGCGGGCGCTGCTAGAATCGCGCGCTCGCCATGTTCAATTTCGTCCAGAAGAATCGCCGGGTGGTCCAGGTCATTCTGGCGCTGCTCACGATCCCGTTCGCGATCTGGGGAATCGAGTCCTATACGCGCGTCGTCACCGGCCGCGACGCGGTGGCGAAGGTGAACGGCATCGAGATCAGCAGGCGCGAGCTCGACGAGCAGATGCAGGTGCAGCTCGATCAGGTCCGGCAGGCCTTCGGCGGCCAGATCGACCCGGCGGTGCTCGACACGCCGGAGGCGCGCCGCGCGGTGCTCGACAACATGATCGCCCAGCGCCTGGTGATGAGCGAGGCGGCGCGCCGGCACCTGTTCATGAGCAAGGCGGCGGTGGTCGACGCGATCGCCCAGGCGCCCGAGTTCCAGGAGAACGGGCAGTTCTCCCCGGCGCGCTATTCGGCGTATCTCGCCAGCCGCAATACCACCGACCCGCGCTACGTCGCCGAGCTGCAGACGCAGCTGCCGCTCGCGCGCCTCGTCAGCTCCGTCGCCGATGCCGCCATTGCCCCGCGCAGCGTCGCCAGCCGCCTGATTGCGCTCGAAGCGCAGAAACGGGAAGTCTCCGAAGTGCGCATCTTCGGCCAGCAGTACCTGGCGCAAACCCGCGTCGAGGAGGCGCAGATCAAGGCTTACTACGACGCCAACCTCGCTCAGTTCCGCAACCCCGAGGGGGTGCGCGCCGAGTACGTGATGCTCTCGGCGGACGCTCTGGCGAAGCAGGATCCGGTGAGCGAAGCGGAAGTGAAAGCCGCCTACGAGCAGCGCCTCGCCCAGTACAGCGTCGCCGAGGTGCGCAGCGTGAGCCACATCCTGGTCAAGACCGGGGACGAGGCGGAGAAGATTCTCGCCGAGCTGCGCAAGAGTCCCGGCCGCTTCGCCGAGCTGGCGAAGAAGAGCTCGCTCGACACCGGCACGGCGGAGAAGGGCGGCGAGCTCGGCCCGGTGTCGCGCGAATCGCTCGACCCGAAGCTGGCGGAGGCGGTGTACGCGATGAAGCAGGGCGAGATGCGCGTCGCACAGAGCAGGTTCGGCTTCCACGTCGTGCGCGTCGACAGCGTCCGCGCCGGCAAGGCGCGCAGCTTCGAGGAAGTGCGCAAGGAGCTCACCGAGGAGTTGTCGCGGCAGAAGGCGGCGCGCAGGTTCGCCGAGGTCGGCGAGGCGTTCAGCAACATGGTCTACGAGCAGGCCGACAGCCTCAAGCCGGCGGCGGAGAAGTTCAAGCTGACGATCCAGACCACCGGCTGGATCGCCAAGTCGGCGCATCAGGAGCTGGGCGCCCTCGACAATCCGAAGCTGCTGGCGGCGCTGTTCTCCGCCGATGCGCTGCAGAACAAGCGCAACACCGACGCGGTGCAGGTCGCCCCGGGAATCCTGGTGGCGGCGCGCGTCATCGAGCACCGGCCCGAAGCGCAGCTGCCGTACGAGCAGGTCAAGCCCGCCATCGGCGAGACGCTGCGCCGGCGCGCCGCGGCCGGGCTGGCGCAGAAGGACGGCGAAGCGAAGCTCGCCGAGCTGCGCATGGGAAAGGATGCCGGGCTGAAGTGGAGCCCGGCGCGCGTCGTCTCGCGCCGGGAAGCCCAGGGCATGACGCAGGACGCGCTGCAGCGCGCGGTGTCAGCCGACGCGTCGAAGCTGCCGGCCTATGTGGGCGTGCCCTTCCCCGAAGGCTACCTGCTGCTGCGGATCTCGAAGGTGATCGAGGCCGACGCGAAGGAGGCCGACGCGCAGACCGCCGCGCGCATCGGCGGGCTCTACGGCCGCTCGCAGTACGACGCCTACGTCGGCAGCCTGCGCGAGCGCGGCGACATCGAGGTCATTCCGGCGAATCTGGAGAAGAAGTAGCGCCCAGGCTGCCCGCCATGACGTGGCTGAAGCCCGCGTCGACGTACAGGATCTCGCCGGTCACCGCCGCGGCAAGGTCGGAAAGCAGGAACACCGCGGCATTCCCCACGTCCTCGGTCGTGACATTGCGCCGCAGGGGCGCATGCTGCTCGACGAACTTGAGGATCTTGCCGAAGCCGCCGATGCCGGCCGCAGCGAGCGTCTTGATCGGGCCGGCCGAGATGCCGTTGACGCGGATGCCGCGCGGCCCGAGGCTGGCCGCGAGGTAGCGCACCGCGGCCTCCAGGCTCGCTTTCGCGAGGCCCATCGTGTTGTAGTTCGGCACCACGCGCACGGCGCCGAGGTAGGTCAGGGTCAGCAGCGACGCATTCTTGTGCAGGAGGGGCAGCGCGCCCTTGGCGAGCGCGGCGAAGCTGTACGAGGAAACATCGTGCGCGATGCGGAACGCTTCGCGCGTCGTGCCCTCCAGGAAGTCCCCGGCGATCGACTCGCGCGGTGCGAAGGCGATGGCATGAACGAGGCCATCCAACGAACCCCACTCGGATTTGAGTTTCTGGAAGAGAGAATCTATTTCAGCGTCGTTGGCGACATCGCATGGAAAAGCAAGCTTCGAGCCGAACTCGCCCGCCATGTCGGCGACACGGTCCTTGAAGCGCTCGTTCTGGTAGGTGAAGGCGAGCTCGGCGCCCTCGCGATGCGCCGCCCTGGCGATGCCATAGGCGATCGAGCGATTCGAGAGCAGGCCGGTGACGAGGATTTTCTTTCCGGAGAGCAGCGGCATCGGCGGATTATACTGGCCGCATGCGCGTCCTTCCGCGTATCTTCCTGATCTCCCTGCTTTTTCTCGCCGGCTGCGAAGGCGCCTGGAACGATCCGTACGGCGAGTCGGGGCGGGGCGGCATGACGCTGTACTCGAGCTTCGCCGAGCGCCCCAAGCACCTCGATCCGGTGCAGTCCTATACCGAGGACGAAGCGCACTTCACCCAGCAGATCTACGAGCCGCTGCTGCAGTATCACTACCTGAAGCGGCCCTACGAGCTGATTCCCCTGACGACGCTCGATGTGCCGAGGGCGCGCGCGATCGAGGGCGGCAAGTACACCGTCTACGACGTTCGCATCCGCCCCGGGATCATGTATCAGCCTCACCCTGCATTCATTGCGGAAAATCTTTCGCTCGACCGGGGAAGAGTCGAGTCGTTGCAAAGCCCGTATCAGCTTCCCCTCGGCACGCGCGAGCTGGTCGCCGACGACTACATCTACCAGATCAAGCGCCTCGCGCATCCGCGCCTCCACTCGCCGATCGGCGGCCTGATGTACGAATACATCGTCGGCCTCGCGGATTTCGCCAAGAAAGCGAAGCTCGAAGATAAAGGCGGCTGGCTCGACTTGCGCCAGTTTCCGCTCGAAGGCGTGGAGAGAATCGACTCGCACACCTTCCGCATCAAAGTCCGCGGCAGTTATCCGCAGTTCGTCTACTGGCTGGCGATGCCGTTCTTCGCCCCGGTGCCCTGGGAGGCGGAGAAGTTCTTCTCCCAGCCCGGCATGGCGGAGAAGAACTTCACCCTCGACTGGTGGCCGGTCGGCACCGGTCCGTACATGCTGGCCGAGAACAACCCGAACGCACGCATGGTGCTGGAGCGCAACCCCAACTTCCGCGGCGAGCCTTATCCCTCGCAAGGCGAGCCGGCGGACGCGAAGAACGGCCTGCTGGCCGACGCCGGCAAGACCATGCCTTTCGTCGACCGGGTGGTGTTCAGCCGCGAGAAGGAAGCGATTCCCTACTGGAACAAGTTCCTGCAGGGCTATTACGACGCTTCCGGCATCGGCTCCGACCAGTTCGACCAGGCGGTGCGCATGTCGATCGAGGGCGATGCCACCGTGACGCCGGAGATGGAGGAGAAGGGGATTCGCCTGACGACCTCGGTCGCGGCCTCCATCGGCTATGTGGCCTTCAACTGGGACGACGCCGTAGTCGGAGGCTCGTCCGAGCGCGCGCGCAAGCTGCGCCAGGCGATCTCGATCGCCTTCGACATCGAGGAGCAGATCAACATCTTCGCCAACGGCCGCGGCATCGCCGCGCAAGGGCCGGTCGCGCCCGGAATTTTCGGCTACCGCGAGGGCAGGGAAGGCATCAACCCGGTGGTGTACGACTGGGTCGACGGCAAGCCGCAGCGGAAACCCATCGAGGCGGCGCGCAAGCTCCTCGCCGAAGCCGGCTATCCCAATGGGCGCGACGCGAAAACGGGCCAGCCGCTGGTGCTCTACCTCGACACTGTGAGCCGCAGCCCGGGCGACAAGGCGGTGTTCGACTGGTACCGGCGCCAGTTCGAGAAGCTCTCGATCCAGCTCGAGATCCGCCCCACCGACTGGAACCGCTTCCAGGAGAAGGTGCGCAAGGGCGCGACCCAGATCTTCCGCCTGGGGTGGAACGCCGACTACCCGGACCCGGAGAACTTCCTCTTCCTGCTCTACGGTCCGCAGAGCCGGGCGAGGAGCCAGGGCGAGAACGCCAGCAACTACGCCAACACGGAATACGACGCCCTGTTCGAGCGCATGAAGAACATGCCGAACTCGGCCGAGCGGCAGCGGATCATCGACCGCATGATCGAGATCGTGCGGCGCGACGCGCCCTGGATCTGGGGCACCCATCCGAAGGAATACAGCCTGCGCCACGTCTGGCTCGCGAACGACAAGCCGAACAACATGGCGCGCAACAACATCAAGTACCTCAAGGTCGACACCGGGAAGCGCGCCGCGCTGCGCGCGCAGTGGAACAAGCCCATCGTCTGGCCGGTCGTGCTGATCGTCCTCTTGCTGATCGCCTCAGGCGTTCCCGCCGTTCTTTCCTATCGCAGAAGGGAAAGAATGGCCGCGCGTCCCGCGTAGATGCTGGCCTACATCATCCGTCGCGTCCTGTACGCGATTCCGATCCTCGTTGGCGTCAACCTCATCACCTTTCTGCTGTTCTTCATCGTCAACACGCCCGACGACATGGCGCGCATGCAGCTCGGCACCAAGCGCGTCACCCCCGATGCGATCGAGAAGTGGAAGGCCGACCACGGCTACGACAAGCCGCTTTTCTGGAATGCAAAGGAAAAGAGCCTGACGAAAACCATCTTCTTCGAGAAATCGCTGAAGCTTTTCGCCTTCGACTTCGGCGCCGCCGAGGACGGGCGCGACATCGCCAACGAGATCGCGACGCGCATGTGGCCGAGCCTGGCGCTGGCGCTGCCGGTGTTCCTGGTCGGCCTGGCGGTGAACATCACCTTCGCCATGCTGATGGCGTTCTTCCGCGCCACCTACCTCGACTTCTGGGGCGTGGTGCTGTGCGTCGCGATGATGTCCATCTCGGCCCTGTTCTACATCATCGGCGGGCAGTACGTGGCCTCGAAGGTCTGGCACCTGGTGCCGATCTCCGGCTTCGACAGCGGCCTGCAGGCGGTCAAGTTCCTCGTGCTGCCGGCGTTGATCGGCGTGATCGCCGGCATCGGCTCGGGCGGGCGCTGGTACCGGACGCTGTTCCTCGAGGAAATGAGCCGCGACTACGTTCGCACCGCGCGCGCCAAGGGCCTGGCGGAAGCGACGGTCCTGTTCCGCCACGTGCTGAAGAACGCCATGATCCCGATCCTCACCGGGGTGGTGGTGGTGATTCCGCTGCTCTTCATGGGCAGCCTGCTCTCGGAGTCGTTCTTCGGCATCCCGGGCCTCGGCAGCTACACCATCGACGCCATCCAGGCGCAGGACTTCGCCGTGGTGCGCTCGATGGTGTTTATCGGCTCGCTGCTCTACATCGCCGGCTTGCTGCTGACCGACCTGTCCTACACGCTGGTCGATCCGCGCATCAGGCTCGAATAGCGATGCCCTTCGCGCCCGTCGTCCTCGCCACCGACCTGCTGCTCTGGGCGCTGGTGCTCGCGATCGCTTTCTACGGCTGGTATTGCCGCCGCCGCCCGCACCTTGCCGCGCCCTGGAAGCGGGTGTTCCAGTCTCGCGCCGCGCTCATCACCAGCGTGGTGCTCGCCTGCTACGCGGTGATCGGGCTCGCCGACTCGCTGCACTTCCGCCTCAAGCTCGAGGGCGGCAACGCCTATTCGCCCGAAGTGCTGTCGGTGCTGGACCTCGCGTTGAGCGGACTGCGCGAGCGGCGCGAGAAGACCTATTCCGCGCCGCTCGCGACCCGGCTCTACGCCAAGGAGCAGGTCGAGCTTCCCGACGGAAAGATGAGCCGCGAGTTTCCGCGCCTGCGCCACGGCGGCGCTCACCTCGACGACGAATCCCGGGCAGCCGGGGACATTCTCCTCAAGGGGACGACGGGACTGCTCATTGCGCTGCTGGTGTCTGCGGCGGTGTTCCTGGTGACGAAGAACCGCTGGCGCACCGCTGCTCTTACGTTCGGTGTCATCCTTGCCGTCGCCCTGCCGGTCGCGCTGCTGGCGCGCGGCTACCACGTGCTCGGCACCGACAAGGTCGGAACGGATGTTCTCTACCAGGCGTTGAAGTCCATCCGCGTCAGCCTGGCGATCGGCACGCTGACGACCCTCGTACTGCTGCCGCTCGGCATCACGCTCGGCGTCATGGCGGGCTACTTCCGCGGCTGGATCGACGACGCGATCCAGTACCTGTACACGACGCTCAACTCGATCCCCGGCGTGCTGCTGATCGCCGCATGCGTGCTGATGATGCAGGTCTTCGTCGACCGTCACCCGGAATGGTTCGACACCGCCGCGCAGCGCGCCGACTTCCGGCTGCTCGTCCTGTGCGGGGTCCTCGGGCTGACCAGCTGGACCGGCCTCGCGCGCCTGCTGCGCGGCGAGTCGCTGAAGCTCTCGCAGCTCGAATTCATCCAGGCCGCGCACGCGTTCGGCGTGTCCGACACGCGCATCCTCGGCCGCCACATCCTGCCGAATGTCGCCCACATCGTGATCATCACGCTGGTCATGGACTTCTCGGCGCTGGTGCTCGCCGAGGCAGTGCTCTCGTACGTCGGCGTCGGCGTCGACCCGGCCACCACCAGCTTCGGCACCATGATCAACGCCGCGCGGCTGGAGATGGGCCGCGAGCCGATCGTCTGGTGGTCGCTCGCCGCGGCGTTCATCTTCATGTTCGTCCTCGTCCTCGCCGCCAACCTGCTCGCCGACGCGGTGCGCGATGGCTTCGATCCACGGGTGAGGGTGGGGACCGTGCCGGTATGACTTTGCAGGTCAAAGATCTTCGTACTTTCCTCGATACCCCGCGGGGCGTAGTTCGTGCCGTGGACGGCATCGACTTCGAGCTGCGCAGGGGCGAATGCTTCGCGCTCGTCGGCGAGTCGGGCTCCGGCAAGTCGATGACCGCGCTGTCGCTGATGCGCCTGCTGCCCGAAGTGGGCCGCATCGCCTCCGGCCGCATCGACCTTGGCGACGTCGACCTGCTCGGCTTGCCCGAGGCGGCGATGCGCGCCGTGCGCGGACGGCGGGTGGCGATGATCTTCCAGGAGCCGGCGACGGCGCTCAATCCCGTCCTGACCTGCGGCAAACAGGTCGTCGAAGTCATGCAGCGTCACATGAATATTTCATCTGACGAGGCAAGAACCAAAGCCCTTCATCTGCTGCGCCAGGTCGGCATCGACGACCCGGAGCGGCGCTTCCACGAATACCCCTTCCAGCTCTCGGGCGGGCTGAAGCAGCGCGTGATGATCGCCGGCCCGCTCGCGGTCGACCCCGAAGTGCTGGTCGCCGACGAGCCGACCACGGCGCTGGACGTCACCATCCAGGCGCAGATCCTCGACCTGCTGGCGAAGCTGCAGTCTGAGCGCGGCATGGCGCTCCTGCTGATCACGCACGACCTCGGCGTGGTGGCGAAGATGGCGCAGCGGGTGGCGGTGATGTACGCGGG
>Ga0075352_1000017_pt1 | contig 22329 bp, 24 predicted proteins | sample Sandmound_TuleA__FD_120092 | JGI IMG/M metagenome (GOLD analysis project Ga0075352, IMG submission 120092) | Natural and restored wetland microbial communities from the San Francisco Bay, California, USA, that impact long-term carbon... | ecosystem: Environmental > Terrestrial > Soil > Wetlands ...
GCATTTGAACGCGAGCTTCGCCTACCTCACGGCCGGCGACTACGAGCGCGGCTGGCAGGAATACGAATGGCGCTGGGAAGCGCTGCGTACCAAGCTGCCCGAGGCGGTCACGGGCAAGCCGCTCTGGCTGGGCGGCGAGGACGTCGCCGGCAAGACCGTGATCGTCTATGCCGAGCAGGGCTTCGGCGACGCGATCCAGATGGCGCGCTACGTACCGCTGCTCGCAGCGCGCGGCGCCGAGACGGCGATCGCCTGCGCCCCGGCGCTCGAGCAGCTGCTCGCGAGCGTCGCCGGCGTGCGCGCGGTGTTCAGCTCGCGGGAGCCTCCGATCGCGTTCGACTGTCACGTTCCGATCATGAGCCTGCCGCGCGCCTTCCGCACGACACTCGCCAGCGTTCCGTCGCAAGTGCCCTATCTGCATGCGCCAAAGCCGGCGGCGGCGCGGTGGCGCGAGCGCCTAGAGACGCCGCGCCCGCAGCGAAAGGTCGGCCTCGCTTGGGCGGGCAATCCGCGACACAAGCGAGACCGCATTCGCTCCCTGCCCGCCGAAGCTTATGCGCCGCTCCTCGCGATCCGGGGATGCAGCTTCTTCAGCCTGCAGAAGGGCGACGCCGCCGAGTCGCTCGCCAAGGTTGACGCACTCGGCGGTCGCATCGTCGACTACACCGCCGAACTGGAAAGCTTTGCGGATACCGCGGCGCTCGTTTCCGCCCTCGACCTCGTCATCACGGTCGATACCGCCGTCGCGCACCTGGCGGGGGCGCTGGGCAAGCCGGTGTGGATCCTCCTCCCCTTGGCGCCCGATTCTCGATGGATGACAGCCCGTGCAGACAGTCCCTGGTACCCGAGCGCGCGCCTGTTCAGGCAGCGGCAGCGCGGCGACTGGGAACCGGTAATCCAGGCCGTCGCTGCCGAGCTCGAGCGCCTGTCATAGCGGTCATGCCCGCCCTACTTGATGACGCTGGCGATGGCGTCGGCGACGTAGTCGATGTTGCCGCTGGTGAGGGCGGCGATGCAGATGCGGCCGGAGTCGATCGCGTAGATCGAAGACTCGTCGCGCAGGCGGCGCACCTGCTCCTTGGTCAGTCCCGAGTACGAGAACAGGCCGCGCTGCTTCAGCACGAAGCTGAAGTCGGCGGCGGGCACGCGAGCCTTGATCTTCTCGACCAGCAGCCTGCGCATGGCCTTCATCCGCTCGCGCATGCCGCCAAGCTCCTTCTCCCAGAGCTGGCGCAGCTCGGGGCTGGTGAGGACGGTGGCGACGATCTGGCCGCCGTGGGTCGGCGGGTTGGAGTAGTTGGCCCGCACGACGCGCTTGAGCTGCGAGAGGACGCGCTTCGCCTCGTCGGCGCTGCCGGTGACGACGCTCAGGGCGCCGATGCGCTCGCCGTAGAGCGAGAACGACTTGGAGAAGGAGCTGGCGAGGAACACCGGCGCCATCTCGGCGGCGAAGAGCCGCGCCGCGTACGCGTCGGCTTCCAGCCCCTCGGCGAACCCCTGGTAGGCGAGGTCGAGGAAGGGGATCAGGCCGCGCGAGCGCACGATCTCGAGCACCGAGCGCCAGTTCTCCTGCGTCAGGTCGGCGCCGGTCGGGTTGTGGCAGCAGGAGTGCAGGACGACGATCGAGCCGGCCGGCAGCGCGTTCAGGTCGCGCGCCATGGCCGGGAAGTCGAGGCCGTGGGTCTTCGGGTCGTAGTAGGCGTAGGAATTGACCTTGAAGCCTGCCGCCTCGAAGAGCTGGCGGTGGTTTTCCCAGCTCGGGTCGCTGATCCACACCTGCGCGCCGGAATTCAGCTGCTTGAGGAAGTCCGCGCCGACGCGCAGCCCGCCGGTGCCGCCGAGGGCCTGAACAGTCACAATCGTTTCTTTTTTTGATGAAAAAAGAAGTTCTTGTACTGCGCCGTCGTAGGCAGCAAGGCCGTCGATCGGCAGGTAGCCGCGGTGCGGCGAGGTCTTCATGCGCTGCTCTTCGGCGCGGCGCACGCACTCGAGCAGCGGGATCTTGCCGTTGTCGTCGTAATAGACGCCCACGCCTAGGTTCACCTTCTTCGGATTCTTGTCGGCGACGTACGCCTCGGTGACGCCGAGGATCGGATCGCCCGGCGCCATCGGCACCGCGGCGAGAGGAGAGGGGGAGTGAGGAGCGTTCATTTGCTAAAATGATCGGTTCGGCAATTGCGATTCTACCCGTGAGCGTCACCTTTCCCAACAGTCCTTTTCGCCTCAACCAGATTTTTCCGCCGGCGGGCGACCAGCCCGAGGCGATCGACAAGCTGGTGGAGGGGATCGACGACGGTCTCGCTTACCAGACGCTGCTCGGCGTGACGGGCTCGGGCAAGACTTACACGCTCGCCAACGCCATTGCGCGTCTCGGCCGCCCGGCGCTGGTGCTGGCGCCCAACAAGACGCTGGCGGCGCAGCTGTACGCCGAGTTCCGCGAGTTCTTCCCGGAGAACGCGGTCGAGTACTTCGTCTCCTATTACGACTATTACCAGCCCGAGGCCTACGTCCCGGCGCGCGACCTCTACATCGAGAAAGACTCGTCGATCAACGACCACATCGAGCAGATGCGGCTCTCGGCGACCAAGTCGCTGCTCGAGCGGCGCGACGTGGTGATCGTCGGCACGGTGTCGGCGATCTACGGCATCGGCGACCCCTCCGAGTACCACGGCATGATCCTGCACCTGCGCCAGGGCGAGAAGATGGCGCAGCGCGACGTGCTGGCGCGGCTGGTGGCGATGCAGTACGAGAGGAACGAGCTCGACTTCCGCCGCGGCACCTTCCGGGTTCGCGGCGACGTGATCGATATCTTTCCGGCGGAGCATGCCGAGCATGCCATCAGAATCTTTTTGAATGATGATGCAATAGAAAAGCTGGAGGTCTTCGATCCGCTGACCGGTCGCGCCCAGCACCCGATGGCGCGCTTCACGGTCTATCCGTCGAGCCATTACGTCATGCCGCGCGAGACCACGCTGCGGGCGATCGAGAAGATCAAGGCCGAGCTGCGCGAGCGGATCAAGTTCTTCCAGGACGCCGGCCGGCTGGTGGAGGCGCAGCGCATCGAGCAGCGCACCCGCTTCGACCTCGAGATGCTGGCCGAGCTCGGCTTCTGCAAGGGCATCGAGAACTACTCGCGCCACCTCTCCGGCCGGCAGGCGGGCGAGCCGCCGCCGACGCTGATCGACTACCTGGCCGAAGACGCGCTGATGATCATCGACGAGAGCCACGTCACCATCCCGCAGCTCGGCGGCATGTACAAGGGCGACCGCTCGCGCAAGGAAAACCTGGTCGAGTACGGCTTCCGCCTGCCCTCAGCGCTCGACAACCGGCCGCTGCGCTTCGACGAGTTCGAGAAAGTGGTGCGGCAGACCATCTTCGTTTCGGCGACGCCCGCCGACTACGAGCGCGCGAAGTCGGCGCAGGTGGTGGAGCAGGTGGTGCGGCCCACCGGCCTCATCGACCCCCAGGTCATCGTCCGGCCGGCTTCGACACAGGTGGACGATCTGCTTTCCGAGATTTCACTCCGAGTGAAAAAGAAGGAGAGAGTCCTTGTTACGACTCTCACAAAGCGGATGGCTGAGGAGCTGACCGACTATCTCGCCGAGCATGGCGTCAAGGTGCGGTACCTGCATTCGGAGGTCGAGACCGTCGAGCGGGTGGAGATCATCCGCGACCTGCGCCTCGGCGAGTTCGACGTGCTGGTCGGCATCAACCTGCTGCGCGAAGGCCTCGACCTGCCCGAGGTCTCGCTGGTGGCGATCCTCGACGCCGACAAGGAAGGCTTCCTGCGCTCGGAGCGCTCGCTCATCCAGACGATGGGGCGCGCCGCGCGACATATCAACGGCACGGCCATCCTGTATGCCGACAGGGAAACCGACTCGATGAAGCGAGCCATCGCGGAAACCGACCGCCGCCGGGCGAAGCAAGTCACTTACAACACGCGGCACAGCATCACCCCCGCCGGGGTGATGAAGCGCATCAAGGACCTGATCGACGGCGTCTACGACTCGTCGGCGATGCAGGCGGCGCAGGAAGAGGCGAGATACGAGGCGATGAGCGAGAAGCAGATCGCGCGCGAGATCAAGGCGCTGGAGAAGAAGATGGTGAGCCACGCGCGCAACCTCGAGTTCGAGGAGGCGGCGCGCGTGCGCGACCAGCTGGCGGAGCTGAAAAAAAAGGTTTTCGGCGTCGAGGCGGCGGAATTTTGACCTTGGCTCGGCTGGCGCAGGCGGCGCAAAGTCATCGTCGTGTTCTGGAACGTGGCCTTTGCCGGGTACTTCTTCTTCGTGGTCGGCGCTCTCGCCTTCGCGCTGAACGCCGTCTACGCGCAGCGCGACGCGCGGGCCGCGCAGGCGCGGGAGTTCCATGCCCGCAGCCTCGACTGCCTGGCGCGCAACGTCTATTACGAGGCGCGCGGCGAGCCGCTCCCCGGCCAGTACGCCGTGGCCGAAGTCACCCTGAATCGCAGGGCTTCGCTCGGCTACCCCAAGACCGTCTGCGAGGTCGTCTATCAGAGCGACGCCTTTTCATGGACCGGGATGGAGGGGCTGGATGCGCCGGCGGGCGAGGCATGGCAGCGCGCGGTCAAGGTCGCGCAGGATGTCTACTACCAGCGTCGAGTGCCGACGCTGAACGGCGCGCTGCACTACCACGCCACGCACATCCGGCCCGGCTGGTCGAAAGAGAGGCAGCGCGTCGCCCGCATCGGCCGGCACGTGTTCTACCGGTAGAGTCCGCGGCATGAAGGTGCTGTTCGTGTGCACCGGCAACATCTGCCGCTCCCCCACGGCGGAAGGCGTCCTGCGACGGCTGGCCGAGATCGAGAACCTCAGGATCCACGTCGAGTCGAGAGGCACGCACGACTACCACGTCGGCGAGCCGCCCGACGAGCGCGCCCAGCACCACGCGAAACGTCGTGGCTATGACCTGAGCGCGCAGCGCGCCCGGCAGGTCAGCAGGCGCGACTTCGAGGAGTTCGACCTGGTGCTGGCGATGGACCGCGGCCACCTGGGCATCCTGCAGCGCCTCTGCCCGCCGCAGCACGCGGGCAAGGTGAAGCTCTTCCTCCGGGACGCGGACGTGCCGGACCCGTACTACGGCGGCGCCCCGGCATTCGAGCTTGTCCTGGATATGGTCGAGGCCGCTTGCCGCGGCCTGCTGACCGAGATCCGCTCGCTTACTTCTTAGCTGTCTCGACCTGCTGCAGGTCCTCGTCGCCGTCTTGCGGGCGAGGGCGCTCGCGTCGCGGCCGGCCAAGGTGGACCGGCTCTTCGGCGACGGGCTGGGTCGGCGCTCGGGCGCGATCGGTCTCGATCATCACCAGGCCCGCGTCGTCGAGGAGTTTCTTCGCCTCTATCTTCGGTTCCTCGTGCCGCGGTTCCTCGCGCCGCGGCTCTTCGTGCCGCAGTTCTTCGCGTCTTGGTTCGTCACGCCTCGGTTCTTCATGGCGCGGCTCAGAGTGCACCGGCTCGGCGTGCTGCGGCTCCTGCTCGCGCTGCGACTCGAGCTCATGGATGCGCCGCTGCGCCTCGATCACGGCCGGGTCGATATGCGGCGGCGGCGCGTCACGGCGCTCGCCACGCCCATCGCGATTGCGATCGCGTCCGCCGCGGCCGCGCCGCCCGCGCCGCGGCTCGTCGCCGTTGCGCTCGGGACGCGCCGACTCGGAGCGCGGATTGCCGGCGTCCGGGCGCGCGTGCTGGATCGGGGGCTGAGCCTCGCCTTCAGCCAGCGGCTGCGGCGGCTGCTGCGGACGGGGCTGCTGCCCCTGCTGCTGCGGACGTTGACCCTGCGGCCCGCGGTCCGGGCGCGGACCGCGATCGGGACGACGATCGTTCCGCTGGCCGTCGCGTCTTCCGTCCCGCTGCGGCTGACCGTCTCTGCGCTGCTCGAGGCGACCCTGCTGCTGGCGATCGCCGCCGCGGTGCTCGTCGCGCCGGCCGTCGCGTCCATCGCGCCCGCCGCGGTCGCGGCCACGGTCGCGTCCACGGTCGCGCCCGCCGTCACGGCCATCGCGCCGATGCTCCTGGCGGTGGTCGCGTTGCGGTTGCTGCTGAGGACGAGGTGCGCCGGCTGGGGTTGCGGTCGGCGCCGGCGCAGGCTGCGGGGCGCTGAATAACCCGCCAAAGAGGCGGCTGAGGAATCCGCCGCCCGCGGGCACGGCCGGCTGCGCTTGAGCCTGGGGCTGAGGGGCCGGGGCGCGTGGCACGGCAGCGGGACGGGGCAGGCTTTCGTCCACCATCGGCGCCGGCTGCGCGGGAGTGATGCTCTTCACCACAGGCTGCTGGCGCTCGCGTTCGGCTTCGGCCGCTTCGGCGCCCGGAGCCTTGGGCTCCTCGGGGCGCTCGGCGAGCTCGTAGCTCGCCGGCACGTGCTCCATTTCGTTGAGCTCGTCGTGCTTGAGGCGCTGCACCTTGTAGTGCGGCGTCTCGAGGTGCGGATTGGGCACCAGCACCAGGTTCACCTTCAGGCGTCCCTCGAGCTTCTGAATCTCGGCGCGCTTCTCGTTCAGCAGGAAGGCGGAAACATCGACCGGTACCTGCACGTGCACGGCGCCGGTGTTCTCCTTCATCGCCTCTTCCTGGACGATGCGCAGCACGTGCAGCGCCGTCGATTCGGTGCCGCGGATGAAGCCGGTGCCGCTGCAGCGCGGGCAGTTGATGTGCGCGGTCTCTTCCAGCGACGGCTGCAGCCGCTGGCGCGAGAGCTCCATCAGGCCGAAGCGCGAAATCTTGCCGATCTGCACGCGGGCGCGGTCGTACTTGAGGGCGTCGCGCAGGCGGTTCTCCACCTCGCGCTGGTTCCTCTGCGACTCCATGTCGATGAAGTCGATGACGATCAGGCCGCCGAGGTCGCGCAGGCGCAGCTGGCGGGCGACCTCGTCGGCGGCCTCGAGGTTGGTGCGGTAGGCCGTCTCCTCGATGTCGCTGCCTTTCGTGGCGCGCGCCGAGTTGACGTCGATGGCGACCAGCGCCTCGGTGTGGTCGATGACGATCGCGCCGCCGGAGGGCAGGGCGACCTGGCGCGAATAGGCGCTCTCGATCTGGTGCTCGATCTGGAAGCGCGAGAAGAGCGGCACGTCGTCGCGGTAGAGCTTCACCTTGCCGACGTTGCCCGGCATCACAGTCTGCATGAACGACTTCGCCTGCTCGAAAATCTCCTCGGTGTCGATCAGGATCTCGCCGATGTCCGGCTGCAGGTAGTCGCGGATGGCGCGGATCACCAGGCTCGACTCGAGGTAGATCAGGAACGGCTTCTTCGACTGCTCGGCCGAGGCGCTTTCGACGGCGCCCCAGAGCTGCATCAGGTAGTTCATGTCCCACTCGAGCTCTTCCAGCGAGCGGCCGATCGCGGCGGTGCGCGCGATCACGCTCATGCCCTCGGGGACCTTGAGCTGGTCGATCGCGTCGCGCAGCTCGTTGCGGTCCTCGCCTTCGACGCGGCGCGAGACGCCGCCGCCGCGGGGGTTGTTCGGCATCAGCACCAGATATCGCCCGGCCAGGCTGATGAACGTCGTCAGCGCCGCGCCCTTGGTTCCGCGCTCGTCTTTCTCGACCTGGACGATCAGCTCCTGGCCTTCGCGCAGCGCGTCCTGGATGCGGGCGCGGCCGGCGTCGACGCCTTCCTTGAAGTAGCTGCGGGAGACTTCCTTGAAGGGCAGGAAGCCGTGGCGTTCTTCGCCGTAATCGACGAACGCCGCCTCGAGGCTGGGCTCGATGCGGGTGATGATGCCTTTGTAGATGTTGCTCTTGCGTTGTTCCCTTGATGCCGACTCGATGTCCAGGTCGATGAGCTTCTGCCCCTCGACGATCGCGACCCGCAGCTCTTCCTGCTGCGTCGCGTTAAACAACATGCGCTTCACTTAGTTGTTCTCCTGCGCGCAGGAGACGGTACTACCTCGTGTGGAAATGCTCCTCTTTGGAACGAGAAAGAAAGGCCCTGCGCGCTGCTAGTAGTATCGCTACTTCCGGTGAGCGAAATTAACCAGCGCTTCAGGCCCGGCTGTGGCCAGGCAGGAGGCGGGTTGCAGGGATGGGCACTGCCGCATCGTCCTGTGCCTCGCAACTCGAAGCGACGGTGAGATCATACGGAAAATGAATGACTTAAGCAAGGCGCGGGTTGTCTGGCTGGAAGTGGGCGAGGAAAGCGAAGCCCAGCGCATCGACAATTACCTCATCGCCCGGCTGAAGGGCGTGCCGAAGAGCCACATCTACCGGGTGCTTCGCAGCGGCGAAGTGCGGGTCAACAGTGGCCGGATCAAGCCCGACTACCGGCTCAAGGTCGGGGACAAGGTCCGCATCCCCCCGGTGAGGGTTTCAGGCGAAAAGGCAAAGGCAAGACCCGCGGAGTTCCCGATCGTCCACGAGGACGCGGCGCTGCTGGTCGTCGACAAGCCCTCGGGGGTCGCGGTGCACGGCGGCAGCGGCGTCAGCTTCGGCGTCATCGAGTCGCTGCGCGCCGCGCGGCCCCAGGCCAAGCTGCTCGAGCTCGCCCATCGGCTCGATCGCGATACCTCCGGTCTCCTGATCATCTGCAAGAAGCGCACGGCCCTGGTCGAGCTGCACCGTATGCTGCGCGAAGGCGAGGTGGAGAAGATCTATGTCGCCGTGGTGAAAGGTGCGCCTGCGCAGGATTCCTTCGAGATCCGCGAATCGCTGCACAAGCACGTCACCGGCAGCGGCGAGCGGCGGGTGAGCGTCCACGAAGGCGGCAAAGCGGCGCTCACGCGAGTGAAGGTGCTGAAGAGAGGCAAGTTCAGCCTGCTCGAGGTCCGCCTCCTGACCGGCCGCACGCACCAGATCCGCGTTCACCTTGCCCATGAGGGCTATCCGATCGTCGGCGACGACAAGTATGGCGATTTCGCGCTCAACCGGGAGCTCAGGCAGCGGCTCCTGCTGCACGCGGCAAAGCTGTCCTTCGCGCATCCGCTTACGGGCGAGCGCCTGAGGCTCGAATCGCCGTTGCCTCGCGAGATGAAGGCTTTCCTGGAATGAAGTACGGCCTGATCGTCTTCGACTGGGACGGCACGATCATCGATTCGGCGGCGACCATCGTCGAGTGCATCCGCGAATCGGCGCGCGACATGGGGCTCCCGGTCCCGGCTCCGGAGCGCGCCAGCCACGTGATCGGGCTGGGCCTGCACGATTCGCTCCGGCTGGCGGTTCCAGAATTGCAGAGCCATCGATACCCGGAGTTCGTCGCCCACTACCGGCGCCATTTCCTCGCGCGCGAAGACGCGATGGGCCTTTTCACCGGGATGGAAGAGCTCTTGATCGAGCTGAAGGATCGTCACCTGCTTGCCATCGCGACCGGCAAGAGCCGCCGCGGCCTCGATCGCGCCCTGGCGGCCACCGGGATCGGGACGCTCTTCGCCGCCTCGCGTTGCGCCGATGAGACCCATCCCAAGCCGCATCCGGCCATGCTGCTCGAGCTCATGGATGAATTGGGTTTCTCAAGAAGCCAGATGCTCATGATCGGCGACACGTCGCATGACCTCGAGATGGCGCGCGCGGCCGAAGTCGATTCAGTCGCGGTCACTTATGGTGCACACCCCGAAGAAGGCCTGCGCGCCTGCAACCCCCTGATCTGCCTCCCAACAGTGGCTTCCCTGTCCGCGTGGCTGACGCGCAACGCCTGATCTGTTCCTCGGCCCAGTTGCCCGATTCCGGGAAGGGCGTGCGCTTCGAGGTCCGATATTTCGGCGAGCCTGCGCCCGCTTTTGTCATCAGAAAGAACGGCAGTGTTCACGGCTACCTGAACCGCTGCGCTCACGTGGCGATGGAACTCGACTGGCAGGAAGGAGTATTTTTCGATTTCGCAGGCCGCGACTTGCTATGCTCGACACACGGCGCCACGTATGACCCCGCATCCGGCCGCTGCGTCGGCGGCCCTTGCAACGGCTCTCCGCTGGTGAAGCTCAGGGTCGAGGAGCGCGGCGGCATGGTCTATTTCATGGGGTTCGAAGATGAATGAGAACGAAAGCAACTGGGAACGCGACCTGGTGACCAAGCTCGCCTCTGCGGCGCTGCGCGAGCAGCGGCGCGCGCGCCTCTGGGGAATCTTCTTCAAGCTGCTGACCTTCGCCTACATCACCTTCATCCTGCTCTCGGTCTACGACTGGCGCGGCCGGGCGGACATGGCGGGCGGCAAGAAGCACACGGCGATGGTGGAGCTGAACGGCCTGATCGCGCCGGGCAACGACGCCAGCGCGGAGCGGATCATCAGCGCGCTGCAGGCGGCGTTCAAGGACCGGCACACGCAGGGCGTGGTGCTGAAGATCAACTCGCCCGGTGGCAGCCCGGTGCAGTCGCAGACGATCTACGACGAGATGCGCCGGCTGCGCAAGAAGTATCCGGAGATCCCGCTGTACGTGGTGGTCGAGGACATCTGCGCTTCGGGCGGCTATTTCGTCGCCGCCGGGGCCGACCGCATCTACGTCAGCAAGTCGAGCATCGTCGGCTCGATCGGCGTGCTGATGAACGGCTTCGGCTTCACCGGGCTGATGGACAAGCTGGGCATCGACCGGCGCCTGATCACCGCCGGCGAGAACAAGGGCATGCTCGATCCCTTCTCGCCGGTGCAGCCGCGCGACGTCGAGCACGCGAAGAGGCTGGTGAACGACATCCACCAGCAGTTCATCGCCGTGGTGCGCGAGGGGCGGGGCAAGCGCCTGAAGGAGACCCCGGACATGTTCAGTGGCCTGATCTGGACCGGGCAGATGAGCATCGACCTCGGGCTCGCCGACGGCCTCGGCACGCTCGACTCGGTGGCGCGGGACGTCATCAAGGCGGAGGACATCGTCGATTTCACGCAGAAGGAGAACTTCGCCGAGAAGGTCGCCCGCCGCTTCGGCGCCTCGGCCGCCAGCACGGCGGTGGAAGCGCTGCTGCGCGCCTCACCGGTGCTGCGCTAGCAGGAGAAAGACCGCCGGCCGCTTGCCGGGCGGCGCGGGCTTGCGCCGCCAGGCCGCGATCGTTTGCGAGACGATCGTCTCGCCCGGGAGCGTGAGGTCGGCCGCGACGCAAAGTCGCGTGCTCTCGGCGCAGGTCTCGAGCAACGCGGCGAACAAGGCGTCGTTGCGATAGGGCGTCTCGATGAAGATCTCGGTCTCTTTTTCCGACCGGGATCTGCGCTCCAGCTTCTGAATGGCGGTTTTCCTTTGAGAAGGATCCCTGGGAAGGTAGCCGCAGAACGCAAATCGCTGCCCCTCGAGGCCGGAAGCCATGAGCGCGAGCACGATCGCCGAAGGACCGACGAGCGGCTCGACGCGATAGCCCGCCGCGTGCGCCGCCTCGACCAGCTTCGCGCCGGGATCGGCGATCGCCGGGCAACCGGCTTCCGACAGCAAGCCGAGGTCACGTCCTTTCAGGTGAACGGAAACATCGTCGCCGAGCACCTCGATGTTCAGCTCGCGCACCGGCATGCCCAGCGCGCCGAGGAAGGCGCGCGCGCTCTTCGCGTTCTCGACGGCGAAGTCTTCCAGTGCCCGGATCCTCTTCAGAGAAGATTCCGAAAGAGAATCAGCAGGCGATCCCCCGAGTGGCGTGGGAATGGCGTAGAGGGTGGTCAAACGACGGGCAGTCCGGCGCGGCCGAGCATCTCGGTGAGCGCGATCAGGGGCAGGCCGACGAGCGAGGTCGGGTCCTCGGTGTCGATGCGGGCAATGAGCGCGATGCCGAGCCCCTCGGCTTTCGCGCTGCCGGCGCAGTCGTACGGCTGCTCGCGGCGCAGGTATTCCTCGATCGTCCGGTCGTCGAGCCTGCGGAACGTGACCCGGCACGGAACCACCTTCTGCTGCAGGTTCCCGCTCTTCGTATCCAGCAGCGCGACAGCGGTATGAAAATCCGCGCTCTTTCCGCTCAGCGTGCGGAGCTGTCGCGTAGCGGTCGCATGATCCCCGGGCTTGTCGAAGCGGACGCCGCCGCTCGAAGCGACCTGGTCCGAGCCGATGACCAGCGCGTCGGCATAGTGCAGCGACTTCGCTTTCAGCACCGCGAGGCGGGATGCCGTGTCTTGCGGCGCCTCGCCGCCGAGCGGCGTCTCGTCGCATTGCGGGGATGCCATTTCGAAGCGCAGTGCCAGGCGCTCGAGGAGGGCCCGACGGTACGGCGAGGTGGAGGCGAGGACGAGCCGCCGGGGTTGTGCCATCGCTTTGTTTTGACGAGGAATTTCCAGAATGGTATCATCGCGCGTTTATGTCGCACCAGCCGCTGATCGATGGCTTCGAATTCGCAGAGGCCGGGGCGACGCAGCAGGGGGTCTGGGCGGTCGGGGATTTTCCGCGCCTGCGCGACATGCTGGCGAGCGATGCGGGCGAGATCCGGTACGAAATCGACGGCGTGCACGACGAGCAGGGCAGGCCGGCGCTGCGGGTGAAGATCCGCGGCGCTCTGCAACTGCGCTGCCAGCGCTGCCTTGAGCCATTGGTCTTCGACGTGGACACGGACGAGACCCTGGTGCTGGCGGCGACGCAGGCCGAGATCGACGCCGAGCCGCTCGGCGCGCAGTCACCGGACCGCTTGCTGGCTGCGGACGAAGTGCGGGTGAGGGACCTGCTCGAGGACGAGCTGATTCTCGCCGTGCCCTACGCGCCACGGCACGAAGGCTGCGAGACCGGCACGGAGCTGCACGGCGATGGGAGAATCTCGCCTTTTGCCGGACTGCGCGGCATGCTGCGCAAGCACTAATTTTTTGGAGAGGATCTGAATATGGCCGTACACCAGAACAAGAAGTCGCCGTCCCGGCGCAACATGCGGCGCTCGCACGATCGCCTGACCGGGCCCGCGCTCGCGGTGGAGCCGACCACGGGCGAGACGCATCTGCGCCACCATGTGAGCGCGACCGGCTTCTACCGCGGCAAGAAGGTCGTCGCCAAACCCGAAGCCGAGTAAGCCCGCTGATCACCGTTGCCGTCGATTGCATGGGCGGCGATCACGGCCCCCATGTGACGGTGCCGGCCGCGCTCGAATTCCAGGCGCGGCAGCCCGACGTCGGGCTCGTGCTGGTCGGGCAGCCCGACGCGCTGGAGCGCGAGCTCGCAGCGCTCGGCGCCGTCCCGGGCGAGCGCCTGCGCGTGCAGGCGGCGAGCGAAGTCGTCGCCATGGACGAGCCGGTCGCCACGGCGCTGCGTGCCAAGAAGGATTCGTCGATGCGCGTCGCCGTCGACCTGGCGAAGAGCGGCGCGGCGCACGCCTGCGTCAGCGCCGGCAACACCGGCGCGCTGATGGCGATCTCGCGCTTCGTGCTGAAGACGCTGCCGGGCATCGACCGTCCGGCGATCGCCACCGTGATTCCCACCATGAAGCGGACCAAGACCTACGTGCTCGACCTCGGCGCCAACGTCGACTGCACCGCCGAGCACCTGCTGCAATTCGGCATCATGGGCGCGATGCTGGTCGCCGCGGTGGAGCACAAGGAACGGCCGATCGTCGGCCTGCTCAACATCGGCGTCGAGGACATCAAGGGCAACGAGACCGTCAAGCGCGCCGCCGAGCTGCTGCGCGCGAGCGGCCTCAATTTCGCCGGCAACGTCGAGGGCGACGACATCTTCAAGGGGACTTGCGACGTCGTGGTGTGCGACGGCTTCGTCGGCAACGCCGTGCTCAAGGCGGTGGAAGGCGTGCTGCAGATGATGTCGAGCAGCCTGCGCGAGGAGTTCGCGCGCACGCCGCTGACCCGCCTCTCCGCGCTGGCGGCGCTGCCGGTGCTGCGCGCTTTCCGCGGCCGCATGGACCATCGCCGCTACAACGGCGCGAGCCTGCTCGGGCTGCGCGGCATCGTGGTCAAGAGCCACGGCTCGGCCGATCGCTACGCTTTCGGCCAGGCGCTCGAGCGCGCGGTCGAAGAGGTGCGCAACGAGGTTCCGCAGCGCATCGAGCGGCGCATGCTCCAGGGGCAGGCGGTCACGCCGTGATCGGGCCGTCCATCTTTTCCCGCATCGCCGGCACCGGCAGCTACCTGCCGCCGCGCGTCATGACCAACGAGGACTTCGCCCGGCGCCTGGCAACGAGCGACGCCTGGATCCGCGAGCGCACCGGCATCGCCAGCCGCCACATCGCCGACGAGAAGCAGACTTCGAGCGATCTCGCGCTCGAGGCGAGCAGGCGGGCGCTCGAAGCCGCGGCGCTGGCGGCAAAAGACATCGATCTGATCATCGTCGCGACCTCCACGCCGGACTACGTTTTCCCGAGCACCGCCTGCCTGCTGCAGGCGAAGCTGGGCGTCGCCGGCTGCGCGGCTTTCGACGTGCAGGCGGTTTGCAGCGGGTTCGTGTACGCGCTCGCGACCGCTGACAGCTTCATAAAAAACAAAATGGCGAAGAAGGCGTTGGTGGTCGGCGCTGAAGTCTTTTCGAGAATCCTCGACTGGAACGACCGCGGCACCTGCGTGCTGTTCGGCGATGGCGCCGGCGCGGTGGTGCTGGTCGCGGGCGACAAGCCGGGCATTCACGCCAGCATCCTGCACGCCGACGGCAACCAGGCCGGAATGCTCTCGGTGCCCGGCAACATCAACCGTGGCTCGATCACCGGCTCGCCCTTCCTGCAGATGGACGGGCAGGGCGTGTTCAAGTTCGCCGTGCGCGTGCTCGAGGAATCGGCGCGCGAGACGGTCGCTGCCGCCGGCATGACCCTCGCCGACGTGGACTGGCTGATCCCGCACCAGGCGAACGTCCGCATCCTCGACGCCGTGGCGCGCAAGCTGAAGCTGCCGGCGCACAAGCTGGTGGTCACGGTCGATCATCACGGCAACACCTCGGCCGCCTCGGTGCCGCTCGCCCTCGACGAGTTCGTGCGCGGCGGGCGCATCCTCCCCGGTCACCGCGTGCTGATGCAGGGCGTCGGCGGCGGATTCACCTGGGGCTCTTCCTTCGCCACGCTATGAAACTGGCTCTGGTCTTTCCCGGACAAGGCTCGCAATCCGTGGGAATGCTGCAAGGCTATTCAGGGGTACCGGGCGTGCACGAGGCGATCGAGGAGGCGAAGCGCATCCTTGGGGCGCCATTCATGACGCTGCTCGATCAGGGCCCGGCCGAGCAGCTCGAGCTGACCGTCAATACCCAGCCGGCGATGCTGACCGCCGGCCATGTCGCCTACGTGGCCTGGCGCGCGCTCGGCGGGCCGGAGCCGGAGGTGGTTGCCGGCCACAGCCTCGGCGAGTACACCGCGCTGGTTGCCGCTGGCGCACTGCGCTTCGCGGATGCCTTGCCGCTGGTGCGCTTCCGCGCCCAGGCGATGCAGGAAGCCGTGCCGCAGGGCGAGGGCGCGATGGCGGCGATCCTCGCGCTCGACGAGGACAAGGTGCGACAGGCCTGCAGCGAAGCCGGCGGCGTGGCGCAGGCGGTGAATTTCAACTCGCCGGAGCAGATCGTGATCGCCGGCGAGAAAGCCGCGGTGCAGCGTGCCTCCGAACGCTGCATCGCCCTCGGCGCGAAGCGCGCCGTGCCGCTGCCGGTGAGCGCGCCGTTCCATTCCAGCCTGATGAAGCCCGCGGGCGAGAAGCTGCGCGGCTACCTCGCCAAGGTGACGATCGCGCCGCCGCGAGTCGGACTGGTCAACAACGTCGACGTGAAGGTCGCAAGCTCGCCCGAGGCAATCAAGGATGCGCTGGTGCGGCAGGCCTCATCGCCGGTGCGCTGGGTCGAGACCATCCGCGCGATGCGCACGCAGGGCGTGACCCACGTCTTCGAATGCGGCCCCGGCAAGGTGCTCACCGGCATGGTGAAGCGCATCGACCGGGAGCTCCAGACCGCCTCCCTCGGCGACCGCGCCTCGATCGAGAAGGCCGTGCAGATGCTCAAGGCAACATGAGGGGACTATGAGCGTGCTCGACGGCAAAGTCGCCCTCGTCACCGGCGCCTCGCGCGGCATCGGCCGTGCGATCGCGGAGGAGCTGTCGCAGCAGGGCGCAAAGGTCGTGGGGACGGCGACGAGCGAGGAGGGCGCGAGGAAGATCGGCGGCCGCGTGCTCGACGTCCGCAATCCGGAGCAGTGCGATGCGCTGGTCGAAGCGGTGCAGAAGGAGCTCGGCGGCATCGCGATCCTGGTCAACAACGCCGGCATCACGCGCGACAACCTGGCGCTGCGCATGAAGGACGCCGAATGGGATGCGGTGATGGAGGCCAACCTGCGCGCGGTGTTCCAGCTTTCGCGCGCCGTGATGCGCGGCATGATGAAAGCGCGCTGGGGCCGGATCATCAACATCACCTCGGTGGTCGGCGCCGCCGGCAACGCCGGGCAGGCGAACTACGCCGCGGCGAAGGCCGGGGTGGTGGGCATGAGCAAGTCGCTCGCGCGCGAGCTCGGCAGCCGCAACATTACGGTGAATTGCGTCGCGCCGGGGTTCATCGACACCGACATGACGCGGGCGCTGCCGGAAGACAGCCGCAATGCATTGCTGGCGCAGATCCCGCTCGGCAGGCTGGGCAGCGCGCAGGAGGTCGCCGCCGCGGTGGCCTACCTCGCGTCGCCCGCCGCAGGCTACGTGACCGGTGCGGTCCTGCACGTCAACGGTGGCATGTACATGTCGTAAAATACGGCCCCTTTCGGGAAGGAGCAGTGATGGAAAACATCGAACAGCGCGTCAGGAAGATCATCGCCGAGCAACTCGGCGTGAACGAAGCCGAGATCAAGAACGAATCCTCGTTCGTCGACGATCTCGGCGCCGATTCGCTCGACACCGTGGAGCTGGTGATGGCGCTGGAGGAGGAGTTCGAGACCGAGATTCCCGACGAGGCGGCGGAGAAGATCACGACCGTCCAGCAGGCCATCGACTACGTCAAGGCTCACTCCAAGAGCTAAGTGAACTGCGAGTGACCCGTCGCAGAGTCGTCGTCACGGGGCTCGGCATCGTCTGCCCCATCGGCAATTCGGTCCCGGAAGCCTGGGCCGCCGCCGTCGCCGGCAAGCCCGGCATCACGCGCATCACGCGCTTCGATCCCGCGCGCCTCTCCAGCCAGATCGCCGGCGAGGTGAAGGGCTTCGATGTCGCGCCGTACATGGATGCCAAGGAAGCGCGGCGCATGGACCAGTTCATCCACTACGGCATGGCGGCGGGGCTGCAGGCGTGGCGCGATTGCGGGCTGAAGGTGACCGCGGAGAACGCCGAGCGGGTCGGCATCAACTTCGGCTCGGGCATCGGCGGCCTGCCGCTGATCGAGACCATGCACGACGAGCTGAAGGCGCGCGGACCGCGCCGCATCTCGCCGTTCTTCATCCCCGGCAGCATCATCAACATGATCGCCGGCCTGCTGTCGATCGACATCGGCGCCAAGGGGCCCAACCTGGCGATGGTCACGGCGTGCACCACGTCGACGCACTGCATCGGCGAGGCGGGCAAGTCGATCCGCTACGGCGACGCCGACGTGATGATCGCGGGCGGCGCGGAGGCGGTGGTCACGGAACTCGCGGTGGGTGGCTTCGCGTCGGCGCGCGCGCTGTCCACGCGCAACGACGACCCGGCGACGGCGAGCCGCCCGTGGGACAAGGACCGCGACGGCTTCGTCCTGGGCGAGGGCGCCGGGGCCGTGGTGCTGGAGGAATACGAGCACGCCAGGGCGCGCGGCGCGAAGATCTACTGCGAGCTGGCCGGCTACGGCGTCTCGGCGGACGCGTTCCACATGACGGCGCCGCCCGAAGACGGCGACGGCGGCTACCGCGCGATGCGCAATGCGCTGAAGGATGCCGGCCTGCAGAGCTCCGCGGTCGACTACATCAATGCCCACGGCACCTCGACCCCGCTGGGCGACGTGGCCGAGACCAAGGCGATCCACAAGCTGCTGGGCGAGCGGGCGATGAAAGTCGCGGTCAACTCGACCAAGTCGATGACCGGACATCTTCTCGGCGCGGCCGGCGGCGTGGAAGCGGTGTTCAGCGCGCTCGCCATCCGCGACCAGGTCTCGCCGCCGACGATCAACCTGCGCACGCCGGACCCGGCGTGCGACCTCGACTACGTTCCGAACACGGCGCGCAAGATGCCCATCCGCGTCGCGCTCTCCAACTCGTTCGGCTTCGGCGGCACCAACGGCACGCTCGTCCTGGCGCGCTGCTCCTGAGCCTCGTCCTGCTTCTGAGCCTCGTCCTGCTTCTGAGGCTCGTCCAATGATGAGCGCTCCCGTCTTGCGCCTCCCGCTCGCGCCGTCTCCGCTTCTCGCGCTCGCCATCGTCGCACTGCATGCCCTCGCGGCGGGTTGCGTGCTCGCCGCGCTGCCCGGGCCGTCGAGCGCGGCGCTCGCGATCGCGCTCTTCGCCCTCGGCCTCGCCGCGGCATGGAGCCGCGCGCTGCTGCGCTCGCGCGCGTCGGTGCTGGCGCTCGAGGTTTCGAGCGCGAAACTCGCGCTGGAGCTCGCCGGCGGCGAGAGGATCGACGCCGAGGCGGCGGAGCGCCGCTACGTCAGCCGCTTCTTCGTGGCCTTGCCGCTGCGGCGGCCGCGGCGAACGATTCTCATCACCGCCGGCATGATGTCCGCGGCGGATTTCCGGCGCCTGCGCATCTGGGCGCTCTGGGGCAGGCTGCCGGGCGTGGCGGCCGCGCAACTGCCCGCCTGACAGAGTCTTCAGGTTTAGCGTCGAACTATTTCCAAGTGGCCGTGTCTGTGGCACATAGGCGTTGCAGTCGCAGACGGGGTGGGGAGCCCTGGTGAGCGACCGCGAGATCGACAGGCAGCTGGTCGCGCGGGCGCAGCAAGGCGACAAGCAGGCGTTCAACCTGCTGGTCGAGAAGTATCAGCGCAAGCTGTCGCGGCTGCTGTCACGCTTCATCCGCGACCAGGCCGAGGTCGAAGATGTGACGCAGGAAGCGTTCATCAAGGCCTACCGCGCGCTCCCCGCATTCCGTGGCGACAGCGCGTTCTATACGTGGCTGTACAGGATCGGCATCAACACGGCGAAGAATTACCTCATGGCCATGGGCCGGCGGGCGCCGACGTCGACCGAGATCGAGGCCGAGGATGCCGAAGGGTTCGAGGAAGGCGAGCAGTTGCGCGACATCAACACGCCGGAGAGCGTGCTGCTGTCCAATGAAATCGCGGAGACGGTGAACTCCACGATCGAGCAGCTGCCCGAGGAGTTGCGCAGGGCGATCCAGATGCGCGAGATCGAGGGCATGAGCTACGAAGACATCGCGCGGGCCATGGATTGCCCGATCGGCACGGTGCGCTCGCGCATCTTCCGCGCGCGAGAGGCGATTGCCGAGAAGCTGCGACCGCTCCTCGATACGCGGAAGGACAAAAGGTGGTAGAGGGTGATTCTGGAAAGGCTGGCGGGGGCATGAAAGAGCGGATTTCGGCGCTGATGGACGGCGAGCTCGACGAGCGCGAGGCCGCCGAAGCGATTGCCGCGCTCACGGACGATGCCCGGGCGCGCGGCGCCTGGCGAACCTACCACCTGATTGGCGATGCGCTGCGCGAAGGCCGCTGGGTCGTCGCGCCGCGACGGCCGGCCGCCAACGCGCCTTTCTGGCGCATCGCGCTTCCGGCGATAGCGGTGGCCGCGGCCGTCGCGCTGGTGTCGTGGGTCGCTTTCGTTCCCGTGCAGCACAACACGCCGGCGCCGCCCACGTCCGTCGCCCAGGCGCCCGTCACGGTGCCGCCGCCGCGCGCCGCAAACGACTACCTGCTCGCGCACCAGGGCTTCTCGCCGCGCGTCGCGCTGCAGGGCATGGCCGCCTACGTGCGCACGGTATCGGACCCCGCCGAGGAACCACGCCGGTGAGAGGAGCGCTCGCGCTCGCCGCCGTCGTGCTGGCCGGAGCGGCTCAAGCGCAGTCTCCCGAGACGCTGAGCTGGCTGCGCAAGATCTACGACGCCTCCCAGAAGCTTTCCTACACCGGCACCTTCGTCTACCAGCAGGGCGCGCGCAGCGAGACCTCGCGCATCACGCGCTACGGCGCGGGCGACATCGAAAGGCTGGAAGTGCTCGACGGCATGCCGCGCGAGATCGTGCGCACCCGCGATACGGTGCGCTGCTACCTGCCCGGCAGCAAGGTCGTCAAAGTCGAGCATCGCGCCGCCGACCGCACCTTCCCGGCGCTGCTGCCCGAGAAGGTCGGCGAGCTCGCCCGCCACTACGACATCGGCCTCGGCGAAACCCGGCGCATCGCCGGCTTCGATTGCCAGGCGATCCTCCTCACGCCCAGGGACAACCTCCGTTACGGCTACCGTCTCTACGCCGACGCCGGCAGCGGCATGCTGCTCAAGGCCGTGACCGTGGACGCGGGCGGCGAAACCATCGAGCAGTTCAGCTTCACCCAGCTCTCGATCGGCCACGTGACGCGCGACATGGTGCGCACGCGGCACAGCGCCAGCACCTGGCGCATCGACAACGCCGACGCCTCCCCGGCGCAGCTCGCCGGCTGGAGCCTGAGCGCCGAGCTGCCGGGATTCCGCAAGATCGTCGAGCTGAAGCGCCGGCTGGGAGCATCACGCTCGGTCGGCCAGGTGGTGTATTCCGACGGCCTCGCCGCCGTGTCGGTGTTCATCGAGCCGCTCGACGCCGCGCGCCGCGAGGCGATGCGCACCGGCCTGGCGAGCGTCGGCGCGATTCACATCTACACGCGCGAAGTCGCGAACCACATGATCACGGTCGTCGGCGAAGCGCCGGCGGTGAGCGTGCAGCGCATCGCCGACGCGGTCGAATATCGACCGCAATGAGCAGGCAGACGGGAGAATAGAACACATGAAGCTCATCCAGACCCTGGCGGCCCTCGGGTTCGCCCTGCTGTGCTCGACGGCGATGGCGCAGGCGCGCGACCTGCCCGATTTCACCCGCCTGGTCGAGGAGCAGGGCGGCGCAGTCGTCAACATCAGCACCACGCAGGCGGTGCGCCGGGCCGCGCTGCCGCAGGTCCCGGGGGTCGAAGACGAGGAGATGCTGGAGTTCTTCCGGCGCTTCGTGCCGCGCCAGCAGCCCGGCCCGGGCGTGCCGCGGCCGGAGAGCCGCTCGCTCGGCTCGGGCTTCATCATCAGCGCCGACGGCTACATCCTCACCAACGCCCACGTGGTCGAGGGCGCGGACGAGATCAACGTCAAGCTCACCGACAAGCGCGAGCTGAAGGCGAAGATGATCGGCTCCGATCGCCGCACCGACATCGCGCTCATCAAGGTGGACGCGACCGGCCTGCCGGCCGTGCGCTTCGGCGACGCGAGCAGGCTCAAGGTCGGCGAGTGGGTGCTGGCGATCGGCTCGCCGTTCGGCTTCGAGAACACCGTCACTGCCGGCATCGTCAGCGCCAAGGGCCGCTCGCTGCCGCAGGAGAATTTCGTCCCCTTCATCCAGACCGACGTCGCGATCAACCCCGGCAACTCGGGCGGGCCGCTGTTCAACCTGCGCGGCGAGGTGGTCGGCATCAACTCGCAGATCTACAGCCGCACCGGCGGCTTCATGGGACTGTCGTTCGCCATTCCGAGCGACGTCGCGCTCGACGTGCAGAGGCAGCTCAAGGAAAAGGGCCGGGTCGCTCGCGGCAGAATCGGCGTCGTCATCCAGGAGGTGACGCGCGACCTCGCCACCTCTTTCGGCCTCGACCGCCCGCGCGGTGCGCTGGTCAACTCGGTGGAGAAGGGCAGCCCGGCGGACAAGGCCGGGGTCGAGGCGACCGACATCATCCTCTCCTTCGACGGCAAGGCGGTGGAGAGCTCGAGCGACCTGCCGCGCATCGTCGGCGCGACGCGCCCCGGCTCGCAGTCGAGCCTGGAAGTCTGGCGCAGGGGCGCGAGGCGCAGCTTGTCCCTCACGGTCGGCGAGCTGCAGGAGGATCGCGTCGCCTCGGCCGAGAAGCCGCGCGGCCAGAAGCCGGCGGAAACGCCCGCGAACCGCCTTGGCATCGTCGTTGCCGAGCTGTCGGCCGAGCAGAAGAGGGATCTGCGCGTCTCCGGCGGGCTGGTGGTGACCGATGTCCGCCCCGACTCCAAGGCCGACGTCCGCAAGGGCGACGTCCTGGTGACCGTGGTCCACAAGGGGCAGCACACCGAGCTGAAAACCGTCGAGCAATTCAACCGGCTGCTCGCCGGGCTGGAGAACAACGCCGTGATCACGCTGCAGGTGCGGCGCGGCGAGGCGACGTCGTTCGTCACGATCTCCGGCCTGACCGGCAAGGGCTAGGCAGGAGCCCGAAAGAGCCGGGCTGCAATCGTATTAGAATCGTGCCCCGAGGAGGGTGCCCGATTGTCGGGCACCCTCTTTCGTTATATGGCCCAGGACCGCATCCGCAATTTTTCGATCATCGCCCACATCGACCACGGCAAGTCGACGCTCGCCGATCGCTTCATCCAGATGTGCGGCGGGTTGGCGGAGCGCGAGATGGCCGAGCAGGTACTCGACTCGATGGACCTCGAAC
>Ga0075352_1000018_pt1 | contig 21604 bp, 21 predicted proteins | sample Sandmound_TuleA__FD_120092 | JGI IMG/M metagenome (GOLD analysis project Ga0075352, IMG submission 120092) | Natural and restored wetland microbial communities from the San Francisco Bay, California, USA, that impact long-term carbon... | ecosystem: Environmental > Terrestrial > Soil > Wetlands ...
AGCTCGAAGTCGACGTCTTTCAGGTTGTTGCCCTTCGCCCCCTTGAGGAGGATCTTCTGCTTGGACCGGTTGCGCCGCGTCGGCACGGGGATCTCGAGCTCACGCGCGAGGTAGCGGCCGGTCAGCGATTGCGGATTGGCGATCACCTCGGCAGGAGAACCCTCGGCAATCACCCGACCGCCGGCGTCTCCCGCGCCCGGGCCCATGTCGACCACGTGGTCGGCGGCGCGGATCGCCTCCTCGTCGTGCTCGACCACGATCACCGAGTTGCCGAGGTCGCGCAGCCGCTGCAGCGTCCCGATCAGGCGCGCGTTGTCGCGCTGGTGCAGGCCGATCGAGGGCTCGTCGAGCACGTACATCACCCCGGTGAGGCCGGAGCCGATCTGGCTCGCGAGGCGGATGCGCTGCGCTTCGCCGCCGGAGAGCGAGTTCGCGGCGCGATCGAGGGCGAGATAGTCGAGCCCGACGTTGACCAGGAACTCCAGGCGGTCGGCGATCTCGCGCACGATGCGCTCGGCCACCTGGCCCTTCGCGCCCTCCAGCTTGAGGGAGGAAAAGAACTCTCTGCAGAACCTGAGAGGGAATGCAGAAATCTCGAAAATCGTCCTGTCCGCGACCTTGACGTGGCGCGCCTCGCGCCTCAGGCGGGCGCCGCCGCAGTCCGGGCAGGCGCGCTGGTTGACGAGCTTGGCGAGCTCCTCGCGCACCACCAGCGAGTCGGTTTCCTTGTAGCGGCGCTCGAGGTTCGGCACCACGCCCTCGAACGGATGCGACTTGACCGCGGTGCGGCCGCGCTCGCCCGGATACTGGAACGCGATCGCTTCCTTGCCCGAGCCGTAGAGCACGAGGTTCTGCACGCGCTCGTCGAGCACCTCCCACGGCGCCTCGACGTCGAACGCGTAGTGCCGCGCCAGCGACTGCAGCATCGTGTAGTAGAAGTGGTTGCGGCGGTCCCAGCCGCGGATCGCGCCGGCGGCGAGCGACAGGTTGGGGTGCGCGACGATGCGCTTCGGGTCGAAGAAGTCGATCGCGCCCAGGCCGTCGCAGCGCGGGCAGGCGCCCATCGGGTTGTTGAACGAGAAGAGCCGCGGCTCGAGCTCGGGGATGGCGTAGTCGCAGCGCGGGCAGGCGAACTTCGCCGAAAACAGATGTTCCTTTTCGCTGTCCAGTTCAAAAACCAGCGCCCTGCCGTCGGCGTGGCGCAGCGCCGTCTCGAGCGACTCGGCGAGGCGCTGCTTGGCGTCGGCGCGCGCCTTGACGCGATCGATCACCACGTCGATCGAGTGCCTGGCGTTCTTTGCCAGGCGCGGCGCCGCGTCGAGCTCGTGCACGCGGCCATCGATGCGCACGCGCGTAAAGCCTTGCGCGCGCAGCTCCTCCAAGAGCTCCGCCTGCTCGCCTTTGCGCGCCGCGACCACCGGCGCGAGGATCATCAGCTTCGTTTCCTCCGGCAGGGCGAGGAGCTGCTCGACCATCTGCGCCACCGACTGCGCCTGCAGGGCGATGCCGTGCTCGGGGCAATACGGCGTGCCGGCGCGGGCGAAGAGCAGGCGCAGGTAGTCGTGGATCTCCGTGACGGTGCCGACGGTCGAGCGAGGATTGTGGCTTGCGGCCTTCTGTTCGATCGCGATCGCGGGCGAGAGGCCCTCGATGAGATCGACGTCGGGCTTCTCCATCAGCTGCAGGAACTGGCGCGCGTACGCAGAGAGGCTCTCGACGTAGCGTCGCTGCCCTTCGGCGTAGAGGGTGTCGAAGGCGAGCGAGCTCTTGCCCGATCCGGAAAGGCCGGTGATCACCACGAGCCGGTTGCGCGGCAGCTCGAGGCTCAGGTTCTTGAGGTTGTGGGTCCGCGCGCCGCGGATGCGAATGGAATCCAAGTAATGCCGGCGAAAAAGATAAACTTGCTACTATAGCCCGTCTTGCGTGCCCGTCTCCAGGATTTCCAGCGGATGAAGTCAACGAGCCTTGCTTGCGGTACGTTGAGCGGCACGGGACGATCCAAACGAGGGGTGTGACATGGCATCGGTGAACAAGGTCATCATCGTCGGCAATCTCGGCGCCGACCCGGAAACGAAATATCTGCCGAGCGGCGACGCCGTGACCAACATCCGCGTCGCGACGACCGACACGTGGAAGGACAAGACGAGCGGCGAGAAGAAGGAAGCCACCGAGTGGCACCGCATCGCCTTCTTCGGCCGCCTGGCCGAGATCGCCGGCGAGTACCTGAAGAAGGGCTCGCAGGTCTACGTCGAGGGCCAGCTGCGCACGCGCAAGTGGCAGGACAAGGATGGCCAGGACCGCTACTCGACCGAGATCCGCGCCGACGTGATGCAGATGCTCGGCCGGCGCGAAGGCGGCGGCGAGGCCCGTTCATTGCCCGAGCGGCCCGAGCGCGGCGAGCCGCGCGGCGACGCGAAACCGGCGGCGGCGGCGAAGAAGCCGGCGGGCAAGTTCGACGACATGGAAGACGATATTCCGTTCTGAAATCAGGCATATAATCGCGCCATGCCGATCTACGAGTACCGCTGCGAGGAGTGCGGCCACCAGGAGGAGCACCTGCAGAAGGTCTCCGAAAGGCCTCTTTCCAAGTGCCCGGCCTGCGGCAAGAAGGCCTACAAGAAGCTGCTCAGCGCCGCCGGCTTCCAGCTGAAGGGCAGCGGCTGGTATGCCACCGACTTCAAGACGACGGGCAAGAAGCCGGCGGAAAAGAAGGTCGACCTGAAGACCGAAGCCAAGTCGGAAGCGAAGACGGAAGCCAAGCCCGAGGCCAAGAAAGCGTCCGCGCCGGCCACCACAGACTGATGGCGCGCCCAACTCAATCAGCCCGGCTCGCGCCGGGCTTTTTTGTTTCTATCGCATGAAGAAGTACTTCATCACCGGCCTGCTGATCTGGATCCCGATCGTGGTCACGGTCTGGGTGCTGAAGTTCATCTTCGATTTCCTCGACCAGTCGCTGCTGCTGTTGCCGGAGGCGTTCCAGACCGAGCGCTGGCTCGGCGTGCACATCCCCGGGCTCGGCGCCATCCTCACCATCGCCGTGGTCTTCGCCACCGGCTTTCTCGCCACCAACTTCGTCGGCGCGCAGCTGGTCCAGCTCTGGCACGGGGTGCTGAATCGCATTCCGGTGGTCAACTCGATCTACTCCAGCGTGAAACAGATCTCCGACACGCTCTTCTCCTCGAGCGGGCAGGCGTTCCGCAAGGCGGTGCTGGTGCGGTGGCCGCACGAGGGCGCCTGGACCATCGCCTTCCTCACCGGCACGCCGGGCGGCGACGTCGCCAACCACGTGCCGCCGGATTGCCTCTCGGTGTACGTGCCGACCACCCCCAACCCGACGGGCGGCTATTTCGTCATCGTCAAGCGCGCGGACGTGGTCGAGCTCGACATGACCGTCGATCAGGCGCTGAAGTACATCATCTCGATGGGCGTGGTCCCGCCCCAAAAGTAGATGCGCAGCCACTACTGCGGCGAAATCAACGCCTCTCTCGTCGGACAGACCGTGACCCTGTGCGGCTGGGCGCACCGGCGCCGAGACCACGGCGGCGTGATCTTCATCGACCTGCGCGACCGTGAAGGCCTGGCGCAGGTGGTGTTCAACCCGGATGCCGGCGACGCGTTCCGGATTGCCGAGAAGGTTCGTAACGAATACGTGCTTCGCGTGTCCGGTCTTCTCCGCAAGCGACCGGAGGGCAGCACCAACGCTGAATTGAAATCCGGCGAAGTCGAGCTCGTGGCGCGCGAGGTCGAGATCCTCAACGCCTCGGCGACGCCGCCGTTCCAGCTCGACGACGACAACCTCTCCGAGGAAGTGCGCCTCGCGAACCGCGTGCTCGACCTGCGGCGCGCGCCGATGCAGGCCAACCTGCGCCTGCGCCACCGCGCGGCGATGGCGGCGCGCCGCTTCCTCGACGAGCGCGGCTTCGTCGACATCGAGACGCCCTTCCTCTACAAGTCGACGCCCGAGGGCGCGCGCGAGTTCCTCGTCCCCTCGCGCCTGCACGACGGCCATTTCTACGCGCTGCCGCAGTCGCCGCAGCTCTTCAAGCAGATGCTGATGGTGGCGGGCTTCGACCGCTACTACCAGATCGTCAAATGCTTCCGCGACGAGGACCTGCGCGCCGACCGGCAGCCCGAATTCACGCAGATCGACGTCGAGACCTCCTTCCTCGACGAGGCGGCGATCCGCGCGCTGATGGAAGCGCTGGTGCGCCAGGTGTTCCGCGCCGCAGCCGGCATCGAGCTCGCCGATCCGTTCCCCGTCGTGCGCTACGACGACGCGATCCGCGACTACGGCATCGACAAGCCCGACCTGCGCGTGCCGTTGAAGCTGATCGAGCTCACCGATGTCATGAAGAACGTCGACTTCAAGGTCTTCGCCGGCCCGGCGAACGCGGCCGGCGGCCGCGTCTGCGCGCTGCGCCTTCCGGGCGGCGGCGCGCTGCCGCGCAGCCAGGTCGACGGCTTCGGCGAGACCGCGAAGGCCCTGGGCGCCAAGGGCCTCGCCTGGATCAAGGTGAACGAGCGCGCCAAGGGCGCCGCGGGCCTGCAATCGCCGATCGTCAAGAACCTGCACGAGAAGGCGCTCGCGGAAACGCTGCGGCGATGCGAGGCGCAGGACGGCGACCTCATCCTGTTCGGCGCCGACCAGGCCGGGATCGCCAGCGAAGTGATGGGCGCGCTGCGGCAGAAGCTCGGACACGAGCTCGGCCTGGCCGAAAAGGGCTGGCGGCCGCTCTGGGTGGTGGATTTCCCGATGTTCGAGCACGACGCGGAAACCAAGGCCTGGAAGGCGCGCCATCATCCCTTCACCAGTCCCAAGGACGGGCATGAGGCGTTCATCGAATCGGCGCCGGAGAAGGCCTATGCGAAGGCCTACGACGTGGTGCTGAACGGCTGGGAGATCGGCGGCGGCTCGGTGCGCATTCACCGGCCCGAGGTGCAGGAGAAGGTGTTCCGTGCGCTGAAGATCTCGAAAGAGGACCAGCGCGCGAAGTTCGGCTTCCTGCTCGACGCGCTGCAATACGGCGCGCCGCCGCACGGCGGCATCGCCTTCGGCCTCGACCGCATGGTGGCTTTGATGGCCGGCACTGACGCGATCCGCGACGTGATCGCGTTCCCCAAGACCCAGCGCGGCCAGGACCTGCTCACCGGCGCGCCGACGCCGGTGACGGACAAGCAGCTGCGCGAGCTGCACCTGCGCCTGAGGAACGCGCCGCAGCCGCAATGAGCAAGCTCCTCGAGCGGCTGCGCGACCCGGTGCGCTCAGGCGTCTACCGCGCCGAAAAAGCCGACGCGATCGACGACGCTCTGCGCGGATCGCCGCTCGGCGCCGCCGACATCGACCTGCAGGGCGGCGATGCGCTGCGGGCCATCGCTGCTGCGCTGCGCTTCCCCGACTGGTTCGGCGGCAGCTGGGACGCGCTCGAGGACTGCCTCGCCGACCTGTCCTGGCGCGAGGCCGACGGACATGTCCTCGTGTTCCGCAACTGGCAGTCGCTGTCCAGCGACGACCTCGGCGTGCTGATCGACGTGCTGCGCTCCACCGCCGAGTTCTGGTCGGGCCGCGGCCGGCCGTTTTTCGCGGTGCTGATCGACCCCGGGAAGAAGCTCGCCTTGCCGCCCCTGCACCGCGAGCGGGCGTGAAGCTGCCGGTTTCGGTGCTGGTGGTCGTGCATACCGCGGACCTGCAGGTACTGCTTCTCGAGCGCGCCTCGCGCGCGGGCTTCTGGCAGTCGGTGACCGGATCGCTCGAGCGCATGGACGAGCCGCTCGCCGCCGCGGCGGCGCGCGAGGTCGCCGAGGAAACCGGCATCGACGCCGTGCAGGGGACGCTCAGGCAATGGCCGATGGCCAACACCTTCGAGATCTATGCGCGCTGGCGCCATCGCTTTCCTCCCGGCGTGACGCACAACACCGAGCACGTGTTCGGCCTGCGGCTCGCGCAGCGCCTTCCGGTCAGGCTTTCGCGCGACGAGCATGTCGCGTTCGAGTGGCTCCCCTGGCGCGAGGCGGCGCAGCGCTGCTTTTCCTGGTCCAACCGCGACGCCGTCCTGATGCTGGGCGAAAAAGCGCTGTGCTAATTTAGCCGGGTGCGGGGAATCCTTGGCGTCACCGCGATCCTGCTCGCGACCGGCTGCGCGACCTTCGACGAGCAGCTCGCCGGCCATCTCCAGTCGCCGTCGCAGCGCGATTGCGCGCAATGGTTCGTCACGCTCGACGAGCGGGTGGACGCGGCCGGGGTGCGCGACGCGCAGTACACGCGCCTGCCGGGATTTCCGTACCTGCGCACCGACCGCCTGCTCGCCTCGCTGCGCAGCCGCGCCGTGGAGCGCCCGGACAGCCTCGCCGCGTTCGCCCAGCGTCTGCGCGCGCTCGACTACGACGCGCGCCGCCACGAGATCGCCAATCTGGCCGAGGGTTCGTTCGCGGACAGCCACACGGTTGTCCTGCAGCGGACACAGGATTGCGGCACGCAGCTCGTGGCTGCCGACCTCCTGAGCGCGCCCGGCCGCGACGCCCTCGTTGCCGCAGCGCGCGTCCCCGACGACTATTCGCCGGCGATGCGCACGCTCGGCCTGTATCCCCTGACGCGCCTGCCTTTCTCGTCCGGGGTGCGGCGCTTCGAAGACGACATGCGCGCGGTTTTCGCCGCCGAGCCGCGAGACTCGGCAAGCCGGGTGCGCTACGCGCCGCCGGTCCGGCGGCCGCTCTCGCGCGACAGCGTCAAGGGCCTGCTGGCGCGCGGCCGCTTCGATCCTCTCGGGCAACCGCTGATTTCGGAGCGCGAGCTCGACGCGCTGGCGGAGACCTATGCGCCGAGCTTCGACATCGCGGTCGCCGGCGACTACGACCGCTTCGGCGCCCTGCGCTGGCGCAGCGGCGAGGCGGCCCCGATCGTCGACGCCACCGCTCCCGTGGTCTACGCGCGATCCGCCTACACCCGCTACGGCGATACGGTGCTTCTTCAGCTCGTCTACACGATCTGGTTTCCCGAGCGCCCGCCCCTGTCCTCGCTCGACATCCTCGCCGGACGCCTCGACGGCGTGGTCTGGCGGGTCACGCTCGCGCCGGACGGCGAGCCGATCCTCCACGACTCGATCCATCCCTGCGGCTGCTACCACTGGTTCTTCCCGTCGCCGCGCGCGCAGCCGCGTGCCGCGCCCGACGAGCGCGAGGAATGGGCGTTCTCGCCGCAGTCGCTGCCGCGCCTGAAGGAAGGCGAGCGCCCGGTGGTGCACATCGCCTCCGCCACGCACTACATCGAGCGCGTCGGCGTCACGAGCGGGCCGGACAGCCTGGTCCGCTACACGCTGCAGCGCTACGACGACCTGCGCTCGCTCTCGCGCCTCGACGGCAGCCGGCGCAGCGTGTTCGGCGTCGAAGGCCTCATCGCCGGCAGCGAGCGGAGCGAGCGATTCCTGTACTGGCCGATGGGCATCGCCTCCGCCGGAACCATGCGGCAATGGGGACGCCACGCCACGGCGTTCGTCGGCCGCCGCCACTTCGACGACGCGGACCTGCTGGAGCGGCGCTTCACGCTCGACCTCGGCAAGGAGGAGCCGTGAGCGCACGCCTGCGCATCGTCACGCTCAACATCCACAAGGGGCTGTCGCAGTTCAACCGCCGCATGGTGATCCACGAGCTGCGCGACGGCCTGAGCGGGCTCGACCCGGATATCGTTTTCCTGCAGGAGGTGCAGGGGCTGAACGACCGCTTCGCGTTGCGCTTCGCGGCCTGGCCGGGGGCGCAGCACGAATTCCTCGCCGGCGAGCGCTGGCAGCACGTTTATGCCCGCAACGCCGTCTACGACCACGGCCATCACGGCAACGCCATCCTGTCGCGCTTTCCGTTCGTGTCGTTCGAGAACGAGGACGTTTCCGACCACCGCTTCGAGCGCCGCGGCCTCCTGCATACGGTGGTGACGGTACCGGGCTGGCGGCGCAACCTGCATTGCGTCTGCGTCCACCTGTCGCTGCACGAGAGAGGCCGCAACCGCCAGCTCGAGGCGATCTCCGGCCGCCTCGAGGAGCTTGCCTCGCGCGACCTGCCGATCATCGTCGCCGGCGACTTCAACGACTGGCGCCACCGCGCCTCGACCATCCTCGAGCAGCGCCTCGGCATGCGCGAGGTGTCGCTGGCGCGCCACGGCCGCGCGGCGCGCACCTTCCCCAGCGTTCTGCCGCTGCTGCGCCTCGACCGCATCTACGTGCGCGGCTTCGACGTGGTTTCCTCGCAGGTGCACAAGGGTCGGCCCTGGTCGCTGCTGTCCGACCACCTCGCCGTCAGCGCGGAGATCGAGCGCGCCTGACCGATGCAGTACGCCGGCGGCAACCGCGTAACCCTGCTCCATAACGGCGTCGAGTACTTTCCGGCGCTGGTCGCGGCGATCGACGCCGCCCGGCACGAGGTGTTCCTCGAGACCTATATCTACGCCGACGACGAGACCGGCAGCCTCGTCGCTGATGCGCTGGCGCGCGCCGCGGTGCGCGGCGTTCGCGTGCGATTGCTGATCGACGGCTTCGGCGCGCGCGACTTCGCGCCGCGCCTTCACCAGCTGCTGCGCGGCGCCGGCGTGGAAGTGCTGACCTTCCGGCCCGAGTTCGCGCGGCTGCGCCTGCGCCGCGGCCGGCTGCGGCGCATGCACCGCAAGCTCGCCTCGATCGACGGCACGATCGGCTTCGTCGGTGGCATCAACATCATCGACGACTACGATGGGCTATCGGAACGGCGGCCGCGCCTCGACTACGCAGTGCGCGTCGACGGATTGCTCGCGGCCGAGGTGCGCGCCGCCGCGGCGCGGCTCTGGCGAGGCGTGGCGCGCGCATCGATGCGCCGCAGCGCGGCGCTCCTGCAGTCGCCGCCCCCGCCCGTGCCCGCCGGGGACCAGCGCGCCGCGCTGGTGGTGCGCGACAGCTGGCGGCATCGTCGTGACATCGAGAACGCCTACCTCGCCTGCATCCGGTCGGCGAAGCAGGAGGTCGTCATCGCCAGCGCGTACTTCTTCCCCGGCAGGCGCTTTCGCCACGCGCTGGTCGAGGCCGCGGCGCGCGGCGTGCGCGTGCGCCTGCTGCTGCAGGGAAAGATCGAGTACGCGCTGGCGACTTACGCCTCGCGCGCGCTCTACGGCTCGCTGCTCGACGCCGGAATCGAGATCCACGAGTACCATCGCAGCGTGCTGCACGCGAAGGTCGCCGTGTTCGACCAGCACATCGCCTGCGTCGGCTCGTCGAACATCGATCCCCTGAGCCTGCTCCTCGCGCGCGAGGCCAACGTGTTCGTCGACGACGCGGTGTTCGCGCGGCAGCTCTGCGGCAGCCTCGAGGAGGCGATGCGCACGGGCGGCGCGCGGCTCGCGCCGCGCCGCTGGCGGGAGCAGTCGCTGCTGACGCGGCTGCGGATCTGGATCGGCTACGGAATCGCGCGCGCGCTCATCAGCCTGGTCGGCTTCGAGCGCTATCACTGAGGAGCCGGACCCGTCCTTCCTCGAGGACGGCGACGACCGGCAGGCTGTCGACCTTGCAGGCGTACTCCACTTCGTGCTGCAGGCCGCGCCGGACCATCATGCTTCCCACCCGGCATTCCAGCAGCGCCTCGGGCAGACGCGCATGCCGATAGAGCTCGCGCGCGGCGCGCGCCGCGTCGGAGAGATCGGCACTCTCGCCCAGGATGCGGGTGAAATGCTCGACGAACAGGCCCGCGCCGTAGAAGTCCTCGTAGTTGAAGTTGTTGCCGGAGCCCGAGCAGAGGATGAGCACCGTCTCGCCGCGATGCCGCGTGACGATGTGCTCGACCAGGCGTCGCGCGTTGAGCAGCGAGCCGCAATAGACCTGCGCCGCGCCGGTGGCCTGCGTCATCGCCACCGTGCCATTGGTGGTCGAGTAGACCACCGTCTTGTCGCGCACGCCGTGCTCGATCAGCGCCAGCGGCGCGGGATGCGCGAAGCCGGGCAGCGTTTCCGCGTACAGCTCGCCCGCGAGCACGCAGCCGTCGCCCAGCCCCTGTCCGCAGGCGCGCGCCGCTTGCTCGTCGAGCACCGGCACCACTTCGCGCGCGCCGTGGGCGAGCACCGCCACCATGGTGGTGGTCGCGAACAGGATGTCGAGCACCACCACGACTTTGCCCTGCACCCGCACCGTGTCGAGCTCCTCCTTCTTGGTGAGGACGTGCAGCTTGTGCTGCAGCTCGATCTGCGCGCCGCTCATGATTGCGGGGCCACCCTTTCGTAGCGCCGCACCCTTTCGCGCACTTCCTCGGGCAGCGGCGCCGGGCGCATCTGCGGGTCGGCGTTCACGTACACCAGCTCCGCGGTGACCAGCGGCCCGGCTTCGCCGCCGCGGCAGATCTCGAAGATGAACGTCATGCTGCTGCGGCCGAGCTTCGAGACACGGCAGTAGACGGTCAGCTCGTCGTCGTAGTGCGCCGACCCAAGGTATTCCAAGGTGGCTTTTCTCAAAAAAATATCATTGGCGTAGCGCTCGACGTAGCCCTGGGGGTAGGGCAGGCCGATCTGCCGCCAGTAATCGGCGATGGCGGTGTCGATGTAGGTGAGATAGTGGCCGTTGAAGACGATTTTCTGCATGTCGACCTCGGCCCAGCGTACCCGCAGCCGTGAGCTGCAAACGAAGTCTTCTCGGGGCATCCTAGACGTCTCGGGAATTTGCTGGCAACATGAAATGTTGATACAAGAAGATAAAGTCTAGACGAAGCTCGTCATGAGGAGGATACGCATGCATCGCCATATTCTAGGAATTGTCCTGGCGCTTGCCGCGCCGCTCGCGCTTGCGCAGAGCACGGTCAAGATCGCGGTGCTCGGGCCGATGGCCTTCGTCCAGGGCGAGAACCACTGGGCCGGCGCCGAGATGGCGCGCGACGAGATCAACAAGGCCGGCGGCATCAGCGTCGGCGGCCGCAAGCTGATGATCGAGCTGGTGCGCGCCGACACCAACGAGATCCAGTCGGTGCCCGACGCGACCAACGCGATCGAGCGCGTCATCACCCGCGACAAGGTCGACTACCTGATCGGCGGCTTCCGCTCCGAGGCGGTGCTGGCGATGCAGGAAGTGGCGATGGACTACAAGAAGCTCTTCCTCGGCTGCGGCGCCGCCGACGCGAAACTGGGCGAGAACGTCGAGAAGAACTACGACCGCTACAAGTACTGGTTCCGCGTTACCCCGACCAAGGCGCCGGACCTGTTCCGCACCCTGATGGCGGTGCTCGGCAACATCGCCGAGCAGGTGCGCACCTCGGCCAAGACCGACACGCCCAAGGTGGCCCTCGTGGCCGAGAAGGCAGTCTGGACCGAGCCGATCGTCAAGGGGCTGCAGGCGACGCTGCCGAAGATGAAGATGGAGGTCGTCGGCACCTGGCAGCCCTCGGCGGTCGCCACCGACGTCAGTGCCGAGCTCGCGGCGATCGAGCGCAGCGGCGCCGACATCGTCTTCACGCTCCTTTCCGGGCCGGTCGGCATCTCGCTCGGCCGGCAGATGGGCGAGCGCAACATGAAGGCGGTTGCCTTCGGCATCAACGTCGAGGGGCAGAAGGACCAGTTCTGGCAGGCGGCGGCGGGCAAGGCGAACTACGTCTCGACGCTCGACACCTTCGCCGAGGTGGAGACGACGCCGAAGACCGTGCCGTTCGTGCGCGCCTTCAAGCAGCGCTACGGCAAGGCGCCGACGTACAACGCCGCCACCTATGACGCGATCATGATCCTGAAGGCGGCGATCGAGCAGACGGGCAGCACGGATGCCGACAAGCTGGTGCCGGTGATCGAGAAGATGGAGCACATCGGCGCCGCTGGCACCGATACCTGGGACAAGCGCCACGACCTCGTCTGGGCGGTCGGCAAGACCACGGGCATCGCCGTACAGTGGCAGGACGGCAAGAAGGTGCCGTTCTGGCCGCCGCAGATCAAGGGCATGCAGCCGTACAAGATGCCGGCGAGGTAACGGAACAGGGGAACCGCCGGTTCCCCCGTACCCCCTCGGCGCGCATTGCTCCAAGACATCCTCGTAACGGGGCTCGTTAACGGGGGCGTTTACGCCCTGCTGGCGATCGGCTTTTCGCTGATCTTCGGCGTCGCGCGCATCGTCAACATCGCGCACACCGCGTTCTACATGCTCGCGGCGTACTGCTTCTACACGATGCTCACGCGCACCGGCGCGGGCTTCACCGTCGCGGCGATCGTCTCCGTGCTCGCCGTCACCGCGCTGTCGCTCCTCTGCTACCGGCTGGTGATCGAGCCGGTGCGCGAGCACGAGTCGGCGGTGCTGATCGCCACCATCGCCCTCGGCCTGATCTTCCAGGAGCTGATGCTCGCCGCTTACGGCGGCAATTACCTCGGCGTGCCCTCGACGATCGAGGGCATGGTGCGGGTGGGCGGCGTGAGCATTCCCAACCAGCGGCTGCTCATCCTGGTGGTCGCGGCGGTGATGCTCGCGGCGACCTGGTTCTTCCTCTATCGCACGCGCATCGGCCTCGCGATCCGCGCCACGGCCAATGACCTGGAGGTGGCGAACCTGATGGGCATGAACGTGCACCGGTTGGCGATGATCACGGTCGCGTTCTCCGTCGGCCTGGCGGCGATCGCCGGCGTGGTCGCCACGCCTGTCACTTCCATCCATCCTTTCATGTGGCTCGATCCGCTCGTCACCATGCTCGCGATCGTGGTGCTGGGCGGCCTGGGCAGCCTCAAGGGCAGCATCATCGGCGCGCTGATCATCGCCTACGTCGAGGCGATCACCGTCTTCACCCTCCCGGAGGGGGCACACCTGAAGGGCGCGGTCGCGCTGGGCATCATGGTCGCCGTGCTGCTCGCCCGTCCTGAAGGACTTTTCGGCGTCGCTTTCGAGGAGGAGCGCTAGATGTATCTCCTGCGGCGCGCCTGGGCGGAGGCTCGCAACGAGATCCTCGTCCTGCCGTCGCGCACCCTGGTCCTCGTCTGGGCGGCCGGACTGCTGCTCCTGCCGCTGGTCTACGACGACGCCTATGTGCTGCGCATCCTCACCATGACCTGCCTGTTCGCGATCTTCGCCGCCAGCTGGGACCTGCTCGCGGGCTACACCGGGCAGGTGAACTTCGGCCACGCGCTGTTCTTCGGCGCCGGCGCCTACGCTTCGGCGCTCGCGTCGCTCAAGCTCGGCGTCTCGCCCTGGTTCACGGTGTGGCTGGGCGCGGCGGTGGCCGCGCTGTTCGGCTACCTGTCCGGCTTTCTCTGCCTGCGCCTGCGCGGCTCGTACCTGTCGCTTGCCACGCTGGCGTTCCCGCTGATCGGCCTCGGATTGCTCTTCGCCTTCCCCGATTTCTCCGGCGGCGAGCTCGGCGTCTCCGGCGTGCAGCGACTCGTGCTCAGCCCCACCGCGAACTACTACGTCGCCGCGGTGGCGATGCTCGTGGTGGTGTTCGGCCTGTGGCTGATCGCCGACTCGCGCTTCGGCATCGTCCTGCACGCGATCCGCGACGACGAAGTCGCGGCGCGCGCGTCGGGGATCAACACGCCGCGCTACAAGCTCGCGGTGTTCGCGCTGTCCGCCGCCGCGGCGGGCCTGGCCGGCGCGCTGCTCGCGCACTACCTGCGCGTCGCCGGACCTTCGACGCTCGAGGTCGCGCTTTCCTTCCAGGTGGTGATCTGGGGAATCTTCGGCGGCGTGGCGACGATCTACGGCCCGGTGGCCGCGGTGTTCATCCTCTATCCGCTCACCGAGTGGCTCGGCAGCTTCAAGGAGTTCGGCGAGCTGCGCCTCTTGATCTTCGCCGTGATTGTGCTGCTGGTGCTGCTGTTCATGCCGCGCGGCCTGACGCCGTGGGTGCGCGACAAGATCGAGGCGCTCTGCCCGCGCTGCAAGCAGCGCAATTTCGTTTTCCGCAAGACCTGTCGGTTGTGCGGCGCGCCGCTAGAGGCCCAGGTAACCCGCGCGGAGCGTCTCGTCGGCCATCAGTAGCTTGGCCGGTCCCTCGGCGAGGATCCGCCCTTGCGACAGCACGTAGTTGCGGTTCGCCATGCGGAAAACCTGGCTCACTTCCTGCTCGACGAGCAGCACCGGCACGCCGTCGGCGTGAATGCGCGCGATCGCGGCGAAGAGCTCCTCGCGGATGAGCGGCGCGAGGCCGAGCGACGGTTCGTCGATCGCGAGCAGCTTCGCTTCGAACATGAGCGCGCGCGCCGTGGCGAGCATCTGCTGCTCGCCGCCCGAAAGCGTTCCCGCGATCTGGCTCTTGCGCTCCGACAGCCGCGGAAAAAGCGTGAAGCAGTGCTCGAGGCGCTCCTGAGTCTTTGTCCTATTTCTCGACAAGAAAGCCCCGGCCTGGAGATTTTCCAGCACCGTCAGCTCGCGGAACGGCCGGCGCCGCTCGGGACAGTGCACCAGCCCGCGGGCGCGGATCTCGTGCGCCGGCAGGGTATCGATGCGCTCGCCGTCGAAGCGCACCTCGCCCTCGAGGACGATGTCGCCGGTGGTGCCGCGCTTCATGCGCTCCTCGAACCGCACCAGCCCCGAGATCGCGCGCAGCAGCGTCGACTTGCCGGCGCCGTTCGGGCCCACCAGGCCGACCAGCTCGCCGGCGCCGACGTTCAGCGAGACGCCGTTCAGGATCTGCGCCTTGTCGTAGCGCAGCGAGAGCTCGCGCACCTCAAGCAACGGCATGCTGGGTTCCAAGGTAGGCTTCGATCACGCGCGGATTCTTCACCACCTCGGCCGGCGGCCCGTCGGCGATGATCTCCCCGTAGTCGACGACGATCACGCGGTCGACGATCGACATCAGCTCCTTCAGCTTGTGCTCGATCATCAGCACCGCCGGGCCCTCCGAGTGCAGGCGGCCGAAGCGACCGCCCTTGTGCAGCCGCCGGATCGAGCGTGCCAGCAGGTCGGACTCGGCCGAGTTCAGGCCGCCGAGCGGCTCGTCGAGCAAGAGCAGCTCGGGCTCGGTGGCGATGGCGCGCGCCACCTCCAGGCGCTTGAGATCGCCCTGCGACAGCGCCGAGGCGGGCTCGAGCGCCATGTCCGAGATGCCGACGAACTCGAGCGCGTCCATCGCCTTCGCTTCGATGCGCTTCACCCACTCGCCGCGGCGACGCGCGCGCGGCGCGACCAGCGGCACCATGACGTTGGCGACGATCGGCAGGTGGCGGAACGGGCGCATGTTCTGGAAGGTGCCGGCGATGCCGCGGTCGACCACCTGCCAGGGCGCGAGTCCTGTGATGTCCTCGCCGTTGAAGATGATGCGGCCGGAGTCGGGACGCAGGATCTTGGTGATCAGACGCAACAGCGTGGTCTTGCCCGCTCCGTTCGGCCCGATCAGGCCGACCAGCTCATCTCGCTTGAGCCCGAAGCTCACGGCGTTCACGGCGGTCAGCCCGCCGAAGCGCTTGGCCAGTTTCTCGACGGCGAAAAACGGAGTCGACACGCGTCCGGATTTATCGTTTTGTCCCCGGGAGCGATGTTAACGCAGCATTGAAGAATGGATGACCGGTCTCTCGAGGCCATGGAGGCGGAACTCTCCGGGTGGCGCAACCCGGCGGCGCGGCTTCGCCAGGCGATCGAGAAGGACGAATTCGCGCTGTACTGCCAGCCGATGCTCGGGCTGGGCGCCAAGGGCGGCTACCCCATGGCGGAAGTGCTGGTGCGGATGCGCGAGGAAGAGAGGGCGCTGCTGCCGCCGGGCGAGTTCCTGCCGGTACTCGAGCATTACCGCATGATGGGTCAGCTCGACCGCTGGGTGGTGCGCAACGCCCTGAAGCGGCTCGCGGCGGGCTCGCGCATCGCCCGCTTCACCGTCAATGTGTCCGCAGAGTCGCTGACCGACGCGGATTTTCCCCGCTTCGTCGGCGCCGAGCTCAGCCTGAACAGGGTCGCGCCCGAGCGGCTGCTGTTCGAGATCGACGAAAGCGACGCGCTGGCGCGACCGGAGGCGGCTGCCGCTTTCGCGGCCGCGTACCGCGCGCTCGGCGGGGGTGTGCTGGTCGACGGCTTTGGCCGCCGCGCGGTGTCGTTCTCGCTCATCCGGGACATCGGCGTCGACTTCGTCAAGGTCGACGGTTCCATCACGCGCAAGATTCTCGCCAGCGAGGTGGCGCGCACCAAGATGAACGCGATCCTGAAGATGAGCGCGGCGCTGGGCTTCTCCCTGGTCGCCGAGTGCGTGGAGGAGCAGGATGTTCTGGCGCGACTGAAGGCTCTGGGCGTCGGCTATGCGCAAGGGTTCGGCATCTACCTGCCGCACCCGATCGACGAGATTGCCGCCCCGTAAGCGGCGCGTGAGTTCTCGCGCCGCTAGGCGGCGCCCTCGTCTCTGAGTTCGCGGCGCGAGATCTTGCCGACGTCGGTCTTCGGCAGCTCGCCGCGGAACTCGACGATGTGCGGCACCTTGTACTCGGCGAGGCTCTGGCGGCAGTAGGCCTTGATCTCGTCGGCGCTCACCTTGCCGCGCGCGTCGCCCTGCAGCACCACGATCGCCTTGATGCGCTGCCCGACCGCGGGATCGGCGACGCCGATCACGCCCGCGGCCTTCACCTGCGGATGGCCGTAGAGCACATCCTCCACGTCCTTGGCGAAGATCGAATAGCCCTTGAACTTGATCAGGTCCTTGGAGCGGTCGTAGAAGTGGAAATAACCCTCCTCGTCCATGCGCACGATGTCGCCGGTGCGCAGCCAGCGGCGGCCGTTGCGCTCGAGGAATGCGCGCGCCGTGTCTTCCGGCCGGTTCCAGTAGCCGGCCATCACGTTCGGCCCGGCGAGCACCAGCTCGCCGGTTTCGCCGGGCGGACAGAATTCCAGCGTCTCGGCGTTGATGATCGCGGCCTCGACCAGCTCCACCGGGCAGCCGAACGAGCCGGTCTTCGGCCGATCGAGCGGGTTGATGTGGGCGATCGCCGCGGTCTCCGACAACCCGTAGCCCTCGATGATCTTCGAGCCGGTGCGACGCGACCAGCCGTTCACGGTGGACTCGTGCAGCGTGTCGGCGCCGGAGACGATGAGCTTGAGGCGCTTCCAATTCGCCTTGTCGGTGTCCTTGTGGTCCTTGAGGTACTCGTAAAGCGTCGGCACGCCGTAGAAGACTGTGGCCTGGTAGCGCTCCATCGCGGCGATGATCGCCTCGGTGTCCGGGCTGGTGAACAGCACCAGCAGGTGCCCCTGGCACAGGCTGTTCAGCATGATGACCACCTGGCCGTAGATGTGGAAGAAGGGCAGGAAGGCGAGCACGACTTCCTTGCCGGGCTGCAGGTTCGGGAAGGCAGCCATGCCGATCGATTGCGCTGCGACCAGGTTGTAGTGGGTGAGGATCACGCCCTTCGGGTTGCCGGTGGTGCCGCCGGTATAGGGCAGGGCGGCGATGTCGCTCTTCGGATCGATCTGCACCGCCGGCGGCTGCGGCGGATGCGATTTCAGCAGGTCCTGCAGCCAGTGCACCTTGCTGTCCGCGACCTGCGTCTTCTTCGCCAGCAGGCGCTTGAGCGTCGGCAGGTACTCGCCGACGTTGGTGACGACCGCGAACTCGAGCGCGACGCCGGTGCGCGCCACCTTCTCGTACAGCACGTCCTGGCAGATGATCGCCCGCGCGCCGCTGTCCTGCAGCTGGTATTTCACCTCATGGCTGGTATAGACCGGGCTGATCGGCGTCACGGTCGCGCCGCACTTGAGCGCAGCGAAATAGGCAATGATGAACTGCGGGCTGTTGACGAGGTACAGGGCGATGCGGTCGCCCTTCTTCAGCCCGAGCTTCGCGAGCGCGTTGGCGAGCCGGTCCGACGCCTCGCGCAGCTCGCGGTAGCTGATCGAGCGGCCGTAGAACGCCACCGCGGTGCGGGTGGGGTCGCGCTCGGTCGCCTCGTCGAAGGCCTGCGTGACCGAGCGCAGGGGAACTTCGATCCCGGCCGGCTTTCCGCCCTGATGCTTGACCCAGGGCCTGGACAGATAGACGTCGATTGCGTCGTTCATGGGTAGACTCGGACTCCTCCGAGCCCGATTCTAGTCCCATGGATGACGCCGTCGTTCGCAGCCTGGCGCGCTGGCCCAATGTGCCGGCGGTGTATGGCTGGCTGGAGCTCGATCGGCGCGGCAACTGGCGCATCAAGGGCGAGAGGATCGGCAATGCGGCGCTGCGCGACTTCATCGCCCGCAACTACGCGAGCGACGAGCGCGGCTGCTGGTACTTCCAGAACGGGCCGCAGCGCGTCTACGTCGCCCTTGCCTACACGCCTTTCGTCCTGCATTACGAGGGGGAACGGCTTTTCGATCACTGTGGTGCGCCCGCCGAAGCGCTCGAAACCTGGCTCGACGAGGAAGGCTCGGTGCTGATCCGGGCCGAACAGGGGATCGGGCTGCTCGACGACCGCGACCTCGCCCGTTACGCCGATTCCGGGGAGCAACTACCGCGCCTCCGCAGGGTCGAAGTCGAGAGGCGTTTCAGCTTCGTCGCCGAGCCGCGAAAGACATGAATCCGAGGCGCGCTTTTTCTTGCGCCGCGGCATTTTCCTCTTTATAATCCGGCCTCTTTTTTAGCCCCGGGGCGGCTACGGAGAAGCAGACGTGGCCGCCCGGTTCGTTTCTGGATTCTTAAAAACATGCCTACAGTCAACCAGTTAGTGCGTAATGGGCGCGCCGCGAAGCGCGCCAAGTCGAAAGTCCCGGCGCTCGCGGGCTCGCCGCAGAAGCGGGGGGTCTGCACGCGGGTCTACACGACGACGCCGAAGAAGCCGAATTCGGCGCTGCGCAAGGTGGCGAAGGTGCGCCTCACCAACGGCTTCGAGGTGATCGGTTACATCGGCGGTGAAGGGCACAACCTGCAGGAGCACTCGGTGGTGCTGATCCGCGGTGGCCGGGTGAAGGACCTGCCCGGCGTGCGCTACCACATCGTGCGCGGCTCGCTCGACACGCAAGGCGTGAAAGACCGCAAGCAGGGCCGCTCCAAGTACGGCGCCAAGGCGCCCAAGTCAGCCTAAGGAAACGATTCGATGCCCCGTCGCCGCGAAGTTCCCAAGCGCGAGATCCTGCCGGATCCGAAGTTCGCGAACGTCGAGCTCGCGAAGTTCGTCAATGTGCTCATGACGCGCGGCAAGAAGGCGGTCGCCGAGCGCATCGTCTATGGCGCGCTCGACACGATCAAGTCGAAGTCGGGCAAGGACCCGATCGAGGTGTTCACGCAGGCGGTGCAGAACGTCAAGCCGGTGGTGGAAGTGAAGAGCCGGCGCGTCGGTGGCGCGAACTACCAGGTGCCGGTGGAAGTGCGGCCGGTGCGGCGCGTGGCCCTGGCGATGCGCTGGATCCGCGAGGCGGCGCAGAAGCGCGGCGAGAAGTCGATGATGGTTCGCCTTGCCGGCGAGCTCCAGGAAGCGGCCGAGGGCCGCGGCGGTGCGATGAAGAAGCGGGAAGAGGTCCATCGCATGGCCGAGGCGAACAAGGCCTTCTCCCACTACAGGTTCTGAGGACAATGGCTGTGGCGCGGAAAACCCCCATCGAGCGTTACCGGAACATCGGCATCTCGGCGCACATCGACGCCGGGAAGACGACCACGACCGAGCGCATCCTGTTCTACACCGGCGTCAACCACAAGATCGGCGAGGTGCACGACGGCGCCGCGACCATGGACTGGATGGAGCAGGAGCAGGAGCGCGGCATCACCATTACCTCGGCGGCGACCACCTGCTTCTGGAAGGGGATGGACCTCTCCTATCCCGAGCACCGCATCAACATCATCGACACCCCGGGACACGTCGACTTCACCATCGAGGTGGAGCGCTCGCTGCGCGTGCTCGACGGCGCGTGCATGGTCTACGACGCGGTGGCCGGCGTGCAGCCGCAGTCCGAGACCGTGTGGCGCCAGGCGAACAAATACCGCGTGCCGCGGCTCGCGTTCATCAACAAGATGGACCGCGTCGGCGCCACGTTCTTCAAGTCCTACGAGCACATCCGCACCCGCCTCAAGGGCAACCCGGTACCGATCCAGCTGCCGATCGGCCTCGAGGACAAGTTCGCCGGCGTGATCGACCTCGTCACCCTGCAGGCGATCTACTGGGACGACTCGACCCAGGGCATGAAGTTCGAGAAGAAGCCGATCCCCGCCGAGCTCGAGAAAGAGGCGAAGGAGTGGCACGACAAGATGGTCGAAGCCGCGGCCGAGGCCAACGAAGAGCTGATGAACAAGTACCTCGAGTCCGGCGCGCTGTCGGTCGAGGAAGTGAAGAAGGGCATCCGCATCCGCACCATCAACAACGAGATCGTGCCGATGCTGTGCGGCTCGGCGTTCAAGAACAAGGGCGTGCAGGCGATGCTCGACGCGGTCATCGACTACCTGCCGTCGCCGGTCGACATCCCGCCGGTGAAGGGCGAGACCGACAAGGGCCAGCCGGCGACGCGCAGCGCCGACGACAACCAGCCCTTCGCCGCGCTGGCGTTCAAGATCATGACCGACCCGTTCGTCGGCCAGCTGTCCTTCATCCGCGTCTACTCGGGCGTGCTCAGCTCCGGCGATACCGTGTACACGTCGATGAAAGGCCGCAAGGAGCGCATCGGCCGCCTGCTGCAGATGCACGCCAACGAGCGCCAGGAGATCAAGGAAGTGCGCGCCGGCGACATCGCCGCGGTGGTGGGACTGAAGGACGTGATCACCGGCGAGACCATCTGCGACGTGAAGAACATCATCACGCTCGAGCGCATGGAGTTCCCGGAGCCGGTGATCTCCCAGGCGGTGGAACCGAAGACCAAGGTCGACCAGGAGAAGATGGGCACCGCGCTCGGTCGCCTGGCGCAGGAAGACCCGTCGTTCCGGGTGCGCACCGACGAGGAGTCGGGCCAGACCATCATCTCGGGCATGGGCGAGCTGCACCTCGAGATCATCGTCGACCGCATGAAGCGCGAATTCGGCGTCGAAGCGTCGGTCGGCAAGCCGCAGGTCGCCTACCGCGAGACCTTCCGCAGGTCAGTCGAGCACCAGGGCAAATTCGTCAAGCAGTCGGGCGGCCGCGGCCAGTACGGCGACGTCTGGCTGAAGCTCGACCCGCAGCCCGGCAAGGGCTACGAGTTCGTCGACGCCATCAAGGGCGGCCGCGTGCCGAAGGAGTTCATCCCGGCGGTGAAGAAGGGCGTGGACGAGGCGCTGCAGGAAGGCGTGCTCGCCGGCTTCCCGGTGGTGGACGCCAAGGTGACGCTGTTCGACGGCTCCTACCACGAGGTCGACTCGAACGAGAACGCGTTCAAGATGGCGGCCATCTTCGCCTTCAAGGACGGCATGCGCAGCGCGCAGCCGGTGCTGCTCGAGCCGATCATGGCGGTCGAGGTCGAAACGCCCGAGGAGAAGATGGGCGACGTGATCGGCGACCTGTCCGGGCGTCGCGGCGTGATCCAGGGCATGGACGACCTGCCGGGGAGCAAGGCGATCAAGGCGGAAGTGCCGTTGAACGAGATGTTCGGCTACTCGACCACGCTGCGCTCGCTGACGCAGGGCCGCGCGACCTACACCATGGAATTCAAGCACTACGCCGAGGCGCCGAAGAACATCGCGGAGAGCATCATCAATAAGGACGACAAAGACAAGGACAAGAAGTAGGAACTCCTATGGCCAAAGGCAAATTCGAGCGCACCAAGCCCCACGTCAACGTTGGCACGATTGGTCA
>Ga0075352_1000020_pt1 | contig 20350 bp, 19 predicted proteins | sample Sandmound_TuleA__FD_120092 | JGI IMG/M metagenome (GOLD analysis project Ga0075352, IMG submission 120092) | Natural and restored wetland microbial communities from the San Francisco Bay, California, USA, that impact long-term carbon... | ecosystem: Environmental > Terrestrial > Soil > Wetlands ...
CATCGCGCACCTCGGCCGGCTGCCCAAGCGCGGCGAGACGACCGTCATCGAGGGCCTGCGCTTCCAGGTCCTGCGCGCCGACAGCCGGCGCGTGTACACACTGCTCGTCGACAAACCGAAATAAATGGGGTCAGACCCCATTTACCCTATGCGAAGTTTCGGTAAATGGGGTCTGACCCCATTTATTTCCGGCGCGGCGACCGTAGTCGCGTTCGCGCCGGCCGGCATCTACCCGATCGTGCTGGTCACGTTCGCGCTGCTCGCGCATTACTGGAGCGAGGCGTCGCCGCGACGCTGCTTCCTCGCCGGCTTCTGGTTCGGGCTCGGCTTCTTCGCCGCCGGCGTGTCGTGGGTGTACGTCAGCATGAGCGAGTTCGGCGGCATGCCGCCGCCGCTCGCCGCTCTTTCCACGGCCTTCTTCTGCGCCTTCCTCGCCCTTTTTCCCGCCAGCGCCGGCTGGCTGCAGGCGCGCATTCCGGCGCCCGTCGCGGTGCGCGTCTGCCTGCTCGTGCCGGCGGCCTGGACGCTGTTCGAGTGGCTGCGCGGCGTGATCTTCACCGGCTTTCCCTGGCTCGCCATCGGCTACGCCGCCACCGGCTGGCCGATGCAAGGCTACGCGCCGCTCGGCGGTGTCTACGCCATCACTTTCCTCACCCTCGCGCTTGCCGGTTCGATATGGCTTCTTTTCAAGAAGACAAACCCTAAAGCTGCAATGGTCGTCTTCGTCGCTACCATCGTCGCCGGCGAAGCGTTGCGGCACGTCGAGTGGACGACGCCGCACGGGCCGCCGTTCGAGGCTTCGCTCCTGCAGGGGAACGTTGCCCAGGAAATGAAGTTCCGGCCGGAGCGCTACGCGCGGATCCTCGAGACCTACGCGCGCCTCACGGAAGGCTCGCGGGCGAAGCTGATCATCCTGCCCGAGACCGCGGTGCCGAGGTTTCTCGACCTGGTCGACCCGGCATACGTCGCCGCCCTCGCCGCCGTGGCGCGGCGAAACGGCGGCGACCTGATCCTCGGCGTCCCCTATCGCGAGCCGCCGCGCGAGTACTACAACAGCGTCGTCACCCTCGGCGTCTCGCCGCCGCAGATCTATCACAAGACCCACCTCGTGCCGTTCGGCGAGTTCGTGCCGCCGGGCTTCGACTGGGTGATGCGCATGGTCGACATCCCGATGTCGAACTTCTCCCGCGGCAAGCCCGCGCCGCCGCCGCTCGAGGTCGCGGGCCAGCGCGTCGCGGTCAACATCTGCTACGAGGACGCGTTCGGCGACGAGATCGCGGCGCGACTGCCGCAGGCGACGCTGCTCGTCAACGTGTCGAACGTCGCCTGGTTCGGCGATTCGCTCGCGCCAGCGCAGCACCTGCAGATCGCCCGCATGCGCGCCATCGAGACTGGCCGCATGCACCTCGCCGCGACCAATACCGGCATCACCGCCGCCATCGACCGCGACGGCAGCGTGCTCGCGCGCCTGCCGCAGTACAAGGAAGACCGCCTGGAGGTTCGCGCGCAGGGCTACGCCGGCATGACGCCGTATGCGCTGCTGCGCGACTGGCCGGTGCTCGCGCTCTGCCTCGGACTGCTCGCGGCGTGGGTGATCATCGGTAGAATCCGGCGCAGGTAATGCTCACCTTCCAGCAGCTCATCCTGAAGCTCAATGCGTTCTGGGATCGCCACGGATGCGCGCTGCTGCAGCCCTACGACATGGAAGTCGGCGCCGGCACCTTCCACACCGCCACTTTCCTGCGCGCCATCGGCCCCGAGCCGTGGAAAGCGGCCTACGTGCAGCCCTCGCGCCGGCCGAAAGACGGCCGCTATGGCGAGAACCCCAACCGCCTGCAGCACTATTACCAGTATCAGGTGGTGCTGAAGCCCTCGCCGAGCGACATCCAGGACCTCTACCTGAAGTCGCTCGAGGAGCTCGGCATCGATCCGAAGGAGCACGACATCCGCTTCGTCGAGGACGACTGGGAGTCGCCGACGCTCGGCGCCTGGGGCCTGGGCTGGGAAGTCTGGCTCGACGGCATGGAAATCACGCAGTTCACGTATTTTCAGGAGGTCGGCAGCCTCGCCTGCAAGCCGGTGCTGGGCGAGATCACCTACGGCCTGGAGCGTCTGGCGATGGTCCTGCAGGGCAAGGAGAGCGTGTTCGATCTCGTCTGGACGCCCGGGGTCAGCTACCGCGACGTCTATCACCAGAACGAAGTCGAGCAGTCGCGCTACAACTTCGAGCTCTCCAACAGCGAGATGCTTTTCCGCCATTTCAGCGACTTCGAGGCCGAGGCGAAAAAGCTCATCGAAGCGCAATGCGTGCTGCCCGGCTACGACATGGTGGTGAAGGCGTCGCACACCTTCAACTTGCTCGACGCTCGCGGCGCGATCTCGGTCACCGAGCGCGCCGCCTACATCGCCCGCGTGCGCGGCCTCGCCCGCGCCGTCGCCCAGGCCTACTACGAGTCACGCGAGCGGCTCGGCTTCCCGATGGCCCATGCCTGAAGCGCTGCTCGTCGAGCTGCTGACCGAAGAGCTGCCGCCGAAATCGCTTCGCGCGTTGTCCGAGGCATTCCGGGATCGCCTCGTGAACGAGCTGGTCAAGGCAGGACTTGCGAGGCAGGGCGCGCGGGCCTTCGCGACACCGCGGCGGCTGGCGGTATTGATTGCCGAGGTTCTGCCCTCGGGCAAGGACCGGGAAACCGAGGTCGCCGGGCCACCGGCGAAGGCGGTGCCGCAGGCGATCGCCGGTTTTGCGAAGAAGCACGGGCTCGCGGTCGAGGCGCTGCAGAAGCGCGCCACGGACAAAGGTGACGTCATGGTCGCCCGGGTTCACGTCAAGGGCCTCGTGCTCGACAAAGTGCTCGCGGGCCTGGTCGAGGAGGCGCTCAAGGCACTGCCGATTCCGAAAGTCATGCGCTGGGGCGACGGCGAAGCGCAGTTCGTGAGGCCGGTCCATGGCCTCGTCATGCTTCACGGCAGGAAGGTCGTGCCGGGCACCGTGTTGGGGCTGAAGTCGGGCAATCGCACGCGAGGGCATCGCTTCATGGGCAAGCCCGAAATCGCGCTCGCCGCTGCCGATGATTACGAGAAGGCTCTGCTTGATCAGCAGGTCATCGCCGATTTCGAGCGCCGCAGGAATGAAATCGAGGCGGCCCTGCAGGCGACGGCCGGCAAGGAAAAGGGCTCGCTCGGCGAATACCGCGACCTGCTCGACGAGGTGACGGCGCTGGTCGAGCACCCCAGCGTCTACGTCGGCACGTTCGACGCTGCGTTCCTCGCCGTGCCGCAGGAATGCCTGATCCTGACCATGCGGCAGAACCAGAAGTATTTCCCGCTGTTCGACGCCGCCGGCAAGCTGCTGCCCAAGTTCCTCATCGTCTCCAACATGAAGGTCGCCGACCCGCGCCACATCGTCGGCGGCAACCAGCGCGTTGTGCGGCCAAGGCTGGAGGACGCGCGCTTCTTCTACGACCAGGACCGCAAGGTGCGTCTCGAAGCGCGCGTGCCGCAACTCGCCAGGGTCGTCTACCACAACAAGCTCGGCAGCCAGCTCGAGCGCGTGCAGCGGATCAAGCTGCTCGCGGGCAAGATCGCGCGCGAGCTCGGCGCCGACGTGCTGCAGACGGAGCGCGCCGCGGAGCTGGCGAAGGCCGACCTCCTCACCGGCATGGTGGGCGAATTCCCGGAGCTGCAAGGCGTGATGGGCCGCTACTACGCGCTGCACGATGGCGAGCCCGGACCCGTTGCCGACGCGATCGCGCAGCACTATTACCCGCGCTTCGCCGGCGACCGGCTGCCCGAGGGCCCGATCGCCTGCGCGGTCGCGCTCGCCGACAAGCTCGACGCCATCGCCGGCTTGTTCAGCATCGGCCAGCATCCGACCGGCGAGAAGGACCCGTTCGGGCTGCGGCGCGCGGCGCTCGGCGTGGTGCGCATTCTGGTGGAGAACAAGCTGCGGCTGTCGCTGACCGAGCTTGCGAGAGCAGCGTTCGAGCCCTTCAAGAGTCAGACGCCGGTCGAGCTCGTCAATTTCATCTACGACCGCTTCGCCGGCTATCTCAGGGAGCAGGGCTTCTCGACGCTGCAGGTCGACGCGGTGATGAGCAAGGGCCCGGTCAATCTCAGCGTCGTGCCGCAGCAGCTGGAAGCGGTGCGCGTCTTCCAGTCGCTGCCCGAGGCCGAAAGCCTCGCCGCCGCCAACAAGCGCGTCGCCAACATCCTCAGGCAGGCGGAGGCGAAGGGCGAGACCTTCGCCAATGCCGAGGTCAACGAGCTGGTCGAACCGGCGGAGCGTGCCTTGCACGAGGCCATCCGCAAGGCTTCCGACAAGGCCAAACCTCTCTATGAGCGCGGCGACTACACGGGCTATCTCAAGACCTTCGCGGTGCTCAAGGCCCCGATCGACGCCTTCTTCGACAAGGTGATGGTGATGGTCGAGGACGAGAAGCTGCGGCGCGGCCGCCTCGCGCTGCTGCGCGACCTGCGCGAGGCGATGAACCGCGTCGCCGATCTTTCCAAGCTCGCGGCGTGAAGCTCGTCATCCTCGATCGCGACGGCACGATCAACCACGACAGCGACGACTACATCAAGTCGCCCGCCGAGTGGCGGCCGATTCCCGGAAGCCTCGAGGCGATTGCCCGCCTGCACCAGGCGGACTACCGCGTCGTGGTCGCGACCAACCAGTCGGGCATCGGCCGCGGCCTGTTCGACACGCAGGCGCTGTTCGCCATCCACGACAAGCTGCAGCGCGCGCTCGGCCTGCTCGGCGGCCGCATCGACGCGTTCTTCTTCTGCCCGCACAAGCCCGACGACGGCTGCCGCTGCCGCAAGCCGCAGCCGGGCATGCTGCTCGAGGTGGCGCGGCGCTTCAACGTCGCGATCGAGGACGTGTTCGTGGTCGGCGACTCGCGCAAGGACCTCGAGGCGGCGGTGGCCGCGGGCGCGCGGCCGGTGCTGGTGCTCACCGGCAACGGCGCCGGCACGCAGGCGGAAGGCAACCTGCCGCGCGGCACCGCCGTCTATCCCGATCTCGCGGCGTTCGCCCGGCAGCTCGCGCCATGAGCCTCGCGCGATCGCTGCTCTTCGCCCTCGCGCTGATCATCGTCACCCCGCCCTACGCGCTGATCGCGCTGGCGAGCGCGCCGCTGCCGCGCATGATGCGCTACCGCATCATCTCCGGCTGGTCGCGGCTCATCGTCTGGCTGGCGCGCGTCATCCTCGGCATCGAATGGCGCGTCGAGGGACGCGAGCACCTGCCCACACGCCCGGCGGTGATCCTCGCCAAGCACCAGTCGGCGTGGGAGACGCTCGCCTTCCAGCACATCTTTCCGCCGCAGGTGCACGTGCTGAAGAGGGAGCTTCTCTGGATCCCCTTCTTCGGCTGGGGGCTCGCGCTGATGAGCCCGATCGCGATCGACCGCTCGCGCGGCGTCGCCGCCCTGCGCTCGATCGCGCGGCGCGGGCAGAAGCGCCTCGAGCAGGGCTTCTGGGTGGTGGTCTTCCCGGAAGGCACGCGCGTCGCCCCCGGCGAGAGCCGCGACTACCAGCCCGGCGGCGCGTGGCTCGCCGCGGCGAGCGGCGCGCCCGTGGTGCCGGTCGCGCACAACGCCGGCCGCTTCTGGCCGCGCAACGCCTTCCTCAAGCGCCCGGGCACGGTCACCATCCGCATCGGCCCGAGCATCGACTCGCGCGAGCGCGACCCGCTCACCATCAACGCCATGGCCAAGGAATGGATCGAGGAGCAACAGAAGGCATTGGGCTGATCGAGCTCGGGGGGCGGACGATCGAATACCGCTTCGCGCGCCGGCGGCGCCGCACGCTCGGGCTGTCCATCGACGCGCACGGTCTCAGGGTCGCCGCGCCGCTGCGTGCGCCGTGGCGCGAGATCGAAGGCTTCCTGCGCGAGAAGCGGCGCTGGATCCTCGCCAAGCTCGACGAATGGGTGCGCGCGCCCAAGGCGCCGCTCCTGCTCGGCATCAGCGGCGAGTCGCTGCCGCTCTTCGGCGTGGCACATGCGCTCGAGGTGCGCGAGGGCGCGCGCACGGTTCATCACCGACCCGGACAGCTGGTCGTGTGCGCGCCGCGCTGGCGCGCGCTCGAGACGCTGCTGCGCTGGCTGAAGCTGCAGGCGCTCGCGGCGCTGATGCCGCGCGCGGCGCATTTCGCCGCGCGCCTCGATCGCCCGGCGCCTCCGGTCCGCCTCTCCAACGCGCGCACGCAGTGGGGGGTGTGCGGCGCCGACGGCGCCATCCGCCTCTCCTGGCGGCTGGTGCACCTCGAACCGGCGCTCGCCGACTACGTGGTCGCGCACGAGGTCGCGCACCTCGTCGAGCTCAACCACTCGCGGCGCTTCTGGGTGCTGGTGAGCGAGCTCTATCCCGAATGGCGCGGCGCGCGCGAAAGCCTCAAGCTCGCCGGTGCCTCGCTTCCCGTCCTGAAAGGAAAACGATGAGAATCCTGCACACCATGCTCCGCGTCGGCGATCTGCAGCGCTCGGTGAAGTTCTATACCGAGGCGCTGGGGATGAAGCTGCTGCGAACCACCGACCGGCCGGAGCAGAAATACTCGCTCGCCTTTGTCGGCTACGACGCCGAGGACCGCAGCGCGGTGCTCGAGCTCACCTACAACTACGGCGTCTCAAAGTACGAGCTCGGCGGCGCCTTCGGCCACGTCGCAGTCGGCGTTCCCGACGTGAAGCAGGCCTGCGACAAGGCGCGCAGCCTGGGCGGCAAGGTGACGCGCGAGCCCGGGCCGGTCAAGGGCGGCACGAGCGTGATCGCTTTCGTCGAAGACCCCGACGGCTACAAGATCGAGTTCATCGAGAGCCGCGCGTAGTCGGCGGGCGAGAGGTTCTCGGGCCGCAACCGGGGATCGATTCCCAGGGCGGCAAAGTCGATGCCGGGAAGAGCGTTGCGCAGGGTCTTGCGCCGCGCGGAGAACGCCCGGCGCAGCAGATCTTCATTGACGGCCAATGGTTCTGAAAGAGGCTCGAGCCGCACCACCGCGGATTCCACCTTGGGAGGCGGCCGGAAGGCGCCCTTGCCGACCTTGAACAGCTTCTGCATGCGAAAGCGCGCCTGCAGCGCGACCGAGAGCCGCCCGTAGGCCGGCGTCGACGGCTGCGCCACCATCCGCTCGACCACCTCGAGCTGCAGCATGAAGTGCATGTCGCGCACCCGCTCGGCGTAGCGCGCGAGGTGAAAAAGCAGCGGCGTGGAGATGTTGTAAGGCAGGTTGCCGACCAGGCGCACGCCGCGCGGAAAGACCGAGTAGTCGAACTCCAGCGCGTCGGCAACGTGGACCTTCACCTTGTCCAGCCGCGCCGCAAGATCACGATCGATCTCGATCGCCTCGAGCCGTCCGACCTTGTCGAGCAGGCGATACGTCAGCGCACCTTCGCCCGGGCCGATTTCCACGACGAAATCGTCTTTCGAAAGCTGCAGAACATCGACCAGGTGCGCAAGGACCCGCGGGTCGTGCAGGAAGTGCTGGCCGAACCGTTTACGAGGCCGATGCGAGGTCGATCGCAAGCTTCACTGCCTCGACGAGGCTCGACGCGTCGGCTTTTCCGGTTCCGGCGATGTCGAGCGCGGTGCCGTGGTCGACCGAAGTGCGCACGAACGGCAGGCCGAGGGTGACGTTGACGCCGCGGCCGAAGCTCGCGTACTTGAGGACCGGCAGTCCCTGGTCGTGGTACATCGCCAGCACGCAGTCCGCGCCTTTGAGCCGGTGCGGAACGAACAGCGTGTCGGCCGGGATCGGGCCGCGCGCGTCGATCCCTGCGGCGATCGCGTCAGCGACGGCGGGGGCTATCACCTGCTGGTCTTCCGTGCCGAGATGGCCGCTTTCGCCGCCGTGCGGATTCAGTCCCGCGACGAGGATGCGCGGCCTGGCGATGTGGAATCTCTTCTGCAAATCCCGATTGAGAATCTGCAGGATTGAAAACAGAGAAGACTTCGTGATGGCGCGCGGCACCTCGGCCAACGGCAGGTGCGTGGTGGCGAGCGCGACGCGCAGGCCGCCGCCGACCAGCATCATCACCACGTCGGCGCGGCAGCGCTGCGCCAGATATTCGGTATGGCCCGTGAAGGCGATGCCGGCGTCGTTGATGACGCTTTTCTGCACCGGCGCGGTGACCATCGCCTGGTACTCGCCGGAGAGGCAGCCGGCGACGGCCCGGTCGAGAAGCGCGAGCACGTAGCGGCTGTTCGCCGGGTCGAGGCGGCCCGGCGAGCGCGGGCGCGCGAGCGGCACGTGCGCGACGTCGGGAAAGCCGGGAAGCAGGCCGCGGTCGCCGATCACGACGATGCGCGCGGGCAGAGGCTCCTCGCGCAGGCGCAGGCAGATCTCCGGCCCGATGCCCGCCGGCTCGCCTGAAGTGACGGCGATGACCGGCGGCGTCACGGCGATGACCTGCGCGACGCTATCGTTCCTCCAGCCGCAGCTCGACGTAGGCCGAGTCGCGCAACTGGCGCAGCCACTCGTGGTACGCCTCGTCAGCCTTGCGCTCGCGCAGCGCCTGGCGCGCCTGCAGGCGCCGGCGCTCGGCGGACATGTCCGCCGAGCGGCGCTCCAGCACCTGGATGAGGTGCATGCCGAAGGGGGAGCGCACCGGCTCGCTGATCTCGCCGATCTGCAGCTGCTGATACGCGCGCTCGAAGTCGGGAACCGTGTCGCCGGGGTACACCCAGTCGAGCTCGCCGCCGCGCGCCGCGCTCGAGTCGTCGGAATGCACGCGCGCCATCTCGCCGAAGTCCGCCTCCTTGGCGATGATCCGCCGGCGCAGCTCGGCGAGACGCCGCCGCGCTTCGCCCTCCGAGACCGTCTCGCTGGTGCGGATGAGGATGTGGCGCAGCCGCGTCTGCGGAATGGGCGCGTCGCTGATGCCGGCGACGCGCCGGTCGAGGACCTTGAGCAGGTGGAAGCCCGCGGGGCTGCGCAGCACCGGGCTCAGGTCCCCCGGCTTCATGCTCTCCAGCGCGTTGGCGAACAGCTCCGGCAGGCGATCGTGCGCGCGCCAGCCGAGGCCGCCGCCCTGCAGCGCCTCGGGCGCGTTGGAGTAGGTCGCCGCGATCTGCGCGAAGTCGCCGCCGCCGCGCGCCTCGGCTGCCGCCCGCTCAATGCGCCGCCGCGCCGCCTCGACCTGCTCGGGACTCGCCTGCTCGGGCACCCGCACCAGGATGTGGGCGAGGTTGTACTCGGTGCGCTCCGCCGGCGCGGCCTTCATCGCCTCGAGGAAAAGGTCGATCTCGCTGTCGCTCACCTGGATCTTGTCGTCGACCTCGCGCTCGCGCAGCCGGGTGAGCATGATCTGGTTGCGCACGTCCTGCCGGAAGTCGTCGAAGGGCACGCTGTCGCGCTCGAGCGCGACGCGGAACTCGGCGAGCGTCATGTTGTTGCCCTCGGCAATGCGCTGCACCGCGCGGTCGAGCTGCAGCTCGTCGACCCGGATGCCGGTATCGCGCGCCATCTGCGCCTGCGCCTTGTCGAGGATCAGCCGCTCGAGCATCTGCCGCTCGAGCACCGCGCGCCCGGGCGGCGCGGTGCCGCGGCGCCGCAGCTCCCGCTCGGCGGCGGCGACCGCGTCGGATAGCTCCGACAGCGTGATTACCTCCTTGTTGACGATGGCGACGATGCGGTCGACCAGCAGCGCGCGCTGCGCCGCGGCGCCGGCGCTGGCGGCTAGAAGCATGGCGAAGAGCGCGAGCCTCAGCATCAGTACACCTGCTCGAACGGCAGCTTCGGCCGGCCGCTCGGCGGCGCGAGCGTCGGATCGCCCGGGTTGGTCACCGAGTAGCCGGGCACGTTGCGCCGCATGAACGCCGAAGCCTGGTCGGTGCCGACCGCGCCGAGGCCGTTGAACTCGATCTGGAAGATGAGCGCCGTGGAAGTCACGTTGGTTGCCGCCTGGAGCCGCTGCACCACGGTGCGGAACACCCAGCACCCGGCGTTGTACTCGAAGCCCGCCAGGCCTTCGAGCAGCCGCTTGTCCAAGAGGGAGTAATTGTATCGCCCGACGCCGTACCAGCCGACCGCGATCGGCCACTGGCCGGAGATATCGACCTGATCCAGGCCTTCGCCCGTGCTCGAGGCCGAGGCGCGCTGGTAGCGGTAGCTGGCATTGATCACCTTGGCGATCTCCGGCGAGTAGCGCGTGCCGAAAGAAAAGCGCTGCATGTCGCCTTCGCGCAGGTTGTATTGCGTCGTCACGTCGAAGTTCCATTGCCGCGCCAGCCGGCCGCCGAGCGAGGCGAGGATGTCGGAGGCGGTGGTGGTGCGCAGCGTCGAGGTCGAGGTGAGGCCGACCCGCTCCTCCTCGAAGTAGTAGCGCTGGCCGATGGTCGCACGCATGCGCTCCTGGCCGTTCGACTGCAGCAGGCGCGAGGTGAGCGCGATCGTCAGCTGGTTGGCGTCGCCGAAGCGGTCGCCACCGGAGAAGCGGTTCTCGTTGAAGAGCTGCGGATAGTTGAAGTCGGCGAGCGCGGTGTCGAACAGCGGCAGCTGGTCCTGGTTGCGGTAAGGCGCGTAGACGTAGAAGAGTCGCGGCTCGAGCGTCTGCTGCACGATGTCGCCGAAGAGCGAAGCGTCGCGGTCGAAGACCACGCCGGTGTCGAGGCTGAACCACGGCACCGTGACGCGCGGCGTGGTGTCCTGCCCTGCCGTCGTGCGCTCGAGGTCGTAGCCCATGAAGCGCGCGCCCGCCTTGGGCGTCAGGAACCACCCCGGGCCGAGCGTCGGCAGGGCGAGCGTCGGATTGACGACCGTGCGCAGCCCCTCGACCAGGCTTTCGTGCTTGAACTGCACGAACTCCGCGCCGAGCGCCCCGTCGAGCGGCCCGATGCCCGTCTTGCCGCGCGTGTAATTGATCTGCGGCACCCGGTCGTACGGCGGCACGATGGGCGCGGCCGGATCCTGCAGCGTCTGCCAGCGCTGCACGCGCGCCTGCACGGTGGAGCCCGCGCCCAGGCCGAGCACGGAGGTGGTGTAGGTCAGGTACGCCTCCTGCGGCAGCGTGCGTTGCGAGACCTGCTTCACCTGGCTCGCCAGGTCGACGAAGTAGCGATCGTCGGAGACGCGGTTGTAGTCGACGTTCGCCGAAAGGTTGGAGCGCAGCGTCTGCGCGTGCTGCCATGAGACGCCCTTGCGTGCGCGCCCGAGCTCCTGGTCCTCCGGCAGGTACTCGAACTTCAACTCGCCGGCATAAGAGCGCTGCAGGTAGCGAACGTCGCTCTTCAGCTGCTCGCCGCGCTTCGCCATGTAGACCGGCGTGAAGGTCGCGTCCATCTCCGGCGCGATGTTCCAGTAGTAAGGAATACCGACTTCGAAGCCGCGCTGGCTGCCCTGCGAGTAGTACGGCGTGAGCAAGCCGCTCCTGCGCCGGTTTTCGAGGGGGAAGCTGAGGTACGGCGAAGCGAGCACCGTGGTGTCGAAGAAGCGCAGCCGCGTATGCCGCGCCCGCCCTTCCAGGGTCTCGTAGTCGAGGTCGAGCTCATCGCTGACGAGGATCCAGTCTTCCTGCCCGGGCTGGCAGGTGGTGAAGGTGGCCTTGCTCATCAGGTAGCGCGCGCGGCCGAGAAAGGTGACGCGCTCGGCGCCGCCGCGCGCGGTGCGCTCGTGCTGCAGCAGGTAGGTCGGCTGCTCGAAGACGCCGGTGTCGTCCTGCGTGTTGTACTGCAGGCGCGGACCGTAGAAGCGGTCGGCGCCGTTCGTCAGGCGCACGCCGCCTTCGGCCTCGAGGCGCCCGAACTCGCGGTTGAAGCGCAGCCGCTCGGCGAAGATGGACGCGTCGTCGCGCCGCAGCTCGACCCCGCCGCGGGCGCTGAACTCGAGATCGCCGACGCCCTGGAGAGTCCCGGCGTCGACCGTGGTCCGCCCGCTGAAGTCGGCGCCCGAGTCTTGCGCGAGGGCTGGCGCGGTAGCGGCGAGCGCGACGGCCAGCGTCGCAAAGCGGTGCGGCATCGAGCGACGGTGAAACTTTTTCTTTAGAATTTCCAATGATACACGCCGATGCGCGGCGCGCTGCCGTGGAGCGCTGGCTCGCCGCTCAGTTCCCGTCGGCGCCCTTCTCCCTGGAAAGCGCCTCCGAGGACGCGAGCTTCCGCCGCTACTGGCGCGCGCGCCTCGCCGACGGGCGCAGCTACGTCGTCATGGACGCGCCGCCCGACAAGGAGGACTGCCGGCCCTTCGTGCACGTGGCCGGCCTGCTGCGCGCAGCGGGCGTGCATGCGCCGGAGATCTTCGCCCAGGACCTTGCGTCGGGCTTTCTCCTGCTCGCCGACCTCGGCACCATGACCTATCTGCAGGCGCTCAGCCCCGAGAACGCGCCGCGCCTCTTCGCGGACGCCGTCGACGCGCTGATCCGCTGGCAGCTCGCGACGCGCGCCGGCGAGCTGCCGCCGTATGACGAAGCGCTGCTGCGGCGCGAGATGAACCTCTTCCCCGAGTGGTACCTCGGCCGGCACTTGCACAAGAAGCTCTCTCCCGGAGAGGAAGAAATTCTTGAAAACACCTTCCGGCTTCTCGTCAAGGGCGCGCTGGCGCAGCCCGCAGTGTACGTGCACCGCGACTACATGCCGCGCAACCTCATGGTCTGCGATCCCAATCCCGGCGTGCTCGATTTCCAGGACGCGGTGCTCGGCCCGATCACGTACGACGTCGTCTCGCTTTTCCGCGACGCCTTCGTCAGCTGGGAGGAGGAACGCGTGCTGGACTGGACGGTGAGGTATTGGGAAAAAGCGAAGCAGGCGAAGCTGCCGGTGCATGCCGATTTCGCCGAGTTCTGGCAGGCGTTCGAATGGATGGGGCTGCAGCGCCATCTCAAGGTGCTCGGCATCTTCGCACGCATCCATTACCGGGATGGAAAACCGAAGTACCTGCAGGACACGCCGCGCTTCCTGGGCTACGCGCGCGCGGTGGCGGCGCGTTATGGCGCACTCGCGCCGCTCGCCCGACTGCTGGACAATTTGCGGTGAAAGCCATGATCCTCGCCGCGGGGCGCGGCGAGCGGCTGCGGCCGCTGACCGACCGCCTGCCCAAGCCGCTGCTCGAGGCGGGCGGCAAACCGCTCATCGCCTGGCACCTCGAGCGGCTCGCCGCCGCCGGCTGCCGCGACGTCGTCATCAATGTCTCGCATCTGGGCGAGCGCATCGTCGAGCGGCTGGGCGACGGCGGCGCCTGGGGCATGCGCATCGCCTGGTCGCGCGAGGCCGAGCCGCTCGAGACCGCGGGCGGCATGGCGCTCGCGCGCGGCTTGCTCGGCCAAGATCCGTTCCTGGTCGTCAACGGCGACGTCTACTGCGAAGTCGACCTCGCGCGTCTTCGCCGCCTCGGGCTCGGCGGCAAGCTCGCGCATCTCGTGCTCGTTCCCAACCCCGCGCACCATCCTGCGGGCGACTTCACGCTCGACGCGGGCAAGGTCGGCAATGCGCCCTCGCCGCGCTACACTTACGCTGGGGTTGCCGTCATCGCGCCGAGGCTGTTCGCCGGCGTCGCGGCCGGCGCCAAGGCGCAGCTCGCGCCGCTGCTGCGCGCCGCGGCCGAACGGCAGGAAGTGGGCGGCGAGCTGTTCGAAGGAACCTGGCTGGACGTGGGCACGAAGGAGCGGCTGGCCGCGCTCGAGGCATACCTGGCGGCGAAATATGCAAGAGGCTGAGAACATCTCGATCTATCGCCGCCGGCGCGAGCAGCTGGCGCGGGCCATGGGCCCGGGCGTCGCCGTCATTCCCACCGCGCCGGAGCGCGTGCGCAACCGCGACTCGCATTTCCCCTACCGCTTCGACAGCCACTTTTACTACCTGACCGGCTTCGCCGAGCCCGAAGCTGTACTGGTATTGACAGAGGGAAAATCGATCCTGTTCTGCCGGGAGCGTAACCCCGAGCGCGAAGTCTGGGATGGCTTCCGCTACGGCCCCGAGCGCGCGCGCGAGCGTTTCGGCTTCGACGAGGCGCATCCGGGCGCCGCGCTCGACGAGATGCTGGCGCGGCTGCTGGAGAACCAGCCCGCGCTCTTCTATCCGGTCGGCGACGACGCGCAGTGGGATTCACGGGCGATGCAGTGGCTGAACGCGGTGCGCGCCAAGGTGCGCGCCGGTGTCACCGCGCCCGACCGGGTGCAGGACGTGCGCGCGCTCATCGACGACCAGCGCCTCATCAAGGACGCGCACGAGCAGGCGCTGATGCGTCGCGCGGCGCGCATCGCCGCCGCGGCGCACCGCCGCGCCATGCAGTCGGCACGCGCCGGCCGCAGCGAGTACGAGATCGAAGCCGAGCTGCTGCACGAGTTCCGCCGCAACGGCGCGCAGTTTCCCGCCTACTCCCCGATCGTCGCCTCGGGCGCCAACGCCTGCGTGCTGCACTATGTCTCGAACGACGCGCCGCTGCGCGACGGCGACCTGCTGCTGATCGACGCCGGCTGCGAGCTCGACGGCTACGCCTCCGACGTCACGCGCACCTTCCCGGTGAACGGCCGCTTCAGCGGCGCGCAGCGCGAGGTCTACGAGCTCGTGCTCGCCGCGCAGCGCGCCGCCATCGAGACGGTGAAGCCCGGCGCAAGCTGGATCGCGCCGCACGACGCAGCGGTGCGCGTCCTCGCGCAAGGCCTGCTCGATCTCAAGCTCCTCTCCGGCAGTCTCGATGCAGTGATGGAGAAGGAGAGCTACAAGCGCTTCTATATGCACCGCACCGGTCACTGGCTCGGGCTCGACGTGCACGACGCCGGCGAGTACCGCCGCGGCGGCCAGTGGCGCCCGCTCGCACCCGGCATGGCGCTGACGGTGGAGCCCGGGCTCTACATTCGCGCGGCCGATGACGTGCCCGAGCGCTTGCGCGACATTGGCGTGCGCATCGAGGACGACGTGCTGGTGACGCCGCAGGGGTGCGAGATCCTCACCGCCGAGGCGCCCAAGCTCGTCGCTGACATCGAAGCGCTGATGCGCGATGCCCGCGTCAGTTGACGTTCTCGTTCGCGGCGCAGGCCCGGTCGGTTGCGCGCTCGCCGCGGCGCTGCGCGACTCACGGCTCAAGATCGCTGTCCTCGAGCGCGGCACCAGCGCCGCTTCTTTCCGTCCGATCGCCCTCTCGTACGCGAGCCGCCTGATCCTCGAGCGCCTCGGCGTCTGGCAGCGCCTCGCCGTGACGCCGATCGAGACCATTCATGTCTCGGAGCGCGGCGCTTTCGGCCAGGCGCGGCTCGACGCGGCGGATGCCCGCGTGCCGGCGCTCGGCTATGTCGCAGACTATGCGGGCTTGACGCGCGCGCTGCGCGAGAGCGTCGCCGACCTCGTTTCGCCTCATGAAATGCCCGCGCGCTGCGTGGTGCACGCCGAGGGCTCGACGGCCGACGCGAGTGAGAAGCGCTACGCGCAGGACGCGGTGGTCGGCGTGGTTTCCGTCGATCCCGCCGCGGGCCACGCGGCGCACGAGCGTTTTACCGCCGACGGCCCGCTTGCCTTGCTGCCGTTCGGCGGCCGCTACGCCCTGGTCTGGTCGGCGCGGCCGGAAAGAGCCGCCGCTCTCGCCGCCGCGCCCGAGGCCGAATTCCTCGCCGAACTGGCGGCGGCCGCCGGCGGCCGTCCCGGCCGTCCGATCGCGTGCGAATCGCGCTCGGTGCAGCCGCTCGTCCTGCGCGTCAGCCCGACGCGCATCGCGCAGCGCGAGGTCTTCATCGGCAATGCGGCGCAAACGCTGCACCCGGTCGCCGGGCAGGGGCTGAACCTGGGCCTGCGCGACGCGTGGGATCTCGCGGCGACGTTGCGCGATGCGGCCGATCCGGGCGACGCGGCGACGCTCGCGCGCTACGCCGCGCGGCGGCGCCTCGACGCCGCGGCGACGATTCGAGTGACCGATTTCCTGGCGAGCGGTTTCCTCGGCTCGAACAAAGCCTTGCACGCGGCGCGCGGAGCGGCGTTGATGGCGCTCGATCTGTTTCCCCCGGCAAAACGATTCTTTGCGCGGCGCATGATCTACGGGCCTTCAGCGCTGCCATGAAATGTTTTCGGCTTCCCTTTTCTTCGCGGAAAGCGGCTAGAATCCGCTTCCCTCGCACGTCAATCACGAAATGACCTTGAAAGTCGGCGCGCTCGAGTTGCGCAGCGGGTTGTTCGTTGCTCCGATGGCGGGAATCACCGACCGCCCGTTCCGGCGCCTGGCTCGCCGCTTCGGCGCTGCGCTGGCGGTCTCCGAGATGCTCTCTTCCCGGCCCGAGCTGCGCGAATCGCGCAAGACCCGGCTGAGGATGGACCACACCGGCGAGTCCGGCCCCATCTCGGTGCAGATCGCCGGCTCCGATCCGGCGCAGCTCGCCGACGCCGCGCGCCACAACGTCGACCACGGCGCGCAGATCATCGACATCAACATGGGCTGCCCGGCCAAGAAAGTGTGCGATGTCGCCGCCGGATCGGCGCTGCTCGCCGACGAAGAGCGCGTGGCGCGCATCCTCGAGGCGGTGGTCGCGGCAGTCGACGTCCCCGTGACGCTCAAGATCCGCACCGGACCGGCCCCCGAGCGGCGCAATGCGTTGCGCATCGCGCGCCTTGCCGAGGCGGCGGGCGTGCAGATGCTCGCCATCCACGGCAGGACGCGCGCCTGCATGTTCAACGGCGCTGCGGAATACGAGACCATCGCCGAAGTGAAGTCCCGCCTGCGCATCCCGGTGATCGCCAACGGCGACATCCGCGACGCCGCCGACGCGCGCCGGGTCCTGGAGCGGACCGGCGCCGACGGCATCATGATCGGTCGCGCGGCGCAGGGCCGGCCGTGGCTGTTTCGCGAGATCGCGCATTACCTCGCGACCGGCGAGCGGCTCGCGCCGCCGCAGCCGGCGGAGATGGGCGCGGTCCTGGTCGAGCACCTCGAGGGGCTGGACAGCCTGTACGGCGCCGAGCAGGGGGCGCGCGTGGCGCGCAAGCACATCGGCTGGGCGGTGCGCGAGCTGCCCGGCGGCCAAGCGCTGCGCAGCGCCGCCAACGGCATGCAGACCGTGAGCGCGCAATGCGCGGCGGTCAACGACTTCTTCGGCAGGCTGGCGGCATGAGCCGCCCCAACGAGCTCGCCGAGTGCGTCAAGCGCTCCCTCGAGCGCTATTTCAAGGACATGGACGGCGAGAAGCCGACCTCGATCTACGAAATGGTGCTGAAGAACATCGAGAAGCCGATGATCGAGACGGTGCTCGGCAAGGCCGCGGGCAACCAGTCGCTCGCCGCCGAGATGCTGGGCGTCACCCGCAACACGCTGCGCAAGAAAATGCAGCAATTGCGGATCAAAGGGTAGTGGCGACGAAGGTCGCCCGGGCGCTTCTCAGCGTCTCCGACAAGTCCGGGATCGTCGAGCTGGCCCGCGGCCTCGCGGCGCTCGGCGTCGAGCTGATCTCCACCGGCGGCACCGCGGCGCTCCTGAAGAAGGAAGGCCTCAAGGTGACGGAGGTCTCGGAGCACACCGGCTTCCCGGAGATGCTCGACGGCCGGGTGAAGACCCTGCATCCGAAGATCCACGCCGGCCTGCTCGCGCGGCGCGACGACCCGGCGCACGGCGCGGCGATGAAGAAGGCCGGCTTTCCGCCGATCGACCTGCTGGTAGTCAATCTGTATCCGTTCCAGGCGACGGTCGCCGATCCGGATTGCCGCCTCGACGACGCGATCGAGAACATCGACATCGGCGGCCCGGCGATGCTGCGCGCCGCCGCGAAGAACTATCCAGGGGTCATCGTCGTCGTTGATCCCGCGGATTACCCGAAACTCCTCGATCAGTTGAAGGGCAAAGGCGTCGACGATGCGACGCGCTTCAACCTCGCGCGCAAGGTATTCGCCCATACCGCTGCCTACGATGGCGCCGTCGCCAACTACCTCACCTCGCTCTCCGACGGCAAGCGCCGCGAGTATCCCGATGTCCTCACGCTGCAGCTGAAGAAGGTTCAGGACCTGCGCTACGGCGAGAACCCGCATCAGAGCGCCGCGTTCTATCGCGACGATCGCCCCGCGCCGGGAAGCCTCGCGACCTTCCGCCAGCTGCAGGGCAAGGAGCTCTCCTACAACAACATCGCCGACGCCGACGCCGCGTGGGAATGCGTGAAGCGTTTCTCGATGCCGGCGTGCGTCATCGTCAAGCACGCGAACCCCTGCGGCGTGGCCGTCGCCGACAGCCTCGCCGCGGCCTACGAGAAGGCGTTCAAGACCGACCCGACCTCGGCGTTCGGCGGCATCCTCGCTTTCAACCGCGCCGTCGACGGCGCGACCGCCGCCGCGTTCGCCAAGCAGTTCGCCGAAGTGATCGTCGCGCCGCGCTTCGAGCCCGAGGCCCTTGGCGTGCTCGCGAAGAAGGACAACCTGCGCCTGATTGAAGTGCCGCTCGCGCACGATACGCAGAAGCACGACTACAAGCGCGTCGGCGGCGGCGTGCTGGTCCAGGGCAGCGACGCGGAAGCCCTGAAGAACCTCAAGGTGGTGACGAAGAAACAGCCGACCGAGGCGCAGCTCGCCGACCTGCGTTTTGCCTGGACCGTGGCGCAGTTCGTGAAGTCGAACGCGATCGTCTTCTGCCGCGACGGCATGACGCTCGGCATCGGCGCCGGGCAGATGAGCCGGGTCGACAGCTCGCGCCTCGCCCGACTGAAGGCGGAAACAGCGGGTATGAAACTTGAAAATTGTGTTGCCGCCTCGGATGCCTTCTTCCCCTTCCGCGACGGCGTGGAGGTCCTGCTCGACGCGGGCGCCACCGCGGTCATCCAGCCCGGCGGCAGCGTGCGCGACGCCGAAGTGATTGCGGCTGCCGACGAACGGGGCGCTGCCATGGTGTTTACCGGCATCCGGCATTTCAGACACTGATGAAGCTCCTCGTCATCGGCAGCGGCGGCCGGGAGCATGCGATGGCGTGGAAGCTGGCGCAAAGCCCGCGGGTGCAGAAGGTGTTCGTCGCGCCGGGAAACGGCGGCACGGCGACCGAGAACGGGCTCGAGAACATCGCTCTGACGGCGATCCCGGAGCTCGTCGACTTCGCCAGAAAGGAAGCGATCTACCTCACCGTGGTCGGGCCGGAGGCGCCGCTCGCCGCCGGCGTGGTCGACACCTTCGCCGACGCCGGCCTGCGCATCTTCGGCCCGCGCCGCGCCGCGGCGCAGCTCGAATCCTCGAAGGATTTCGCCAAGTCGTTCATGCGCCGCCACGGCATTCCGACCGCGCGCCACGCGACCTTCACCAGCGCGCCCGAAGCGAAAGCGTACGTCGACCAGCACGGCGCGCCGATCGTCATCAAGGCCGACGGGCTCGCCGCCGGCAAGGGCGTGGTGGTTGCGGCGACGCGCGAGGAAGCGCATGCGGCGATCGACCTCATGCTCGGGGAGAAGAAGCTCGGCGCCGCCGGCGAGCGCGTGGTGATCGAGGAATTCCTCCAGGGCGAGGAGGCGAGCTTCATCGTCATGAGCGACGGCGTGAACGTGCTGCCGCTCGCCACCAGCCAGGACCACAAGCGCCTGCGCGACGGCGACCAGGGACCGAACACCGGCGGCATGGGGGCGTATTCGCCGGCGCCGATCGTGACGCCGAAGCTGCACGCGCGAGTGATGCGCGAGATCATCGCACCGGCGATCCAGGGCATGGCGAAGGACGGCACGCCTTACGTCGGCTTTCTCTACGCCGGGCTGATGATCGACGGCGGTACGCCAAGGACGCTGGAATTCAATTGCCGGCTCGGCGATCCGGAGACCCAGCCGATCCTCATCCGCCTCAAGTCCGATCTCTTCGGCCTGGTCGAGCACGCCATCGCCGGCACGCTCGATCGCGCCAAGGCCGAATGGGACCGGCGCTCCGCGCTCGGCGTGGTGCTCGCCGCGCACGGCTATCCCGACGAGCCGCGCAAGGGCGATCGCATCGAAGGCTTGCCCAAGCCGAGCGACGATTGCCGCGTCTTCCATGCCGGCACGCGCAAGGAAGGCAGCGCGATCGTCACCAATGGCGGACGCGTGCTGTGCGTCACCGCGCTCGGCGATTCGGTAAAGATGGCGCGGACTCGCGCCTATGAAGCGGTCGACCAGATCCGCTTCGCCGGCATGCAGTACCGCAAGGACATCGGTTACCGCGCCCTGAAGCGAAAGTGAAAGTCCTCGAATACTTCAGCGAACTGCAGGCGAGGATCGTCGTCGCGCTGGAGAAGCTGGACGGCAAGTCCTTCGTCACGGATTCCTGGCGGCGTCCGGAAGGCGGCGGCGGAACAACGCGCGTGATCGAGGAGGGCAACCTCTTCGAACGCGGCGGCGTGAATCTCTCGCACGTTCAGGGCAAGAGCCTTCCCCCTTCCGCGACCGCGTCGCGCCCGCAGCTGGCGGGCCGGCCGTGGGAGGCGATGGGCGTCTCGCTCGTCCTGCATCCGCGCA
>Ga0075352_1000021_pt1 | contig 19844 bp, 22 predicted proteins | sample Sandmound_TuleA__FD_120092 | JGI IMG/M metagenome (GOLD analysis project Ga0075352, IMG submission 120092) | Natural and restored wetland microbial communities from the San Francisco Bay, California, USA, that impact long-term carbon... | ecosystem: Environmental > Terrestrial > Soil > Wetlands ...
AACATGCTGCTCGGCATCACCAAGGCCTCGCTCTCGACCGATTCGTTCATCTCCGCGGCCTCCTTCCAGGAGACGACGCGCGTGCTGACCGAGGCGGCGATCATGGGCAAGCGCGACGGGCTGCGCGGCCTGAAAGAGAACGTCATCGTCGGCCGCCTGATCCCGGCGGGCACCGGCCTCGCGTACCACAACATCCGCAAGGCCCAGGCCGCCGAGCCGGTGCTGGCGGAAGTGGCGGCGCCGACCGAGGCGCCGCAGGCCACGGAGGCGACGGCCGGCGGGTCTTGAGGGCAGGGACGCTCGCGGCCGCCTTGCTCGCCGCGGGCGGCTTCGCCCTGTCGGCGAACGCCGAGCCGCTCCCCAAGTGGGAGCTCGGCTTGGGCGCGACCGCCTTCACGCTGCCCGACTACCGCGGGTCGGACGAGCGCCGGGGCTACGTCTGGCCGCTGCCTTTCTTCGTTTACCGCGGCGAGTCCGTGCGCGTTGACCGCCAGGGCGTGCGCGGCATCTTCTTCGAGTCCGACCGCGTGCAGTTCGACTTCAGCATCTATGGCACGCCGCCGGTCGACAGCTCGAAGAACCAGGCGCGCCAGGGCATGCCCGACCTGGCCCCGACCCTCGAGATCGGGCCGCTGGTCACCATCACCCTGTATCGCGACCGACCGGCGCAGGATCAGCTCGACCTGCGCCTGCCGATGCGCTACGCGATCGCCACCGATTTCTCGCATGCGCACGGTGCGGGATGGGTGTTCAATCCCCAGCTCGCCCTCAACACGCGCCCCGACCTGCGCGGCCGCTGGAACCTCGGCGTCACCACCGGCCCGATTTTCGCCACCAGCAAGTACCACGAGTACTACTACGGCGTGGATCCGGGCTTCGCCACGCCGGACCGGCCGGCGTATTCGGCGCGCGGCGGCTACTCCGGCTGGATGGGGCTGGTGTCGCTCTCGCGTCGCTACGGCAAGCTCTGGATCGGCGGCTTCGCGCGCTACGACTCGTTGAGCGGCGCCGTGTTCGAGGACAGCCCGCTCGTGCGGCGCAGCTTCAGCTGGATGGCCGGCATCGCCGGCGCCTGGATCATCGCCGAGTCCGACCGCAAGGTCGACGTGTTCGAGCCTTACTACTAGCCGGCAACGCGGGCGGCGAGCAGGATCGCCATCGCCGCCGCCACCACCAGCGAAGCCGCGGCGATGATCGCGCCGGCGGCGCGCGGCGATGCTTCCACAATCATGTCGAGCGGGAAGCGCATCGATTCGCCCGTCGGCGGCAGGATGTGGCGCGTCGAATACCACTTGTTCATGCGCGCCTCGAAGGCGGCGAGCCGCGCCGGGAAGAAGAGGATCAGCACCGCCACCGCGATCGCCAGCACGCTGCCGGCGACCAGGAACCATTTCATCGTCTGCAGGGCGACGCCGATGATGAACCAGCGCCGCAGGTTCACGCCGAGCACCAGGGCCGCGCGCGGGATCTCGACGCGCAGGACGAGAATGTAGAGGGCGAGCAGGCCGCCGAACAGCAGAAACAGCGCGAGCAGCAGCCGGCTCTTGCGCGACGGCGTGCCCGACACGCCCCTCGGCAGCTCCGCCTGCCTCAGGACGCGGCGAGTCGATACCCAGCGATTCATGTAGCGCGTGAAGGCGAGCGCCTTCTCAGTGCGAAAGACCAGCGCCAGCCCGAGCAGCACGCTCGCGCTGCTGCCGAGGAGCAGGAAGATCACCATTGCCGGGACGATCACCCGCTCGAGCAGTCCGAGCACCGTCATTGCATTCCCATAGCCCCACTATAATCGAAGTGATGGGGCAGATGCGGGAGGTGACGAGCGAGTCCGCGGTGCGGGTCGACCTGGCGGCCGCGTTTCGCCTCGCCGTGCGTTTCGATCTGCACGAAGGCGTCTGCAATCACTTCAGCGCGATGCTGAACGGCAAGCGCTTTCTGCTCAACCGCTACGGTCTGCATTGGAGTGAAGTCTCGGCGTCGAACCTCGCCGCGGTCGATGCCGAAGGGAAGTGCGAGGAGGAGATCGAAAAGACGGCGTTCTGGATCCATTCGCGAATCCATCTCGCTCATCCCCGGGCCGCCTGTGTGCTGCACACGCACATGCCTTACGCGACGGCGCTCACCCTGCTCGAGGGCGGGCGCCTCGAGATGGTCGAGCAAAATGCGCTGCGCTTCCACGACGACATCGCCTACGATGAGACCTACAACGGCCTGGTCGTCGACCCCGGCGAGGGCGACCGCCTGGGGCGCGTGCTCGGCACGAAGCGCGTCCTGTTCCTCGCCAACCACGGCGTCATCGTCGTCGGGCCGACGGTGGCGGAAGCTTTCGATGCGCTCTATTACCTGGAGCGCGCCTGCAGGCTGCAAGTCCTGGCCCGGTCGATGGGAGGAAAGCTGCGGCAGGTCCGGCCCGAGGTGGTGCGCGACACCTACCGCATGATCCTCGCCGACACCCCGAAGTACGCGGGCGCGCACTTCGGCGCGCTCAAGCGCATCCTCGACCGCGAGGAGCCCGGCTATTCCCGCTGAGCGGGTGCGGGTAGAGGTGCGGCCGGCCACGGCCGCCGACCTCGACGCGGTCCATGCCATCTACGCGCACCACGTCCTCAAGGGGCTCGCCTCGTTCGAGGAAGTCCCGCCGACGCGGCAGGAGATCGAGCGCCGCTATCGCGACGTCGTCGGCCAGGGGCTGCCGTGGCTCGTCGCCCAGTACGGCGACGCGATCGCCGGCTACGGCTATTGCGCGCTCTATCGCACGCGCTCGGCGTACCGCTACAGCCTCGAGGACTCGATCTACGTGCACCACGACATGCATGGTCGCGGCATCGGCTCGGCGCTGCTCGACGAGCTGATCCGCCGCTGCGAGGCGGCGGGCTACCGCCAGTTGATCGCCGTCATCGGCGACAGCGCGCACGCCGCGTCGATCAACCTGCATGCGTCCGCCGGCTTCCTCCGGGTCGGCACGCTGCGCTCGGTGGGCTTCAAGTTCGGCCGCTGGGTGGACAGCGTGATCATGCAGCGTCCCCTGGGATCGGGGGACGCTAAGGAACCGTAAGGACGACCTTGCCCTTGACCTGACGCGCGGCCATCAGCTTCAAGGCCTCGGACGCCTTTTCCAGAGGGAATCTCCGGGATACGTGCGGCCGCAGCTTGCCTTCTTCATACCAGCGCGCGATCTGCCGCAGGCTCTCGGCGAAGCGCTCCGGCTCGCGCCGCCCGAAATCGCCCCAGAACACGCCGACCACCGACGCACCCTTGAGTAGCGGCAGGTTGAGCGGCAGCTTCGGGATCTCTCCGGCGGCAAAACCGACCACGAGCAGCCTGCCGCGCCAGGCGATGGAGCGGAACGCCGCCTCGGTATAGGCGCCGCCGACGGGGTCGTAGACGACGTCCAGGCCTTTTCCCTGCGTAATCGTTTTTACTTTTTCCCGAAAATCTTCGGCGGCATAGTTGATCGTCGCGTCGGCGCCGTGCTCGCGGCAGACGGCGAGCTTTTCCTCGCTCGACGCGCAGGCGATGACGCGCGCGCCGAGCGCCTTGCCGATCTCGACCGCGGCGAGGCCGACGCCGCCCGCGGCGCCGAGCACCAGCAGCGTCTCTCCCCGGGCCAGGGCGGCGCGGTCGCGCAGCGCATGGTCGGAGGTGCCGTAGGTGAGGACGAAGGCCGCGCCTTCCTCGAAGCTCATCTTCGCCGGCATGCGGCACAGCCGCGTCGCCTCGACCTTCACCTCCTCGGCGAACGCGCCGTAGGTGGTGAACGCCATGACGCGATCGCCCACCTTCCAGCCGCTCACGCCCTCGCCGACTTCCTTCACCACGCCGGCGAGCTCGCTGCCCGGCGAGAAGGGCAGGGGCGGCTTGAACTGGTACTTGTTGGCGATGATGAGGACGTCGGGAAAGTTGATGCTCGCCGCTTTGACTGCGACTACCACCTCCCCGGCGCCGGCGCGCGGCGAGGGCAGCTCCTCGACCACCAGCGAGTCCGGCGGCCCGTACTGGCGGCAGACGACGGCCTTCACGAGCGCGCGGCGAGGCCGCCGTCAATCGTCAAGATGCAGCCGCTCGTATATCCGGATTGGGATGATGAAAGAAAAATCGCTGCAGCGGCGATCTCGGCTGCTCTCGCCGGACGACCGAACGACATGTTGCTGAACAGCTCCTGGTAGCGGCTCGCGTCGCCGAGCAGGGTCTCGGCGCGCTGCTTGTAGAGGGTGATCAGGCGGTCGGTGGCGGTCGGGCCGGGGTTGATGCCGACCACGCGGATGCCATCGGCATGCGAGGCGCCGCCGAGGGCGCGCGTGAAGGCCATCAGGCCGGCGTTGCCGGTGCTGCCGGCGATGTAGGCGGCGTCGAGCTTCTCGCCCGCGGAGCCGATGATGTTGACGATCACGCCGCTCCTGCGCTTCTTCATCCCGGCGTAGACCAGGCGGGTGAGGTTGATATAGCCGAAGACCTTGAGCTCCCAGGCGCGGCGCCAGGTTTCCTCGTCGACCCTGAGGAGATCGCCGCCCGGAATGGCGCCGGCGTTGTTGACCAGGATATCGAGCTCGCCTGCCCATCCGGCCAGCTGCTCGGCCGCGCCGCGCTGCGAAATGTCGATCGCCTTCGCCTCCGGGCCGGGCGGCGGATTTCGCGACGCGATCTTCACCCGGGCGCCTTCGGCGGCGAACGCCTCGGCGCAGGCGCGGCCGATGCCCTTCGAGCCGCCGGTCACCAGCACGCGCTTCCCCGCAAGGTTCAAATCCATATATCTTCGCAATTATGCCAATGCTGAGCATGGACGAAGGCGTCAAATGCCGACGCTGACGACAGACGACGGCGTCCGTTTGCATTACGAGGAAGCGGGCAGCGGCACGCCGGTCGTCTTCGTGCACGAGTTCGCCGGCGATGCGCGCAGCTGGGAGCCGCAGCTGCGCCACTTCGCGCGCCGCTACCGCTGCGTCGCCTACAACGCGCGCGGCTATCCGCCTTCCGACGTGCCGGAGGACTTCGAGCGCTATTCGCAGGCGCGCGCCCGCGACGACATCCGCAGCGTGCTCGACGCGCTGAAGATCGAGCGCGCGCACGTCGTCGGCCTGTCGATGGGCGCCAATGCGACCTTGCACTTCGGCCTCACTTACCCGCAGCGCGCGCTCTCGCTCACCGTTGCCGGCGGCGGCTACGGCTCGCACCCGGCGACGCGCGCGAAGTTCCAGGAGGACTCGCGCGTCAACGCGCAGACCATCCGCGAGAAAGGCATGGCGCATTTCGCCAATACCTATGGCCGCGGTCCGGCGCGCGTGCAGCTGCAGAAAAAGGATCCGCGCGGCTTCGACGAGTACCTGCGGCAGCTCGCCGAGCACTCGCCCGTCGGGTCGGCGAACACCATGCTGGGCGTGCAATCGCGCCGGCCGTCGTTCTACGACATGACGGCCGAGATCGCCAAGCTGCCGGTGCCGCTGCTCATCCTCACCGGCGACGAGGACGAGCCGAGCCTCGAGGCGAGCGTGATGATCAAGCGCACCGCGCCGAAGGCGGCGCTCGCCGTGCTGCCGAAGAGCGGCCACGGCATCAACCTCGAGGAGCCGGCGCTCTTCAATCGGCTGCTCGCGGACTTTCTCCACCAGGTGGAGGCCGGCCGATGGCCCTGATCGTCGAAAGAAAGGGCGCGGTCGGCTGGATCGTGTTCAACCAGCCGGCGAAGCGCAACGCCATCAACAACGCCATGTGGCGCGGCATTCCGGCGGCGATGAAGCAATTCGATGCGGACGAGGAAGTGCGCTGCGTCGCGTTTCGCGGCGCGGGCAGCGAAGCGTTCTCTGCCGGCGCCGACATCTCGGAGTTCCAGAAGATCCGCGCCGAGCGCCAGTCGGTGTCGCAGTACGACGGCCTGCTCGACGAAGTGCTGCACTCGATCCAGGGTTCGCGCAAGCCTTCGCTGGCGATGATCCACGGCTTCTGCATGGGCGGCGGGCTCGAGGTCGCGCTCGCCTGCGACCTGCGCTACTGTGGCGAGTCGGCGCAATTCGCGATTCCGGCGGCGAAGCTCGGCCTCGCCTACAACGTCGAGGGCCACAAGCGCCTGCTCGAGACCGTCGGTCACGCGCGCGCGAGAGAGATCATGTTCCTCGGCCGGCGCTACGACGCGGCGGAAGGACTCGCCATGGGTCTGGTGCATCGCGTTCTCGCCGAAGAAAAACTCGAGGCCTTTGTCGCTGACATTTTGAGGAACCTCTGCGAAAACGCACCGCTGTCGATCGCCAACTCCAAGACCATCATCGAGGAGTACGTGAAATCCTCGGGCCAGCCGGACCATGCGCGCATGGACGCGGCGATCGATCGCGCCGCGCGCAGCGCCGATTACGAAGAGGGACGCAAGGCGTTCATGGAAAAGCGGAAACCCCGGTTTCAAGGAAAATGAAGACGGGAAAATGAAGATTAGGGCCCTGCGAGTGCGTGCCGTTTCGGCGCCCATGAAGAAACCGCTCGTCACCAGCATCGCCACGGTGTCGAGCGCCGCCCTGCTGCTCATCGACCTGCAGACCGACGAAGGCATCACCGGCCGCTCGTATCTCTTCGCCGTCGGCCGGCACAATCTCGTGCCGATCGCGAAGCTGCTCGAGGCGATGGCCGAGATGGTGAAGGGTGACCCGCTCTCGCCTTTCGACCTCGAGCGCAAGCTGCGCGCCAACTACGCGCTGCTCGGCGTGCACAACATCGTGCTGTTCGCCATCGCCGGCATTGATGCCGCAGCCTGGGATGCCTGGGCGCAGGCCCTTGGGCAGCCGCTCGTGCGCCTGCTTGGCGCCGCGCCGCGGCCGATTCCGGCCTACAACTCGAATGGCCTGGGCCTGCTGCCCCTGAAGGAGCTGCCCAAGGCGGCGACCGATCTCCTCAAGGGCGGCTTCACGGCGGTGAAGCTCAGGCTCGGTCGCCCGGATGCGCGCGCGGACCTCGAGGCGCTGCGCGTCGTGAAGAAGGCGCTCGGCCCGGACATCAAGCTGATGACCGACTTCAACCAGGGCCTGAGCGTAGCCGAGGCGATCCGCCGCGGCCACATGATCGATGAGGAGGGCGGCGTGTACTGGATCGAGGAGCCGGTACGCGCGGATGATTTTTCAGGGTGCAGTTCAGTAAGAAAGGAAATACAAACGCCGATTCAGATCGGCGAGAACTTCATGGGGCCGGAGCAGATGGCGCAGGCGCTCGCCGCCGGCGCGAGCGACTACGTGATGCCCGACCTCGAGCGGATCGGCGGCGTCACCGGCTGGATGCGCGCCGCGGCGCTGGCGCAGGGCGCAGGCGTCGAGATGTCGAGCCATCTTTTCCCCGAAGCGAGCGCGCACCTGCTCGCGCTGACGCCGACCTGCCACTGGCTCGAGTATGTCGACTGGGCCGACGCCATCCTCAAGGATCCGCTGCAGGTGAAGGATGGCTTCGCCAGCATCCCCGATCGCCCTGGCACGGGCATCGCGTGGGACGAGAAAGCGGTCAAGAAGCACCTCATTTGATGTTCACCCGGCATTACGCATTCTGGCCGGAGGGTTTGCCGAAGACCTTCCCGGTGCCGCACGCGAGCGTCTACGAGAACCTGGCGCGGAACGCCGCGCGCCATCCCGAGCGTATGGCGATCCACTATTACGGCACCGACATCACTTATGGCGAGCTGAAGCGCGACGCCGACGCGTTGGCAGGCTACCTGCAGCAGCGCTGCGGCGTGCGCCGCGGCGACCGGGTGCTGCTTTACCTGCAGAACAGCCCGCAGTTCGTCATCGCCTACTACGCCGTGCTGCGCGCCGACGCCGTGGTGGTGCCGATCAATCCGATGAACCTCGCCGAGGAGTTGCGCCACTACATCGAGGATGCGGGCACGACGGTGGCCATCGCCGGGCAGGAGCTCCAGGACCGCGTCGCGGTGCAGCCGGCGCTGAAGCACGTCGTGTATGCCGCGTACTCCGACTACGTGCGCGCGCCGACCGATTTGCCGCTGCCCGACTTCGTGCGCGCGCCGGCGCGCTCGCGCTCGTGGCGGGACGCGCTCGATGCCGGCCTCGCGCCCGGACCGCATCTCGCGCAGGCCGACGACCTCGCCGTCATGCCCTACACCTCGGGGACCACCGGCAAGCCCAAAGGCTGCATGCACACCCATGCGAGCGTTCAGGCGACCGCGATCGCTTACCTGCAATGGCGCGGCAGCGGCGACGGCGCCGTCGTGCTCGCGCCACTGCCGATGTTCCACGTCACCGGCATGCAGGCGGGGATGAACGGCCCGCTCTGCAAGGGCGCGACGCTGGTGGTGATGTCGCGCTGGGACCGCGACTGCGCGGCGCGGCTGATCGAGCGCTGCCGGGTCACCAACTGGTCGGCAATCACCACCATGCTGGTCGATTTCCTGTCCAACCCGGATCTCGGCCGCTACGACCTTTCGTCGCTGAAGGTGCTGGGCGGCGGCGGCGCGGCGATGCCCGAGGCGCTGGCGCGCAAGCTCGAGCAGGTGTTCGGTTTGCCGTACGTGGAAGGCTACGGCCTCTCCGAGACCATGGCGCCCACCCACATCAATCCGCCGCAGCGGCCGAAGCGCCAGTGCGGCGGCATTCCGATCTTCAATACCGATGCTCGCATTGTCGATATTGGAAAATCGGTTGAATTGAAACCAAATGAAATCGGCGAGATCATCGTCTCCGGACCGCAGGTGTTCAAGGGCTACTGGAATCAGCCCGAGGCGACCGCGGAAGCCTTCCTCGAGCACGACGGCAAGCGCTTCTTCCGCACCGGCGACCTCGGCTACTACGACGAGGACGGCTATTTCTTCATCACCGACCGACTGAAGCGCATGATCAATGCCTCGGGCTTCAAGGTCTGGCCCGCGGAGGTGGAGGCGCTGCTCTACGCCCATCCCGATGTCCAGGAGGCCTGCGTCATCGGCGTGCCCGACGGCTATCGCGGCGAGACGGTCAAGGCGCTGGTGGTCCTGAAGAAGGGCGGCCGGACCCGGCCGGAAGAGATCGCGGCGTGGGCGCGCGACAAGATGGCGGCGTACAAGGTACCGCGGGTAGTCGAGCTGGTCGACGAGCTGCCGAAGACCCCGACCGGCAAGATCCTCTGGCGGGAATTACAGGAAAGGGAGCGACGCAAATGACGCATCTGCTGTTGGCAGTGTTGCTGGCGGCGACACCGGTGAAGATCGAAAATCCCTGGGCGAGGGCAACCCCGCCGGGAGCCAAAGTCGCCGCGGGGTACATGAAAATCACCAGCGGCGCGGCCGATCGCCTCGTCGGCGCGAGCTCGCCCGCCGCGGCGCGCGTCGAGCTGCACGTGACGGAGCAGAAGGGCGACGTGATGCGCATGCGCCAGGTGAAGGGCTACGACATCCCGGCCGGCGGCAGCTTCGAGCTCGCGCCCGGCGGCGCGCACCTCATGCTGGTCGACATCAAGGCGCCGCTCAAGGCGGGGATGAAGGTGCCGATGACGCTGCGCTTCGAGAAGGCCGGGGAAGTGAAGGTCGAGCTGCAAGTCCGCGCGCTGGGCGCCGCGCACCCGGGCATGGACATGAAGCACTAGGAAAGCAATCCGCGCGCGACCGCCCAGGCGATCGCGGCGATGAACGCCGAGCACGGGATGGTCAGGACCCAGGCCCAGACGATCGTGCCGGCGACGCCCCAGCGCACTGCCGAAACCGATTGCGTCGAGCCGACGCCGACGATGGCGCCGGTGATGGTGTGCGTGGTCGAAACCGGGATGCCGAGCAGGGTGGCGACGAACAGCATCGCCGCGCCGCCGGTTTCGGCGCAGAAGCCGTGCACCGGCCTCAGCTTGGTGATGCGCTGGCCCATCGTCTTGACGATGCGCCAGCCGCCGAACGCCGTGCCGAGCGCGATCGTGACGTAGCAGGCGATCACCACCCAGACGGGGACGGGATCCTTCGCGCCCAGGTAGCCCGCCCCGATGAGCAGCATCCAGATGATGCCGACGGTCTTCTGCGCGTCGTTGCCGCCATGGCCGAGGCTGTAGAGCGAGGACGAGACGAGCTGCAGCCGCCGGAACCAGCGGTCGACGCGCGAGGGCGTGGTGCGCACGAAGATCCAGGAGACCGCGAGCATCAGCACGGCGCCAAAGAGCATCCCGACCAGCGGCGAGATGAAGATGAAGGCGACGGTCTTCAGGATGCCCGGCGGGATGAGTGCCCAGGTGCCCGCCTTGGCCACCGCGGCGCCCACGAGGCCGCCGATGAGCGCGTGCGAGGACGAAGAGGGCATGCCGTAGTACCAGGTGATGATGTTCCAGGCGATCGCGCCCGTGAGCGCGCCGAAGACGAGGTAATGATCGACGATCCCCTGGTCGACGATTCCCTTGCCCACGGTCGCGGCGACGCTGAGGTGGAAGATGAACAGGGCGAGAAAGTTGAAGCATGCCGCGGCCAGCACCGCCTGATAGGGCTTGAGCACGCGCGTCGAGACCACGGTGGCGATGGAGTTCGCCGCGTCGTGAAAGCCGTTCATGAAGTCGAACGCCAGCGCCACCAGCACCAGCGCGACCAGGACCCCCAGGCCGAGCTGGGTCGCCTCCATCAGGCGTTCTCGAGGACGATGCCCTCGACGACGTTCGCCACGTCCTCGCAGCGGTCGGTGATCGACTCGAGCAGGTCGTAGATGACGCGCAGCTTCATCACCTGCTTGAGGTCGTTCTCCTCGCGGAACAGCTTCTGCAGCGCCGAGCGCTGGACCCGGTCGGCGTCGGACTCGAGGCGGTCGATCTCCTCGCAGCACTTGAGGATGCCTTCGGCGCGCTTCATGTCGGGCAGCAGCGCGACGGCGCTCTTCACCCGGTCGCAGCACATCTGGCAGATCTCGGCCAGCTGCCGCGCCTCCGGCGTCACCTTCCTCAGGTCGTAGAGGGCGATCGATTCGGCGACGTCCTGGATGAGATCGAGGATGTCGTCCATGGTGGTGATGAGCTGGTGGATCTGGTCGCGGTCGAACGGCGTGATGAAGGTCTTGTGCAGCAGGGTGATCGTCTCGTGCGTGATCTTGTCGGCGGCGCGCTCGGCGTTGTCGATGCGGTGCGCGTGCGCGTCGAGCTCGCTGAAGGTGCCGATCATGCTGGCGAGCTCGCGGCTGCCCTCGACGATGCGCTCGGCGTGGGCGTTGAACAGCTCGAAGAACCTCCCCTCGCGGGGCATGAGGCGTCCGAACATTATTTTTTCTCCCCGAAGCCCAGTCCGAGCGATCCTAGCCGCTTCACCTGCTCGGCGTCGAACCCCCAGTCCGCGAGCGCCTGCGCTCCGCCTTCGCCGCGCTCGGGCGGGCCGCGCAGCACCTCGGGCGCGGTGCGCGAGAAACGCGGCGCGGGCGCCGGCTGCTCCACGCGCTTGACGCTGAGGAACGCGCTGCGGGCGCGGTTGTGGGGATGGCGGGGCGCCTCCGACCAGGAGAGCACCGGCGCGAAGCAGGCGTCCGAGCCCTCGAACGCCTTCACCCACTCGTCGCGCGTCTTCGCCTTGAAAGCGGTAGTGAACGCCGCCTTGTGCAGCGGCCATTTGGCGCGGTCGTGCTGCGGGAAGTCCTTCTCGGCGAGCTGCATCCGCGTGAGCAGGTCCTTGTAGAACCGCTCCTCGATGGCGCCGATCGAGACGTACTTCCCGTCCTTCGTCTCGTAGACGTTGTACCAGGGCGCGCCGGTGTCGAGGATGTTGCTGCCGCGATTCTCATTCCAAGCATTTGAGCTGAGAAATCCGAAGAACATGGTCGCGAGCAGGGAAGCTCCTTCCACCATCGCCGCGTCGATCACCTGGCCCTTGCCGGAGCGGCCGGCCTCGATCAGCCCGCAGGCGACGCCGAAGCCGAGCAGCATCCCGCCGCCGCCGAAGTCGCCGATCAGGTTGAGCGGCGGCAGCGGCGCCTCGCCCTTGCGGCCGATGGCGTTGAGGATGCCGGTGAGCGCGATGTAGTTGATGTCGTGGCCGGCGCGTGCCGCGAGCGGGCCGGTCTGCCCCCATCCCGTCATGCGGCCGTACACCAGCTTGGGATTGATCTTGAGCATCTCGTCCGGCCCGATGCCGAGGCGCTCCATCACGCCCGGGCGCATGCCCTCGATCAGCGCGTCCGCTTTCTCCGCCAGCGAATAGATCACTTCCTTCGAAGTGGTGTTCTTCAGGTCGAGCGTCGCCGAGCGCTTGCCGCGCATCATGGTGTCGTACCAGCGCTCGCGCTGCAGGCCGAGATCGGTTCCCGCCGGGCGGTCGATCACCAGCACGTCGGCGCCCATGTCGGCGAGCAACATGCCGGCGAACGGCGCCGGGCCGATCGACTCGAATTCCAGCACGCGAATGCCGGCGAGTGGACCGGCCATCGGTCCTCAGTGCAGCCCTAGGGAGGCCTCGATATTGCGCACCATGGCGACCAGGCGCGGTCCGAGGTCGTCCTCGAGCTGGCCCTTCTTCACCATGAACGCCGGCACGATGCAGTTGAAGGCGACGATCTCGCCGTCCACCGCGCGGCGCATCGGCACGCCGACCGCGTAGACCTCGCGGCGCAGCTCGCCGGTCGAAGCGCAGAAGCCGCGCAGGCGGATGTCGTCGAGCGACTTGTCGATCGACGGGCGGTACTTGCGGTGGTTCTCCGGCTCCTTCACCTTCATCTGGTTCAGCACCGCCTCGCGCTCGGGCGGCGTGCAGGCGGCCAGGAAGGCGCGGCCGATCACCGAATGCGAGATCGGCACCGAGGTGCCGATGTCGGGCAGGGTGGTAAGGCCGTTGCCGCTGCGGCAGGACTCGACGTACACCATGCTCAGGCGGTCGCGCACGCCCATCGATACCGAGCCGTTGCAGTAGTCGGCCAGCTCCTTCATCAGCGGCCGCGCCACCTGGCGCACGTTCATCGACGCGAGCAGCGGATAGCCGATGGACAGCACCGCCGAGCCGAGCTGGTACTTGCCAAGGCGCATGTTGTGGCGCAGATAGCCGAGCTTGGTCAGCGTATACGTGAGGCGCGACACCGTCGGCTTGGGCAGCCCGGTGCGCACCGAGATCTCCTTGTTGCCGAGCAGCGGCTCGAGCGGCGTGAAGCAGCGCAGCACTTCCAGCCCGCGCGCCAGCGTGGTGGCGAACTGCCGGTCGCCTTCGTGCTCGTAGCTGAAGCCGGCCGGCTGAGCGGGTTGGGAAAGGGGTGCCGCGGGTTCTGGTGCGCCCATGAAAGCTTCTCCTCCGGGGTTTTTGTGTCGATGCGGGTGTTTCGCTATTCTGTCTGCCCGGGCTCGCGTGTCAATATAGTCATATCAAATTTCGCTAAGTGAAATCCCCATTGTTCGATCTGGGCGGCAAGGTCGCGCTCGTCACGGGCTCGACACGCGGCATCGGCCGCTCCATCGCCGAGGAGCTCGGCCGCGCCGGGGCGAAGGTGGTCGTTTCCAGCCGCAAGGCCGAGGCCTGTGAACAGGTCAGAATCGAATTTGAAGGACAGAATCTTGAAGTGCTGGCGAAGGCCTGCAACGTCTCGCGCAAGGAGGAGCTGCAGGCGCTGGTCGATGCCACGATGGCGAAGTGGGGCCGCATCGACATCGTCGTCGCCAATGCCGCCGCCAATCCCTATTACGGCCCGCTCACCGGCATCGGCGACGACGCCTTCGACAAGATCTTCGCCAACAACCTGAAGAGCGTGCTCTGGCTCGCGGCGATGACCCTGCCACTCATGCATGCGGGCGGCAGCTTCACCCTGGTCGGATCGATCGGCGGCCTGATCGCCAATACCGTGATCGGCGCCTACGGCATCTCGAAGGCGGCGGGTCACCACCTGGTTCGCAACCTCGCCGCCGAATGGGGACCGAAAAACGTCCGGGTCAACGCCATCGCGCCCGGCCTGATCAAGACCGAATTCGCCCGCGCCCTGTGGGAAGACGAGAAGCGCGCCGCCGAGCGCGTTTCAAACACCCCGCTGCGCCGGCTGGGGGAGCCGCGGGACATCGGCGGCATCGCGGTATTCCTGGCGTCCGATGCGGCGGCGTTCATTACCGGACAAGTCATCGTCGCCGACGGCGGGGTTACCATTCTGTAATGGACCTGAACTACTCCGCCGAAGAGCTGGCGTTCCGGGACGAAGTTCGGGGCTGGCTTGCCGCCAACCTGCCGCGCGAGCTGAAAGAGAAGGTCGAGCGCTACGAGCACCTCTCCAGGGAAGACCTGCTGCGCTGGCACCGCATCCTCGCCGACAAGGGATGGGTGGCGCCGGCCTGGCCCAAGGAGTGGGGCGGCACGGGCTGGAACGTGGTGCAGCGCTACCTCTTCGAGGAGGAGCTCGGCTACGCCGGCGGACCGCCGCTCATTCCCTTCGGCCTGTCGATGTGCGCGCCGGTCCTTCTCCAGTTCGGAACGGACGCACAAAAGAAGAAGTTCCTGCCCAGAATTTTTCGTGGCGAGGATTTCTGGTGCCAGGGCTACTCGGAGCCGGGCTCGGGGAGCGATCTCGCCTCGCTGAAGACGAAAGCCGCTCGACAGGGAGATCACTATGTCGTCAACGGCCAGAAGATCTGGACCACCCTCGCGCATTACGCCGACTGGATCTTCTGCCTGGTACGCACCGACTCGGGCGAGAAGCGCCAGGAAGGCATCTCCTTCCTGCTGATCGACATGAAGACCCCGGGCATCACGGTGCGGCCGCTGATCCTCATGGACGGCGCGCACGAGGTGAACGAGGTCTTCTTCGACGACGTCAAGGTGCCGGCCGAGAACCGGGTGCACGACGAAGGCAAGGGCTGGACGGTGGCGAAGTACCTGCTCGGCTACGAGCGCATGAACACCGGCCGCATCGGCGCCTCCAAGCGCGAGCTCGAGAAGGTCAAGGAATTCTCGAGAAATGTCTCCGATCTCCGCTTTCGCGACCGGCTCGCCCGGCTCGAGGTGGAGCTGATGGCGCTCGAGATCACGAATCTGCGCTTCCTCGACCGCATGCGCCGCACCGGCCAGCCGCCGGGCGCCGACGTGTCGATGCTGAAGATCAAGGGCACCGAGATCCAGCAGGGCCTCACCGAGCTCGCGCTCGATGCGATGGATCCGACCGCGAGCGATGAATTCTCGGTCGCGTTGCGCAAGCGCTACCTGTCGATGCGCAAGACGACGATCTACGCCGGGTCGAACGAAATTCAGCGCAACATCATTTCGAAGATGACGCTCGGTCTATGAACTTCGACTACAACGAAGAGCAGCAGCTGCTCGCCGATTCGTTGCGTCGCTATCTCCAGGCGCAGTACTCGTTCGAGCAGAGGAAGAAGGTTCTCGACGGAAGTCCCGAGGTGTGGGCGAAGTTCGCCGAGATGGGCCTGCTGGCGCTGCCGCTCTCGCCCGATTACGGTGGCTTCGGCGGCGGCGCGGTCGACCTGATGGGCGTGATGGAGGCGTTCGGCGAGGCGCTGGTGGTCGAGCCTTATCTCGCGACGGTGATGGCGAGCCGCCTGGTGGCGCGCGCGGGCAGCGCGGCGCAGAAAAGCGCGCTCCTGCCCCAAGTCGCCGAGGGCCGCCTGAAGATGGCATTCGCGCACGCCGAGGCCGGCGCGCGCTACGACCTGGCGAAGGTGAAGTGCTCGGCGAAGAAGTCGGGCGACCAGTGGCTCATCGAAGGCGAGAAGAAAGCCGTGCAGGGCGCCCCCGTCGCCGACAAGCTGGTGGTGTCCGCGCGCACGCCGCAGGGCATCGCGCTGTTTCTCACCGATGCCGTCAAAGCCACGCCGCGCCACGGCCTCGACGGCTTCCTCGAGGCCGACGTCGTCTTCTCCGGCGTGAAGGCCGAGGCCCTGTCGGGCGGACTTCCGGAAGTCGAGGAGGCGGTCGACTTCGCCACGGCGCTGATCTGCGCCGAGGCCGTGGGGGCGATGAAGTTCTCCTGCGACACGACGCTCGAATACCTGAAGACGCGCAAGCAGTTCGGCGTGCCGATCGGCACCTTCCAGGCGCTGCAGCACCGCATCGTCGATCTGTATATCGCCTGCGAGCAGGCGAAATCGATGTCTTGCCTGGCTTGCTCAAGGATGGATTTTTCCGAGAATGCAAGAGATCGCGCCCGCGCGATCTCGGCGGCGAAGATCAGGATCGCCGACGCCGCGCGCCAGGTCAGCCAGGAAGCGGTGCAGCTGCACGGCGGCATGGGCATGAGCGAGGAGCTGAAGGTGAGCCACGCCTTCCGCCGCCTCACGGTACTTGCCCGGCAGTTCGGCGACGCGGATCACCACTTGGCACGCTTCGCTTCCCTCTAGTGAGGAACCGTCGCGTACTGCTTGCCAGCCGACCGAGCGGCTGGGTGAGCGAGGCGAATTTCCGCATCGACGAGGCGCCGCTGCCCGCGCCCGCCGAGGGCGAGGTGCTGGTGAAGAACCTCTGGCTCTCGCTCGATCCCTACATGCGCGGCCGCATGAGCGACGCCAAGAGCTACGTGAAAGGCGTCGACATCGGCGAGGTCATGGTCGGCCAGACGGTCGGCGAAGTGATCGAATCGAGGAATCCGGCGCTCAAGAAGGGCGACAAGGTCCTGGCGCAAGGAGGATGGCAGCTTTTCGCTTCTCTTCCCGGAAGAGATATTTCGAAACTGAAGGAAGGGCCACCCCTCTCCTATTATCTCGGCGTGCTCGGCATGCCGGGCATGACCGCGTACTTCGGCCTGAAGGAGCTCGGCCAGCCGAAGGCCGGCGAGACGGTCGTGGTGTCGGCGGCGTCGGGCGCAGTGGGCAGCGTCGTCGGCCAGCTGGCGAAGGCCTGGGGCTGCCGCGCGATCGGCATCGCTGGCGGGCCAGAGAAGTGCGCCTACGTGAAGAACGAGCTCGGTTTCGACGAGTGCTTCGACTACAAGGCCGGCAAGCTGCGCGAGCAACTGAAGGAGATCGACGTCTACTTCGACAACGTGGGCGGCGAGATCCTCGATACGGCGCTCGCCCGGATGAAGCTTTTCGGCCGTATCGTGGTCTGCGGCACGATTTCCGACTACAACGCGGCCGATCCCTACCGCGTCCGCAACTGGCGCGCGATCCTCGTCAACCGGCTGAAAGTGCAGGGCATGATCGTCTTCGACTGGAAGGATCGCTACGGCGAGGCGCTGAAGGCGCTCGGCGGGCACCTCGCCGAAGGAAAGCTGAAGACGCGCGAGTCGATCGTCGAGGGGCTCGACAACGCGCCCAAAGGCCTCATCGGCCTGCTCAAGGGCGAGAACTTCGGCAAGCAGCTTGTCCGGCTCGCCTGATTCTGTCGGCTTCACAGCCCGGCTCGGCGCGTTCGCGCTCGACGCGCTGATCGTGTTCGTGGTCGCCGGGCCCCTGGTCGCGCTGACGGGGCGCACGACCATCCTCCTGTTCTTCGTCCTCGTGCCCATGGCCGGCACGATCTTCTGCTGGCATCGCTATGGCGCGACCCCGGGCAAGATCGCCTTCTCGGCGAGGATCGTCGACGCGCGCACCGGCGGAAGGCCGACCCTCGAGCGCCTGGCGATGCGCTGCGCCGCCTACCTCGCCTCGGCACTCCCGCTTTTTCTCGGCTTCGCCTGGATCGCGATCGACCGGCGCAAGCAGGCATGGCATGACAAGATCGCCGGCACCCGGGTCATTTACGAGGAGTGAGCGACGACGATGATTGACCTCTACACCTGGCCGACACCGAACGGCCACAAGATCCACATCATGCTCGAGGAAACGGGCACGCCCTACCGGGTGCATGCCATCGACATCGGCGCGGGCGACCAGTTCAAGCCCGATTTCCTCGCGATCTCGCCCAACAACAAGATCCCGGCGATGGTCGACCAGGACGGGCCCGGTGGAAAGCCCTTCGCCCTCGCGGAATCGGGCGCGATGCTCTTCTACCTCGCCGCCAAGACCGGCAAGTTCCTGCCCAAGGATCTGAGGAAGAAGTGGCAGGTGATGCAGTGGGTGATGACGCAGATGGGTCATGTCGGACCGATGCTCGGCCAGGCGCATCACTTCCTGCAGTACGCGCCGGAGAAGATCGAGTACGCCATGAACCGTTACCGGAACGAGGCCAACCGCTTATATGGTGTCCTGGATTCCCAGTTGAAAAAATCCAAGTGGCTGGCGTGCGATGAGTACACCATCGCCGACATCGCCACCTTCCCGTGGCTGCGCGCGCCGGAGCGCCAGGGCGTCGACATCGAGAAGTTCCCGGCGCTCAAGGAATGGCGCGAGCGGATCGCCTCGCGCCCGGCGGTCAAGCGCGGCGTCGAAGTGCTCGCCGAGCGCCGCCGCCCGACTCCCAGCTTCAGCAAGGAGCAGGCCGAAGTGCTTTTCGGCGCCACCCAGTATGCCAAGCGATAAGCCGCTGCAGGGCGAGGTGGCGTGGATCACCGGCGGCGGCTCGGGCATCGGGCTCGCCGCGGGCCTGGAGTTGGCCCGGGCCGGGGCGCACGTCGTGCTCTCCGGCCGCAGCGCGGAGACGCTGAAGAAGGCAGCGAAGGAAACCGGGGCCGAAACCATCACGGTCGACGTTTCGGACGAGAAGCAGGTCGCCGCCGCCGCGCAAAAGATCCTCCGGCAGCATGGCCGCATCGACATCCTCGTGAACAGTGCCGGCATCAACCTGCCGCAGCGCAATCTGAGGAACGTTTCCGTTGCCGGCTGGAACGAAATCGTCGCCATCAATCTCTCCGGCACCTTTTATCCCTGCCACGCGGTGCTGCCGGCGATGCGGCAGAAGAAGCAGGGCCTGATCATCAATGTCGCGTCGTGGTTCGGCCGCTATCCCAACGAGCTCGGCGGTCCCGGCTACAACGCCACCAAGCGCGCCGTGATCGCGCTCACCGAGACGATCAACATCGAGGAGGCGGCGAACGGCATCCGCGCTACCTCGATCCTGCCGGGCGAGGTGGCGACGCCCATCCTCGAGAAGCGCCCGGTGCCGCCGCCGCAGTCCGAGCGCGTGCGCATGCTGCAGGCCGAGGACCTCGGCAGGACCGTGCTCTTCATCGCGACGCTGCCGCCGCGTGCCTGTGTCAACGAGATCGTGATCAGCCCGACCTGGAACCGCTTCATCCTCGGCGGCCTGGAATCGCCGAAGCGCTGACAACCCGCGTCGGTCTGCGCGTCGCCGCGCCGTTCCTCGCCGGCTACTTCGTCTCTTACGTCTACCGCATGGTGAACGCGGTGCTCGCGCCGACGCTCGCCGCCGAGTTCGATCTTTCCGCCGGCGGCCTCGGCCTGCTCTCCAGCATGTACTTCTTCTCCTTCGCGCTCTGCCAGCTGCCGGTCGGGGTGGCGATGGATCGGTGGGGACCGCGGCGGGTAAACGCGGCGCTGCTGCTCGTCGCCGCTGTTGGCGGCGCATGGTTCGTGCTTGCCGAGAGCGCGCCCGCCGCCATGGCTGCGCGCGCGCTGATCGGCATCGGCGTCTCCGTCGCCCTCATGTCCTCGCTCACGGCGTTCGTGCTCTGGTACCCGTCGGACAGGCTCTCGACCATGAACGCGGTCGCCTTCTCGGTGGGCATGGTGGGAGCGGTCGCCGCGACGGTGCCGCTCGAGCTCCTGCTGCGCGTCTGGCCCTGGCGATACGCGTTCCTGCTGGTCGTCGGCCTGACGGTGACGGTGAGCCTCGTGCTCTGGCTCTGGGTCCCGGAGCGCAGGGCTGAAGCGCGCGCCGACAGCCTCGCGCAGCAGATCGCCGGATTGGGGAAGCTGCTCACCGACGCGGCTTTCCTGCGCCTCGCGATCTGCCTCGGCGCGAGCCAGTGCGCGGCGGTCGCGCTCTCGACGCTGTGGATTGCGCCCTGGCTGCGCGACGTGGCGGGCTACACGCCCGCCGGCGTGGCGCGTGGCTTGCTCGCGGTCAACGTCGCCATGGTGGTCGGTTATCTCGCTTTCGGACGCGCCGCCGATGCGCTACAGCGTCGCGG
>Ga0075352_1000022_pt1 | contig 19589 bp, 22 predicted proteins | sample Sandmound_TuleA__FD_120092 | JGI IMG/M metagenome (GOLD analysis project Ga0075352, IMG submission 120092) | Natural and restored wetland microbial communities from the San Francisco Bay, California, USA, that impact long-term carbon... | ecosystem: Environmental > Terrestrial > Soil > Wetlands ...
ACCAGCGTCGACCGCGACGACCTCAAGGATGGCGGTGCTCGGCATTTCGTCGATTGCATCACCGCGGTCAGGAAAGCGTCGCCGCAAACCACCATCGAGACCCTCGTGCCGGACTTCCGCGGCCGGCTCGACCGCGCGCTCGCCGTCCTCGATGCCGCTCCGCCCGACGTGATGAACCATAACCTCGAGACCGTGCCGCGCCTCTACAAGAAGGCGCGACCCGGCGGCGACTACCGCCACTCCCTGACCTTATTGAAGAGATTCAAGGAAAGACACCGCGACATTCCGACCAAGTCGGGACTGATGGTCGGGCTTGGCGAGACCGATGACGAGATCCTCGCAGTGATGCGCGACCTGCGCGCGCACGACGTCGACATGCTGACCATCGGCCAGTACCTGCAGCCCTCGCCCCACCATCTGCCCGTGGAGCGCTACGTCAGCCCGGATACGTTTGTGTTCCTTGAGAAAGAGGCCTCCCAGGCGGGCTTCAAGCATGCGGCCGTCGGGCCGCTGGTGCGCTCCTCCTATCATGCCGACCAGCAAGCCCACCAAGCCGGTATCGCTCAAGGCGCTTGACGCGCCGCCCCGCGCGATCGCGTCCGGCTACCCGGAGAAATTCCGCGCGCGGGTCGCCGGCCGCGAGAAGAAGCCGCTCGGCGATCTCTTCGGCCTCAGCAACTTCGGCGTCAACCTGACGCGGCTCGCACCGGGCGCGCAGTCGGCGCTGCGCCACGCGCACGCCAAGCAGGACGAGTTCGTCTACATCCTCGAGGGGCGTGCGACGCTGATCACCGATGCGGGCGAAACCGGGCTCGCCCCCGGCATGTGCGCGGGATTCAAGGCCGGCACCGGCGACGCCCACCACCTCGTCAACCGCAGCAAGCAGGACGTTCTCTATCTCGAGATCGGCGACCGCACGCCGGGCGAGAGCGCGACCTATCCGGACGACGACCTGCAGGTGGTGCAGGACGCCGCCGGCAAGTGGCGCTACCTGCACAAGGACGGCACTCCCTACTAGGAGGCCGCAAGAACCCGCGGCCTACTTCAGGAGCTGAGGGCCTTCTCGACCAGCGCGTGAAACTCAGCCCAGTCGGGCTCGCCGACGTATTCCTTCAGCACCCGGCCGTTCTTGTCGATGAGGAAGCTGGTCGGGGTGATGCGCACGCGGCCGAACTGGCGGGCAATATCGCCGTCGCCGTCGAGCGCGACCTTGAAAGGAAGGGCGCGGCGCTGCGCGAATTCGGCCACCGCGTTCGGGTGGTCGGATTGCACCGCCACCGCCACCATCTCGTAGCCGCGCGGCGCGAACTTGCGGTAGGTGTCGATCATCCGGGGCATTTCCTCGACGCATTCCGCGCACCAGGTGGCCCAGAAATTGACCAGCACCACCTTGCCGCGCAGGTCCGAGGTGGAAAACTGCTCGCCCGACAGGGCGGCGAAGCGGACCTCGGGCGCCGTTGGCCGCGAGAAGAGCGCGAGCGAGGCCGCCAGGCCCGCGGCCAGGGCGACGACGGCGACGAGGATCTTCGCTTTCATGCAGAGCTAGTGGGCCTTGTCCCAGTTTTCGCCGATGCCGACCTCGACGATGAGGGGCACGTCGAGCCTGGCGACCGATTGCATCAAGCGAGTGATGTTGGAACGAATCATCTCCACTTCGTCCTGCGGAACCTCCAGGACCAGCTCGTCGTGCACCTGCATGATCAGCAGAGATTTCAGTTTAGAAGAATCTATGAATAATTGAACTGAAATCATTGCAAGCTTGAGCAGGTCGGCGGCGGTGCCCTGCATGGGCGCATTGATCGCCGCGCGCTCCGCGGCCTGGCGGCGCACCGGCGCGCCGCTCTTCAGCTCGGGCAGCCACAGGCGGCGGCCGAACACGGTCTCGACGTAGCCCGTCTCTTTCGCGCGCTTGCGCGTCTCGTCCATGTAGCGCTTCGCCCCCGGGAAGCGGGCGAAGTAGCGATCGACGTAGGTCTGCGCGGTGCCGCGGTCGATGCCCAGGTTCTGCGCCACGCCGAACGACGACATGCCGTAGATCAAACCGAAGTTGATGACTTTGGCGACGCGGCGCTGTTCTGAATCGACTTCATCAACTGGAACCCCAAAGACCTCCGCGGCCGTCGCGCGGTGCACGTCTTCGCCCTCGAGGAAGGCGCGGCGCAGGTTCTCGTCGCCGGAAAGGTGCGCCATGATCCGCAGCTCGATCTGCGAGTAGTCGGCGGAAACGATCCGCGACCCCGGCGGCGCGATGAAGCACTCGCGGATGCGGCGGCCGGCGGGCGTGCGGATCGGGATATTTTGCAGGTTGGGGTCGTTCGAGGAGAGCCGTCCGGTGACCGCGGTGGTCTGCGAGTAGGTGGTGTGCACGCGCCCGGTCGTGGGGTTGACGCTCTTCGGCAGCTTGTCGGTGTAGGTCGACTTGAGCTTGGAGAGCGCGCGATGCTCGAGGATCAGCCCGGGCAGCGGATGGTCGAGCGCGAGCTCGGCGAGCGAGTCCTCGTCGGTCGACGGCTGCCCGGAGGGTGTCTTCTTCTTGACCGGCAGCTTCTGCCGCTCGAACAGGATTTCCTGGATCTGCTTCGGCGAGCCGAGGTTGAAGGGCTGGCCCGCGGCCTCGTACGCTTTTTGTTCCAACGCCAGGATTTCCTTGCCGAGCTCGTGGCTTTGCGCCTCGAGCTTCGCGCGGTCGAGAAGCACGCCGTTCCTCTCCATGCGGAAGAGCACCGGCAGCACCGGCATCTCGATCCTGCTGTAGACGAAGCCGAGCTTCTCGTCCTGCTCGATCTGCCGGTAGAGGCGCTCGTGCAGCGCAAGCAGGCAATCGGCCTTCTCGGCGGCGAGCGCGGTGGCGCGCTCCACGCTCACCGCAGAGAACGGGATGCGCGAGGCGCCCTTGCCCGCTACCTCCTCGTAAGAGAGGATCGTCCAGCCGCAGTGGCGCTGCGCCAGCGAGCCCAGCTCGTGCCGCTCGTGCACCTCCAGCACGTAGGACTCGAGCTGGATGTCATGCGCGCAGCCGGCGAGGGCGATGCCGTGATTGGCGAGGAGGTGCGAGTCGCGCTTCACGTTCTCGCCGGCCTTCTTGCAGTCTGAGCGTTCCAGCCACGGCTTGAGAATCCTCAAGGCATCGATCTGCGGCGGCGCGCCCGGGTAATCGTGCGCCATCGGCACGTAAACCGCTTCGTCCAGGAACGCAAAGGCGAGGCCGACCAGCCTCGCGGTCATCGGCTCGTCGCCGGATCCGAACGCGGCGAAGCCAGCGAGGTCGACCGCCTCGAGCTTGAGCACCAGCTCGCGCAGCTCGTCCTCGCTGAGGATCGTGCGGGTGCGCCGCTTCTGCGCCGCCGGCGCTGGCGCGGCGTCGGGCGTGGCGGCCGGCGCGTTCTCCAGCTCCCTGAGAAACCCCTTGAAGCCGAAGCGTTCGTACTGCGCGCGCTGAATCTCCGGCTGCGACGCGAATTCGCTGAGCCTTTCGAAGGGGAAGGGCAGCGGCACATCGCGCTTGACCGTGAGCAGCTCGCGCGCTTTCGGCAGCCAGTCGAGCACCTTGCGCAGGTTCTCGCCCCGGGTGCCGGTGATTTCGTCCGCCCTGGCGATGAGGTTGTCGAGGGACCCGTATTGCGCGATCCATTTGGCGGCGAAGCCGGGGCCGACGCCATGGACTCCGGGAACGTTGTCGATCGCGTCGCCGACGAGGGCCATGTAGTCGACGATCTTTTCGGGCGGGACGCCGAACTTCTGCGTCACGCCGGCGGCGTCGAGCTTCTCGTTCGACATGGTGTTGATCCACAGCACCTTGTCGTCGACGAGCTGGGTGAGGTCCTTGTCGCCGGTCGAGATCACCGTGCGCCAGCCGCGGCGCTTGGCCTCCTCGGCGAGCGTGGCGATGACGTCGTCGGCCTCGACGCCGTCGACCACCAGCACCGGCCAGCCGAGCGCTTTCACGGCTTCCAGCAGCGGCTCGACCTGGCGCGAGAGATCGTCAGGCATCGCGCTGCGCGTCGCCTTGTAGTCCGGATAGGCTTCGTCGCGGAAGGTCTTGCCCCTGGCGTCGAACACGCAGGCGCGGGCCTGCGCCTTATAATCGCTGGCGAGCTTGCGCAGCATGTTCAGCACGCCATAGATCGCGCCGGTCGGCTCGCCGGTCTTCGGGCTCCTCAGCTCGGGCAGCGCGTGGAACGCGCGGTAGAGGTACGACGAGCCGTCGACCAGCAGCAGCGTCTTTTCAGGATCTCCCGACATGACCAACGCAAAGGTAGTGAAGCCGGCCGGACTTGGCCACGAGATTTCGCCGCGCGAGGCGTGGAAGCTGTTCGGAATTATGGCAGAGTTCTTCGAGGCGACCGAGCGCCTCGCCGGCATCCGGCCGGCGGTCTCGATGTTCGGCAGCGCGCGCGCCAAGGAAGGCTCGCCGTACTACAAGCTCGCCGAGGAAACCGCGCGACTGCTTTCGGACGCCGGCTTCGCCATCGTCTCCGGCGGCGGGCCGGGCGTGATGGAGGCGACCAACAAGGGCGCCTATCACGGCAAGGGGCTGGCGGTCGGGCTGAACATCGACCTCCCGCACGAGCAGCTCTCCAACCAGTTCCAGCACATCAGCCTGCGCTTCAAGCACTTCTTCGCGCGCAAGGTGATGTTCGCCAAGTTCGCCACCGCGTTTGTGGTCCTGCCGGGCGGCTACGGCACGCTCGACGAGCTGTTCGAGGCGCTGACGCTGGTGCAGACCGGCAAGACGCGGCAGATGCCGATCATCCTCGTGCACGAACCGTTCTGGCGCGGCCTCATCGACTGGTGCCGCAGCCGGCTGGTCGAGGAAGGCATGATCGACCCGACCGACGTCGACCTGCTGCAGATCTGCAACGAGCCGAAGGAGGTGGTCGACGCGATCTTCGCCTTCTACGAGAAGCGCGGCTTCGAGCCGTCGCCGGCCGAGCGCGAGGTGATGCTCAACCTCTAGTAGTAGAATCGATGCGAAATGCGGCACTTGCGGCGCCTCACGCTTCTGCTGGCGTTCCTTGCGTTCAGCGTCGCGGCGCAGCAGCGCAAGCCGCCCGCGCTCGAGCCGATTCCGGAGCCGCCGCCTCCGCCTGAGCCGGGCGTCGAGCAGCCCGAGGTGCGCATCCCGGTGCCCGACGGCGACAAGGTGGAGGAGATCCGCGAAGGCGGACGCGTGGTGATGCTCAAGGTCACGCCGAAGAACGGCAAGCCGTACTACCTCGTCGACACCACCGGCGCCGGCAACTGGACGCGCCGCGAGTCGCTCGACGACGGCGTGCGCGTTCCCATGTGGCCCATCCTGATCTTCGACTGATTGTCGGTCTATACCCCTGTCTCTGAAGGCGAGCTCGCGGCCTGGCTCGCGAACTATTCGGTCGGCACGCCGGTCGCGTGCGAGCCGATCAAGGCGGGCATCGAGAACACCAACTATTTCGTCACCACCAGCCAGGGCCGCTACGTGCTCACGCTGTTCGAGCGCCTGCCGGCGGAAGAGCTGCCCTTCTACCTCAATCTCATGGCGCACCTCGCGCGCCACGGCATTCCCTGCCCGGCGCCGATCGCCGACCTGCAGGATCGCTATCTGCAGCGCCTGAACGGCAAGCCCGCCGCGCTGGTGACGCGCCTGCCGGGCCGCTCGCTCGAGCGGCCGAGCGAACGCGATTGCGCCGAGCTCGGCGCGCTGCTCGGCCGCATGCACCTCGCGGGCCGCTCGTATCCGGAGTACCTGGAGAACCCGCGCGGCCCGAAGTGGTGGCGTTTCGCGGCAAAGGAAGTGATGCCGTTCCTGGATTCGCCGCAACAGGAATTGCTGTCGAAAGAGCTTCAATTCCAGTCGGAACAGCGCTTCCCGGACCTGCCGCGCGGGCCGGTGCACGCCGACCTCTTCCGCGACAACACGCTGTTTGACGACGGGCGCATCTCCGGCGTGATCGACTTCTACTTCGCCGGCGTCGACTGCCTGCTCTACGACATCGCGGTGTGCGCCAACGACTGGTGTCTGGAGGAGGGCGGCGCGGCGCTGGATGCCGGTCGGGCGCGCGCGCTCCTCGGCGGTTGCCAGAGCGTGCGGCCCTTTGCGCCTCTCGAGCGCTCGGCATGGTCCGCCATGCTGCGCGCCGCGGCGCTGCGTTTCTGGCTCTCGCGGCTGTACGACTATCACCTGCCGCGGCCGGGGATGCTGGTGCATGCCCACGACCCCGAGCATTTCCGCCGCATCCTCGACGAGCGTGTGCGCGCCAAGGCGCCCTGGCTGACGTGATGCGCGCGCGCATCGTCGCCGCGGCAAGCGGCGCGCGCTGGCTGCTCGAAGGGTGGAATCTCTTTCGCGCCGCGCCGCTCCCCTGGCTGGCGCTGCTGCTCGCCTACTGGCTGCTGATGACGCTGATCTCGCTCGTGCCTTTCGTCGGCATGGCGATCGCGTCCATCCTCGTTCCCGCCTTCTCGGTCGGCTTCATGGCCGCGGCGCGGGCGTCGAGCCGCCGCGCCGGCGTCGAGCTGTCGCTCCTCTTCGACGGCTTCCGGCACGCACAGCGCGGGCAGCTCGTGCTCGGCGTCGTCTACCTCTTCAGCCTGGCGATCGTGCTGGGCGGCGGCGCGCTGGTCGACGACGGCGCGCTCGCGCGCTGGATGCTCACGGGCCGGCGCCCGGCCGACGAGGTGCTGCAATCGGACGCGTTCCTCTCCGCGCTCGTCTGCGCCGCGGCTCTCTATACGCCGGTGATGATGATGTTCTGGTTCGCGCCGCCGCTCGTCGCCTGGCATTCGGCCAGCCCGGCGAAAGCGCTGTTCTACAGCTTCTTCGGCTGCCTGATGAACTGGCGCGCGTTCATCGCCTATGGCGCCGCGGCGGCGCTCGTCACGCTGGTCGCGCCCTTCGTCCTGGTGCTGACGTTGCGCACCCTGCTCGGCAACGTCTCCTTCGCCTGGCTCGCCTTTCCGCTCCTCGGCGTGCTGCTGCCGACCCTGTTCGCGAGCTTCTACGCGAGCTACCGCGACGTGTTCGCGAGCGGCGAATGAGCTGCGAGCTGTGCGATGCGGACGGCGGCCGCGTGCTCTGGCGCGACGATTTCTGCCGCGTGGTGCGGCCCGCGGTGGAGGGCTACCCGGGCTTCCTGCGCGTCATCGTCAATCGACATGTGAAGGAGATGACCGATCTCCAGGAGCGCGCTCGGCTGATGCAGGTGGTGTTCGCCTGTGAAGAGGTCCTGCGCAAGCTCTACCGGCCGGAGAAGGTCAATCTCGCCAGCCTCGGCAACGTCGTGCCGCACGTGCATTGGCATGTGATTGCGCGCTTCGTCGACGATGCCCATTTTCCGGATGCGATCTGGGCACCCGCGCGCCGGAGCGCCACGCCGCGCGCGGCAGTGGCGGACGAGGTGCTGGCACGGGCTATCATGGCCGCCCTGTGAGCGCCGTGCCGACCGAGATCAAGCTGCACCAGAAGTCGCGCGTGATGGAGATCGCCTTCGACGACGGCAGGACTTTCCGCCTGCCGTACGAGTTCCTGCGCGTCTACTCGCCCTCGGCGGAAGTGCGCGGCCACGGGCCGGGCCAGGAAGTGCTGCAGACCGGCAAGCAGTCGGTCGAGATCCGCTCGCTCGAGGCGGTCGGCTCCTACGCGGTGCAGCCGCTTTTTTCCGACGGCCACGGCACGGGCATCTATTCCTGGGATTACCTCTACGAGCTGGGCGAGAGCCAGGAGAAGCTCTGGTCCGAGTATCTCGCCAGGCTCAAGGCCGCGGGCGCCAGCCGGTGAGCAAGGAAACCGATTTCGGCTACCAGCGCGTCCCGGAAGGCGACAAGGCGCGCCGCGTCGGCGAAGTCTTCGATCGCGTCGCCGACCGCTATGACCTGATGAACGACCTGATGTCGCTCGGCCTGCACCGGGTGTGGAAGGCGTTCGCCGTCGGCATCGCGCGCCCGCGTCCGGGCGAGCGCATCCTCGACATCGCCGCCGGCAGCGGCGATCTCGCCCGCGCCCTTGCGAAGCGCGTCGGCCCCACCGGCGAAGTGTGGCTGACCGACATCAATCGCCGCATGCTCGAGCGCGGCCGCGACCGTCTGCTCGACGCCGGGCTGCTCGCGCCGGCGGTGCAGTGCGACGGCGAGCGCCTGCCCTTCGCGGACGCGAGCTTCGATTGCGTCACCGTCGCCTTCGGCCTGCGCAACATGACGCGCAAGGACGCTGCGCTGGCGGAGATGCGCCGCGTGCTCAAGCCGGGCGGCCGGCTGGTGGTGCTCGAGTTCTCGCGCGTGTGGCAGCCGCTCGAGCGCGCCTACGACGTGTACTCGTTCAAGGTGCTGCCCTGGCTTGGCGAGCGCGTCGCGGGCGATGCCGCGGCCTATCGCTATCTCGCCGAGTCGATCCGCATGCACCCCGACCAGGCGAAGCTCGCGGCGATGATGAACGCGGCGGGGCTGGAGGGGGTCGAAGTCTTCAATCTCGCCGCGGGCGTGGTTGCAGTGCACCGCGGCTTCAGGATTTGATAGCATCGACCTCCCTCGGAGGATTTGCCATGCGTAAATGGATTCTCACGGTGTCGGCGCTGTTTCTCGGCGCGATCGTGGTCGCGACCGATGCCGACGCGAGACGTCTCGGCGGCGGCCGCTCGATCGGCGCGCAGCGCAACGTCACCGCGCCCCCGGCAGCGACGCCGGCCAAGCCCGCCCAGCAGCAGCAACAGGCTGCGCCGGCGCAGCAAGGCAGCAAGGGGGGCATGCTCGGCGGCATCCTCGGCGGGCTCGCGCTCGGCGGCCTGCTCGCCTGGGCGCTGAGCGGCACCGGCCTTTCCACGATCCTTCTGATCGCGCTGCTCGCCTTCGTCGCCGTAGCCGCGTGGCGCGCGATGGCGCGCAAGCGCGAAGAACCCGCGCTCGAGCAGGTGCAATTCGCCGACGGGGGCCGCGAGCGCGTCGCGCTTCCCGCCGCGGGCGCTGCGGCGCCCGGCCCTTCGGCGAGCGCCGTGCCGGCGGGCTTCGATACGCCCACGTTCCTGCGCGCGGCGAAGCTCAACTTCGTCAAGCTGCAACTCGCCAACGACGCCGGCAAGCTCGACGAGATCCGCGAATTCACCACCGACGAGATGTTCGACGAGCTGCGCAAGGACGTGCTCGCGCGTCCCGAAACGCAGCAGACCGACGTCGTGTCGCTCAACGCCGACCTGCTGGAAGTCGCCACCGAGCAGGACGCCCACTGGGCGAGCGTGCGCTTTTCGGGACTGGTGCGAGAGACGCCGAGCAGCGCGCCGGTGGGGTTCGAGGAGGTCTGGAACCTGGTCAAGCCGGCGCGCGGATCGAGCGGCTGGCTCCTCGCCGGCATCCAGCCGATGCATTGAGCGCCCTGCCGCCCAGCGAAAAGGCCACCCCCGCGGTGGCCTTTTGCTTTTTCGTCAACCGGCTGCTCGATGCCGAGCCCTGGGCGCGCGAGCGGCTGGCCCCCTTTTCCGGCCGAACCCTCGAGATCGCGGCCCTGCCGCTGCCGCCGCTGCGCATCGCGATCCTCGAGGGCGGGCGCCTCGAGCCGGGCGCCGAGGCGCCGCATCTCGTGCTGCGCTTCGGGCCCGCGGCGCTCTTCGCGCTCGCCGGCGGCGAGGAGGAATTTCTCGCCGCGGTGGAGGTGAGCGGCGACGAAAAGCTGGCGCAGGAAGCGGCCTTTCTCGCGCGTCACCTGCGCTGGGACGTCGAGGAAGCGCTTTCGCGCGTCGTCGGCGACGTCGCCGCGCACCGCGTGGCTGAGGCGGCACGCGGCTTCGCCGCCTGGCAACTCGAGGCGGCGAAGCGCGTCAGCGCCGCGGCGGTGGATTTCCTCGCCGAGGAAGCGCGTCTCCTCGTGCGCCGCGAGGACCAGGCGACCCATGCGCGCGCCGTCGCGGATCTGCGCGACGCGCTCGCCCGCCTGGAAAAGCGGCTCGAGCGCCTTGGATAGGTCGCGGTGAGCAAGCTCCTTCGCCTGGCGCGCATTTTCGCGATCGGCCTGCGCTTCGGGCTGTACGACCTCGGCGCCGATTCGCGCCGCCATGCGCCGCGCGCGGTGCGCCTGCGGCAGGCGCTCGAGGCGCTCGGGCCGATCTTCGTCAAGTTCGGGCAGATCCTCTCGACGCGGCGCGATCTCCTGCCGCTCGATGTCGCCGACGAGCTCGCCAAGCTGCAGGACCGGGTGCCGCCGTTCCCGCCCGAGCTGGCGGCGGCGGAAATCGAGCGCAGCCTCGGCATCCGCATCGAGGACGTCTTCACGAGCTTCCAGCGCGAGGCGCAGGCGAGCGCCTCGATCGCGCAGGTGCACTTCGCCACCCTGAAGGACGGGCGCGAGGTCGCCATCAAGGTGCTGCGGCCCGGCGTGGAGAAGGCGATCGCGAGGGACCTGGCGCTGCTCGAGACGCTCGCCGGCCTGATCGACCGCACCCGCGACGGCAAGCGGCTCAGGCCGCGCGAAGTCGTCGCCGAGTTCGCGCGCCACCTCGACGAGGAGCTCGACCTCATGCGCGAGGCGGCGAACGCGAGCCAGTTGCGGCGCAACTTCGCCGGCTCGCCGCTGCTCGCGGTGCCCGAGATGCACTGGGACCTCTGCTCGCAGCGGGTGATCGTCATGGAGCGCATGCGCGGCGTGCCGATCTCGCAAATCAAGGTCTTGAGAGAGAACGGCATTGATATTCCCGCGCTGGCGCGCGCGGGCGTGGAAATCTTCTTTACCCAGGTTTTCCGCGACGGCTTCTTCCACGCCGACATGCACCCCGGCAACATCTTCGTCTCGGTCGAGGGGGAGACGAAGGGGCGCTACGTGGCGCTCGACTTCGGCATCGTGGGCACGCTCTCCGACGTCGACAAGAGCTACCTGGCGCACAACTTCCTCGCCTTCCTGAACCGCGACTACCGGCGCGTCGCGCTCGCGCACCTCGAGGCCGGCTGGGTGCCGCCCGGGACGCGCGTCGACGAGTTCGAGGCGGCGATCCGCGCGGTGTGCGAGCCGATCTTCGCCCGGCCGCTGCGCGACATCTATTTCGGCAAGCTGCTGCTGCGCCTGTTCCAGACCTCGCGCCGCTTCAACGTGCAGATCCAGCCGCAGCTCGTGCTGCTGCAGAAGACGCTGCTCAACATCGAAGGCCTGGGCCGCGACCTCGACCCGGAGCTCGACCTGTGGCGCACCGCCAAGCCCTACCTCGAGCGCTGGATGAGCGAGCAGGTCGGCTGGCGCGCGCTGCTTCGCACCCTGAGGAACGAGGCGCCCTACTGGGCGACGCGGCTGCCCGAGCTGCCGCGCCTGGTGCACCGGGCGCTCGCCGACGATCGCCTCGGCGAGCTGCGCGAGTCGCTCGACCGGCTCGCGGACGAAAGCGCGCGGCGCAACGACCTCACCGCCTTCATTTCGGCGCTGCTCGCCGTCGCGGTGATCGTCGCGCTGGTCAGTCTCTTGTGAACCTGAGGAAATAGTTTTCGCGCATCAGCTTCACCTCCTCGACGAAGCGGAAGCCGGCGCTCTCGATCTCGCGGCGGAAATCCTCCTTGCCGGCGCGCACGTGCTTCAGGATCCAGTCGGGACTCGTGCCCGGGATGCGCTCGAAGTCGACCACCACCAGCGCCCCGCCGGGACGCAAAGCGCGCCGGATCGAGGCGAGCATGGCCTGCGGGTCCTCGAAGTGATGGTAGGCGTCGCAAATGAAGGCGACGTCGATCGAGCTCGCGTCCAGGCGGGTATCGACCTGCGTCGAGACGATGCCGACGACGTTGTCCAGGCGCGCTGCACGCGCGCGCTGCAGGTTCCCGTCCACGAACTCGCGCGCGATGTCGACGGCGTAGACGCGGCCCTGCGGGCGGACGCGCGCGGCGAAGAGGCGGGTGAACAGGCCCGTGCCCGCGCCGACGTCGGCGACCGACTGCCCGGGCTTGAGCGCCACCGCGTCGACGATGGCGAGCCGCTTCTCGTAGACCTCCCGGCCTTCCGTTTCGAGATTGCGCTGCCAGCGGGAAAAGTCCGGGTTTCGGTATTGCTCGTTGATCTCGGGCGACGCGCCCTGCCCGAAAGTGCCGCACGAAACGAAAATCAGGAGGGAAAGGCAGAATCTCGCCATGGCTCAGGATAGCTCCCGGCCGGAGTTCTGGGACAGCCGCTACCGCGGCGGCACCACGCCGTGGGACGCGGGCGCCGTTCCGCCCCGCTTGCTTGCCTGGCTGGAAGGAAGCGATTCCAGAATGAGAATTCTCGTCCCGGGCTGCGGCTCGGGGTACGAGGTGCGCGCTTTTGCCGAGCGCGGGCACGATGTGCTCGGCATCGACTTCTCCGATGCCGCGCTCGAGAACGCGCGCCGCAACCTCGGCAGGCTGGCGGATCGCGTCAGGAAAGCGGACTTCTTCAGCCTTGCCGACGACCCCTTCGATCTCGTCTATGAGCGCACGTTCCTCTGCGCGCTGCCGCGGCGGGCGTGGCCGGACTGGGGACGCGGCGTGGCGCGGCTGGTGCGTCCCGGCGGCAGGCTGGCGGGCTTCTTCTATCTCGACGACAACGAGCGCGGCCCGCCCTTTGGAATTTCCATGGAGAAACTGCACGAGCTGCTCGACGGGGCGTTCCTGGAGGAGGAACACGAGCCGATTCCCGCCGAGCAGTCGGTGCCGGTTCTCGCCGGCCACGAGGTTTGGCAGGTGTGGAAGCGGCGGCTATGATGGCGCGCGCATGCTGATCGCCTCGGTCGTCCTGTACCTGCTGATCACGATCGCGATCGGGCTCTGGGCGGCGAAACGGGTCCACAACTCGAAGGACTACCTAGTCGCCGGCAGGACGCTGCCGCTCTACATCACCACCGCGACCGTGTTCGCGACCTGGTTCGGCGCCGAGACGGTGCTGTCGGTGTCGGCCACCTTCGCGCGCGACGGCCTCGGCGGCGTCATCGCCGATCCCTTCGGCTCGTCCTTCTGCCTGCTGTTCGTGGCGCTGTTCTTCGCCCGCGCCTTCTACCGCATGGACCTGCTGACGATCGGCGACTTCTACCACAAGCGCTACAACAAGACCGTCGAGGTGACGACCAGCATCGCCATCACCCTCTCTTACCTCGGCTGGACGGCGGCGCAGCTCACTGCGCTGGGACTGGTCTTCTCCGTGCTCTCGGGGGGCAAGATCTCGCTCGAGACCGGCATCTACATCAGCGCCGCCATCGTCCTCGGCTACACCATCTGGGGCGGCATGTGGTCGGTGGCGCTGACCGACCTCTTCCAGTCGGTGGTGATCCTCGTCGGACTGACCGCGGTCGCCTGGCTGGTGAGCGACATGGCTGGCGGGGCGAGCAAGGTGGTGGCCGCCGCGGCGGAGGCGGGGAAATTCGAATTCTTTCCCAAGGCGAACCTGAAGGACTGGCTTGCTTTCGCCGCGGCGTGGATCACCATGTCGATCGGCTCGATCCCGCAGCAGGACGTCTTCCAGCGGGTCACTTCGGCGAAGGACGAGAAGACCTCGATCCGTGGCTGCCTGCTCGGCGGCGCGATCTACTTCGCCTTCGCCTTCGTGCCGATCTTCATCGCCTACGCCGCGCTGGTCATCGACCCGGGCTTCGCCAAGCTGTTCGCCAACGAGGACGCGCGCGAGATCCAGCGCATCCTGCCCGAGCTGATCCTCGAGCGCACGCCCCTGTGGGCGCAGGTGGTCTTCTTCGGCGCGCTGCTCTCCGCCATCCTGTCCACGGCGAGCGGCGCGCTGATGGCGCCGACCGCGCTCTTCACCGAGAACGTGCTGCGGCCGTTCGCGCCGCGCATGAGCGACCGGCAGTTCCTGCTCCTGCTGCGGGTCGTGCTCGTCACTTTCACGCTCGCCGCGCTGCTCTTCGGCTTGAACTCGAAGAGCACCATGTACGAGATGGTGCAGAACGCCTACAAGGTGACGCTCGTCTCCTGCATCGTGCCGCTCGCCGCCGGCATCTACTGGAAGCGGGCCAACGGCACCGGCGCTCTCATCTCCGTGGTGTTCGGCCTCTTTTCCTGGGGCGTGGCCGAGGTCACCGCGAGCGACGCCCTGATCCCGCCGCAGCTTGTCGGGCTCGTCTTCTCCATGCTCGGCATGGCGCTCGGCTCGCTCGTGCCGCGCGCCTCGTCCCAGCCACATCCCCACCACGCGCACCCCGACAGCCATCGCTGAACCGGCCTCCCCGCAGCGAGCCTCGCCGACGGCGCGGATCCTGTTTGCGCTCTACGTCGTCCTGACGGTCTACGCTTCGCTCTATCCATTGGAAGGCTGGCGTAACCACGGCCTCTCGCCGCTCGCCTATCTCGATGCGCCGTGGCCGCGCTACATCACCGCCTTCGACCTGGCGGTCAACCTGCTCGGCTACATGCCCTACGGCTTTCTTTGCGTCGCTGTGCTCGAGCCGCGCATGCGCGGCGGTGGCGCGGTCGTGGTTGCGTCCGGCTCGGCGCTCGTCCTCTCGCTCGTGCTCGAGGCGGCGCAGAGCTACCTGCCGGCGCGCGTGGCGGTCAATCTCGACGTGCTCTGCAACTTCGCCGGCGCGGTGCTCGGCGCCTCGCTCGGCGCGCTGCTCGTGCCGCGCTGGATGCGCGAGGGCCCGGTGAGCCGGGCGCGCGCGGCGCTGTTCCTTCCCGGCGTGGACATCGATGTCGGCCTCGTCCTGATCGGCTTGTGGCTCTTCACCCAGCTCAACCCGGCGGCGCTGCTGTTCGCCGCCGGCGACCTGCGCGACCTGCTCGGGCCGGGATCGGGACGGGCGCGCCGGCCCGAATTCTTCGTCGCCATCGAGGCCTTCACCGCGACCGCGAACCTCGTCGGCGTCGGCTTGCTCGTGTCGACGCTGACGCGGCCGGGGCAGCCGGTGCGGACGCTGATCTGCGCGCTGGTCGGCGTGGCGCTCGCGGTGAAGATCGCCGCGTTCGCGGTGCTGTTGCGTGCGGAGAACGTGCTCGCCTGGCTGACGCCGGGCGCGCAATACGGGCTCCTGCTCGGGGTTGCGCTCGTGCTGTTCGCGGTGGCGATGCCGCGCACCGCGCGCCTCGCCCTCGCCGCCGTGCTGCTCATGGCGGCTACCGTGATGGTCAATCTCGCGCCGCCCAATCCCTATCTCGTCGCCACGCTGAAGCTATGGCAGCAGGGGCATTTCCTCAATTTCAACGGGCTGACGCGACTCGTCAGCGCGCTCTGGGCGTTCGCTGCTCTTGCCTACCTGATCTATCTCGCGGCGCAGCGCAGAGAGTCGAGCAGCTAGAATCGGGTCATGTCCTATTACTCCCGGCATGTCTTTTTCTGCTGCAACCAGCGTGACCCCAACGCCGACCGGCCCTGCTGCAACGCGAGGGGCGGCTCTGGGATGCGCGACTACGCGAAGAAGCGGGTCAAGGAGCTCGGCCTCGCCGGCGAAGGCAAGGTTCGCATCAACCAGGCGGGCTGCCTCGACCGCTGCGAGGAAGGCCCCTGCGTGGTCGTCTACCCGGACGCGGTCTGGTACACCTACGTCGACAAGTCCGACATCGACGAAATCATCGAGCAGCACCTGCAGAACGGCCGAGTCGTCGAACGGCTCAGGATGTAATGCGCGCGAGCACGCGGCGCGAGTTCGTCGCGGGTCCCGCGGGGCGCATCGAATGCGCGGTCGACGCGCCGGAGGGTGAAACCCGCGAAGGAAGAAGTGCCGCGCGCGGCACGGCTCTGGTCGCGCATCCGCACCCGCAGTTCGGCGGCACGCTCGACAACAAGGTGGTGCAGACGCTGGCGCGCGCCTTCGTCGAGCTCGGCTACGAGAGCTGGCGGCCGAACTTTCGCGGCGTCGGCGCAAGCGAAGGCGAGTACGACGAGGGACGCGGCGAGCTCGACGACCTCCTCGCCGTCTACGAGAAGATCCACCCCGCGGTCCTGGCCGGCTTCTCCTTCGGCGCGGCGCTGCAGGCCATGCTTGCCGCCCGCGTCGGCGCGCCACGCCTGGTGCTGGTCGGCGTGGCGGTGACGAATTTCGACCTGCCGCCGGCGCCGCCGGGCACGCTGGTGATCCACGGCGAGCGCGACGAGACCGTCCCGCTCGCGGCGGTGCTCGACTGGGCGCGGCCGCAGGAGCTGCCGGTAACGCTGGTGCCGGGCGCGGACCATTTCTTCCATCGCAAGCTGCACGTGCTGCGTACGATTGTGTCCCGATGCTCTGGATAAAGTCCCTGCATCTCATCTTCATGGTCACCTGGTTCGCCGGGCTGTTCTACTTGCCGCGGCTCTTCGTCTATCACGCGATGAGCGAGGACCGCCCCTCCCTCGAGCGCTTCAAGATCATGGAGCGCAAGCTTTTCTGGGGAATCATGACCCCGGGCGCGCTGCTCACCATCGGCTTCGGCATCTGGCTCTGGCTCGGCTGGTTCAAGGGCGTATCCGGCGGCTGGTTTCACGCCAAGCTCGCGCTGGTCGCGGTGCTCGCGGGCTATCACCTCTGGTGCTGGCGCCTGATGAAGGCCTTCGCCGCCGAGCGCAACACCCGCGGCCACGTCTGGTTCCGCTGGTTCAACGAATTCCCGGCCCTGATCCTCTTCGCCACGGTGTTCCTGGTTGTCCTCAAGCCGTTCTGAGACCTTCTTCGCGAGCTGCCCTCGGGGCCTGGAAGCGCTGCTTCTCCAGGAGCTCTCTTCTCTTGGTGGAAAGGAACTGAAGCAGACGCCCGGAGGGATCGCGTTCAGCGGCAATTGGGATGTCTGTTATCGCGCCAACCTCTGGTCGCGGATCGCCTCCCGCATCCTCTGGAAGGTCGGCGAGTTCAGCTACGCCAGCGAAAAGGACCTCTACGACGCGGCGCGCAAGATCGCCTGGCATGAATACTTCGCCGTGCAGAAGCGGATCCGCGTCAACGTCACGGCGCAGAAAAGCCCGCTGAAGAGCCTGGAGTTCGCGACGCTGAAGGTGAAGGACGCGGTCTGCGACCGCTTCCGCGACCAGCTCGGCAGCCGGCCCGACGTCGACCGGGCGGCGCCCGACGTGCGCATCCACGTTTTCCTCGAGGAAGCGAAGGGCCTGCTCTACCTCGACACCTCCGGCGAGGCGCTCTTCAAGCGCGGCTGGCGCATGGACATCGCCGAGGCGCCGCTGCGGGAGAACCTCGCGGCGGGAATCATCCTCCTGTCGGGATGGAAGTTCGATCAGCCGCTGCTCGACCCGATGTGCGGCGGCGGCACGCTGCTCTCGGAAGCGGCGGCGATGGCGCGCGGCCGCGCTCCGGGAGCGAAGCGGGTCTTTGGCTTCGAGAAGTTGCAATCCTTCGATTCCACGCTGTGGAAAAGAATTCGTGAGGAAAAGACCGTGGCGCCCGTCGAGCCGCGGCTCTACGGCAGCGACAGCGACCCGGAAGCGCTGCAGGTGGCGCGCCGCAACCTCGCCGCCGCCGGCGTCGAGCGCTGGGTGAAGCTCGAGCAGGCCGATGTGCTCGAGCGCAGCGCGCCCGAGCCGGCCGGCGTGCTGGTGGCCAACCCCCCGTACGGCGAGCGCATCGGCAGCGCCGACGAGCTTGCGGCGTTCTATCCGAAGCTCGGCGACGCCCTGAAGAAGAGGTTCGCCGGCTGGAACTGCTTCTTCTTCACCGCCGACCAGCGCATGGCGAAGCTGATCCGCCTGCAGCCCTCGCGCCGTACGCCGCTCTGGAACGGCGCGATCGAGTGCCGGCTCTACGAGTTCAGGATCGTTTCCGGCAGCAACCGAGGGTGACTAGCGGTCGACGCAGTGCTTGACGCTGGAGGATCAGCGCTGGCCGGATCCCTTCAGCGCTGTCACCTCGATCTCGATCTTCATGCGTGGGTCTGCCAGACCGGCTGAAATCATCATGGCCGCAGGACGAATCTCGCCGAAGTACTTGCGGAGAACCGGCCAACATTGTTCGAACTCGGAGCCATCGGGCCGACTTGGCGGATCAGTTCCTCGTTTGTATCGAGGGGTCTATCGTGCTGGCACGCATTTATGACGATCCGACCTATCTGCGGCGCGGTCTCGAACGATTCCGAAGCTGCCTAGCCAATACCGAGGTTCGCGGAGCGTAAGACACGGCAGCCCATTGTCCGTTGTGGGTTCTACGTGCCGACGCCGCTCGCACCGCACTGTCAGTTCTCAATGGTGACAACGTGTGCCTGGATCTTGCCGTCGACGGCGCCTCGCCCGAACCGCTCGGCGATAGCCTCCGCCGCGATGTCAGTTGCTTCGCCAAGCCGCGCAGGATCGCGCGTCTCGATTTCATTTCTTAGCGGTGTTCCCTGACAGTACGCGATCGCCGGGATCCGGAAGGAGGTTGCCCGACTGCGCGCCGCGAGCGTGTCAATTCGCGGTGCGTTAATGAATCCGCCGTTCGCAAGATCTCGCTCAATGATGCGATGGTCGTGATAGCCGTGGGGCGTACGGGCCAGAAAGCGCGGCGGCTCCTTGGGAAAAAGAGACTCTAGCGCGATCGTCACGACGTCCGCGAATTCGTTTTCCGTGATCCGATCCCACACATTGAAAATGAAAACACCTCCGGGTTTGAGCACCCGGCGCGCCTCCGAAAACGCCTTGGACTTGTCGGGGAAGAACATGACTCCGAACTGGCACACTACCGCGTCAAATATTCCCTCCCCGAAAGGTAGCTGCATCGCGTCTGCTTGACGCCACTCGACCGCGCGCTTTGTCCCTACCGCGGAGGCGTGGTCGAGCATCGCCTGATTCAGATCCGTAGCGACGACGGAGACATTTTCGTCCAGGGCTGAAGCCAAAGCGCGAGTCACCACACCCGTGCCGGCGGCGATTTCGAGTACACGCGAAAGAGATCGCGAACCTAGCCGATGCACCAAGTCTGCAGCATAGGGCTCGAAGATCAGCGGCACTAGATGCGTGTCGTAGAGCTTCGGAATAGAGCCGGTGAAAACCTTATCGCTATCGGCCATAGGGTCGGCGGTATCCGGCTGCGCCCTAACGTCCCGGCTTTGGCGCGCTGAAGAAGGCGCGACGCAGGAGCGCCGATCCGTAAGCGTCGCTCAACAGCCGGCTGTTAGGCATCAGGCCTCAAGATGGAGATTCCGCCGCACATTGCGAAGAATTCTGTTCCAAACGGATCCGTGAGCTGCCAGCTTTCATAGCAACGCGACATGGGAATGATCTCCAAGCGCAAGTCACCCGAGAACTCCACCAAGATGAATGCGCCTTCTCGAAGCTGGGCCCTCACTACATCCGCAGACGAAAGTAGCTCGGTGGCCTCGGTGGCTGCATCAATCGGAGTAGGTAAGCCATATTCCCGCCTATGGTCTTCAGTGCTGCAGCTGCAGACGATTTCGTCATTTCTAAGAATGCGCCATGGGCACTCCACGTTAATGTGGGCTTTGTCACCGACCCAGAAAGTCCAGGTCACAGGCTCGTCAAATGTCACGCTGGTGATTGAGCGCCCTACCATCCACGAGAAGTCGACGCCGTTGGGACTCGTAGGTTGTGGATAGACGATTTGGCCCATCGCGGATGTGATGCCTAACGTGAAGTAGGCAGCGAATGCCGGCTTATGGGGCGACTATATGTAACGGTCATGTCATCCCTCCGTTGCGCGCATACGTTACTCGCGCACGAAACGCGAGGCAATGCATGGACCACGCACCCTCAAATCCTCCCTTAGCGCCCGGCACCGCTA
>Ga0075352_1000024_pt1 | contig 19025 bp, 20 predicted proteins | sample Sandmound_TuleA__FD_120092 | JGI IMG/M metagenome (GOLD analysis project Ga0075352, IMG submission 120092) | Natural and restored wetland microbial communities from the San Francisco Bay, California, USA, that impact long-term carbon... | ecosystem: Environmental > Terrestrial > Soil > Wetlands ...
CCCCGCGCGTGAAGTTGCGCCACGTGCCGGCGTATCTGTTGCGCATCCATGCGCTTCAACTGCGCGCTACCAGAAAGCGCGAGCAGAGACGCGATGTCGCGGGCGTAGCCGGCGACGGTATGCCGGCTCAGACGGCGCTCGGTGGACAGGTGCGCGAGGTAGCCGCGCAGGAGCGCGTTCCCGGTTCCAGGTCCCGGGCTCCCGGTTCGTGGCTTGGAGGATCCCGTTTCGGTCTTGGAGTTAGCGCCCACTTACACAGCGTAACCCATTGATTCTCTATTTCAAATATCGGGCAATCGCCGCGCCGATCAGATCGCTCAGCCGCTTCAGGTAGACCGTGCCCATTTCCGGGTAGAAGCGGTGCGGGTCTTCGCTGGCCAGCGCCAGAAGGCCGAAAGTCTCGCTATCCCGCAGCGGGAGGTAGGAGAACGAGCGCAGATGGGAACTCGCTTCGCCAAACCAGCCGGCGGTGTCGGCCATGGTATGGCTGCCGCAGTAGGGGTTCGCAAGGCTCTGGGCAAGCTCGCGCGAGTGGGCGCTCACGGCGCCGAACTCCGGCATGTCGGCGCGCGCAGCGCCGCGCCACAGCCGCAGCGCCACGTGCGGCACGGCGAAGTCTTCGCGCAGGTTGAGATAAACGGCGTTCAATACGCCGCGCAACTCGGCGGTCGAGAGCAGCGCCAGCGAGATGCGGTGCACTTTTTCACTGATGGCGTCGTTCTCCTCGCCGTACTGGATCACCTCGCGGAGCTTCCCCTCGATCTGCTTGTTCTTCTCGCGCAGGGTCAGGATCTGGCGCTCGCTGATCGGGATCGCGCGCCCGCCGTGGGGATGGGGAATGTAGATTTCGGCCAGCAGCTCGGCATACTGCTCAAAAAACTCGGGGTGCTCCTTCAAAAATCCGGCAACGTCCTCTGGCTTCATCATTCTCCCTTGTCTGGAACCCGCGCTACCCAATTAGGCTACCTGCGCCGGCCTGAGTTAGATCTCGATCTCGCCCTCGAATACCGTGACCGCGGGTCCGGTCATCATCACCGAATGGCCCTCGCCCGCCCATGATATACCGAGGTCGCCGCCACGCGCGGTCACCGTGACCTCACGATCGAGCAGCCCGCGCATGATGCCGGCCACCACCGCCGCGCATGCACCGGTGCCGCACGCGAGCGTTTCTCCCGCTCCGCGCTCGTGCACGCGCAACAGAATGCGGCGGCGGTTCACCACCTGCATGTAGCCGGCGTTGACCCGTTGCGGGAATCGCGGGTGTCGCTCGATCAGCGGACCCTCGGTCGCGACCGGCGCGCGCTCGATGTCGGGGACAACCTGCACCGCGTGCGGGTTGCCCATGGATAGCGCGCAAATCTCGAGCCGCCGCCCGTCCACGTCGAGCGCATAGCTCACCGCCCTCGCCGCAGCCTCGAACGGGATGCGGGAGGGCTCGAATTCCGGCACCCCCATGTCCACCGTGACCCGGCCGTCGTCCTCGAGCCGCGGCACGATCACCCCGGCGCGAGTGCCAACGCGCAACTCGCGCTTCGCCGTCAGGCCATGCTCCTGGACGTAGCGGACGAAGCAACGCGCCCCATTGCCGCATTGCTCCACCTCGCCGCCGTCGGCATTGAAGATGCGGTAATAGAAATCCGTATCGGCCTGCCGGGGAGGCTCCACCACGAGGATCTGGTCGCAGCCCACCCCGATATGGCGGTTGGCGATCCATCTCAGTTGCTCGGGTGTCAGCGCCACAGGCCGGGCAAGGGCGTCCAGAACGACAAAATCGTTGCCCGCTCCATGCATTTTAGTGAATTTTAGGCGCATTTAGCTGCAATATTGCAGGTAATCCCTGTAGATACAGCGATCCATGACCACCATAATGCCACCTTTCACCGCGCGCAGGGCCGCACGCTCGTTCAATATACCCTCTTGAATCCAAAGGCTTTTCAAGCCCAGCCCGAGGCACTCATCCACAATGCCGTCCAGGTGTTCCGGGCGCCGAAAAACGTCTACAAGATCGACGCGAAGCGGGATGTCCGAGAGCCGCGGGTAGGCTCGGGCCCCAAGGATCTCGCGGGCCGCAGGGTGCACCGGGATGATCGTGTAACCGAACCCCTGCATTGCCCGCGACACCCCGTAGCTCGGGCGGGAGGGGTTGGGAGAGAGCCCGACCACGGCGATCGTCTTCACCCGCTTGAGGAGGGCGCAGCGCTCCTCGATGCCCGGATTCTCGAATCGTCCCGGCCTGTCGCCGCCACCCGTCACTGGCCGGTCCCGAGCGCTGTCGAAGGATCACCTGCCACTGCTTTCACCATGATGTAGTCGTCCATGACGAAGCCGCCGCCGATGTTCTTGACCAGGGCGTCCGCGATGCGAAAGCCATGCTTCAGGTAGGCGGCGATCGCGCTGCGGTTGTTCCTGTTCACGGCCAGCGCGAGGCGACTGCAGCCGCGCGCGCGGGCAACCGAGAGGGCGCGGTCGACCATCCTGCCGCCGTAGCCGCGGCGCTGCAGCCGCGGATGCACGTAGAGCTTGTCGATTTTCATCTCGCCCGGGACGCCGGTGAGGAAATAGGACGCGAATCCGGCCATCTCGCCCGCGGTCATCAGCTTGTCCCACCACACGCCGTCGCGCCGCAACTCGGCGAGCACTACGTCGCGGTTGTAGCGCTCCGCGAGCATGTATTCTATCTGCGCGATGCTGATGATCGCGGGGTAGTGCGCGTACCAGATCTCGCGGGCGAGCGCCGCAAGCCGCTCCACGTCCTGCGCGGCGAGCGGTTCGATGCTCACCGTGTCTTCGAGGGCCGTCTTCAACCCGGCTTTCCGGCTTTCCGGTCTTTCCCCGCCACCGCCTCGAGCAGGGCCTCGCAAATCCCCTCGACGGCGCTCTCCGCGAGCTGGGGATAGATCGGCAACGACAGCACTTCCCGCGCCGCCTGCTCCGAGACCGGCAGCGAGAGCGAACCCGCATACGTCACGAATGCAGGCTGGAGGTGCACCGGAGTGGGATAGTAGATTCCCGTCGCGATGCCCCGCGCGCCGAGCGCTTCACGCAGCGCGTCGCGCCGCGCCGCGCGTATCGTGAACTGGTGGTAGACATGCTCGCCCCGCCCGTGCTCGACGGGCAGCGTCAACGGGGCGCCCGCGAGCAGGCGCCGATAGTCCGCGGCGTGGGCGCGGCGCCGCGCGTTCCAGCCGGTGAGGCGCTTGAGCTTCACGCGCAGGATGGCCGCCTGCAGCTCGTCGAGGCGGCTGTTATAGCCAATGAGTTCGTGACAATTGGCGACGCGGCTGCCGTGGTGGCGCAGCATCCTCACCCTCTCGGCGAGCCGCGCATCGCCCGTCACCACCATGCCGGCATCGCCGAAGGCGCCCAGATTCTTCGTCGGGTAGAACGAGAAGCAGCCCAGCGCTCCCCAGGCGCCGGCCTGCCGTCCGTCGAAATCCGCCCCGATCGCCTGCGCGCAGTCCTCGATCAACGTCAGGCTGCGCCGCTCGCAGACACCCAGAATTGCCGGCAAATCGGCGGTCTGCCCGTAGAGATGCACTACGATCACCGCCCGCGTCGCGGGCGTGATCGCCGCTTCCAGGCGCTCCGGGTCGAGATTGAAGGTCGACGGATCGATGTCGGCAAACACCGGCGTCGCGCCCACGTGCACAACGGCTTCGGCCGTCGCCACGAACGTGAACGCCGGCGTCACCACCTCGTCACCCGGACCGATTCCTGCGGCGCGCAGCGCGAGGATCAACGCGTCCGTGCCGTTCGCGACCGCCACAGCATGCGCGACTCCAAGATAGCGCGCGATCTCCGCCTCGAGCGCCGCGCCCTGGCTCCCCAGGATGAAGTGGCCCGACGCCAGCACGCCGCGCAGCGCGGCCGAGAGCTCCGGCTCGAGCTCGTTCAACTCGGCGGCGAGATCGAGCATCGCCGTCTTCATGCGCGGCCCCCCGGTGCCTCCGGCGCGAGGCGAGCGAGCCGTTCGGCAATGCGCCGCTCGACCTCGAGCGCAAGCGCCAGCGCGCGCCGCCCCTCCGCCCCGGAAACGATCTCTGAGCTTTGTCCCCGTACGGCCGCGATGAATGCCGCGATTTCCGCCTGCAGTGCGTCGGCGTGGGGAAACGCGCGTTCCTCGACCGTGATCGCCGCGCCGTCCGCGCGGTGCGCCTCGCGGAGGCGCGCGTCTTGCAGGTCGGCCGAAGCGTAGCCGTCCCGGCCGAAGGCCCGCAGCTTGCGCACGGGCGTCTGGCTCACCCGGCTCGCAGAAAGATTCGCCACCACGCCGTCGGCAAACTCGATGTGGGCGGTGGCAATGTCGATCGAGCGCGTCAGCACCTGGAAGCCGCAGGCGATGACCTGCGAAACCTCCGAGCGCACCAGCGAAAGCACGAGATCGAGATCGTGGATCATCAGGTCGAGCACGACGTCGATATCCGTGACTCGCGGCTGAAACTCGGCGAGCCTTTCCGATTCGATGAAAAAGGGCCGTGCCAGCGCCTGCCGCATGGCCACGAAGGCGGGGTTGTAGCGCTCGACATGCCCGACGGCGAGCTGCAGCCCGCGCGACGAGGCGAGCGCGATCAGGGCGTCGGCCTCCTCGACCGTGCGGGTAATCGGCTTCTCGACCAGGACATGCACGCCCGCCTCGAGGCAGGCCCCCGCCACTTCCCGATGGCGCTCGGTCGGAACCACGACCGAGACCACGTCGACACCGCCCAGCACCTCGTGGAAATCGCGCACCGCCCGGCAGCCCAATCGCGCCGCGACGTCCCGCGCGCTCGGCTCCGAGAGGTCCGCCACCGCGACGAGCTCGGCGTCCGGGCTTGCCGCGTACTTGGCGGCATGATGCCGCCCGAGCCGGCCCACCCCGATAACCGCCGCGCGCAGCTTCTTCACGGGCATGAACGCCCCCTCACTTGCATCGTTCCTTTCATTCAATAGTAGCGCGGTTTCCCCGGCGGCTGCGTCTTGAAGCGCCGGTGCACCCACAGATACTGCTCCGGCATCTCGAGGACGCGTTGCTCGATGAACTCGTTCACGCGCCGTGTATCGCGCTCCTCGTCACCGGTCGGAAAATCGCTCCACGCCGGATAGAAGGTGACGACGTAGCCACCCGCCCCGGGCAACTGGCGCGTCACGACCGGGACCACGGCCGCGCGCGCGAGCCGCGCGATGCGGGAAACGCCGGTGATCGTCGCCGCCGGCACGCCGAAGAACGGCACGAAAATCGAATCGCGCGGACCGTAATCCTGGTCGGGCGAATAGTGGAACGGCAGGCCCTCGCGCATCGCGCGCACGAGGGGACGGATGCCGTCCCTGCGCGAGAACATGCGCTGGGGAAGAAAGCGCGTCCGCCCCCGCAGCAGCATGCGGTCCATCACGGCGTTCGACTGCCGGCGATACATGTTGCATCCGGACCACTCGGTGGCGAGCCGCGTGCCGCCCATGTCGAGTCCGATGAAATGCGGCGCGAGCGCGATCAGCGGCCGCGCCCGCGCTGCTTCCAGGTGCTCGATCCCCTCGACGCGAACCAGCCGCTGGATGCGCTCCTTTGATGACCACCACAGGATGCCCTCCTCGAGGACGGCCCTGCCAATCGCCTGGAAATGCGCTCGTGCGACCCGCCGGCGCTCGCTCTCGCTCCAGTGCGGGAAGCACAGCCCGAGGTTGGTGAGCGCCACATTGCGCCGCAAGCGCCCCAGCAGGTAATACAGCAATCCCAGTCCGCGCCCCAGGGGGGCGAGCACTCGCAGCGGCAGCAGGTGCAGCAGCCAGAGGAGCCCCAGCGCGACCCGTGTCATCACGCTTCTGCTTTCGCGGGCGGGGGCGCGTCCACGCCCCGCGGCACCTTGTAGCGGCGATAACTCCACAGGTACTGCTCGGGACGGCGCCGGATCTGCGCCTCGATCGCGCGGTTGAGTGCTGCCTCGTCGAATCGCGCCGTGGGGACCTCCTCGAAATGCAAGTGGTAGCCTCGCCCGCCCGGCAGCCGCTCCGCGAAGGCCATGATGATCGCCGCGCCGGTCGCCCGCTGCAGGCGCCCAACGAGGGTCATGGTGTAGGCTGCGCGCCCGAAGAAATCAGCCCACACGCCTTCCCCGCCGCTCGGCGCCTGGTCGGGCAGCAATCCCACCGTTCCCCCGTGCTGCAGCGTCCGATAGAAAGCGCGCACCCCGCTGAGGTTCGCGGGGGCGACGGTCGCCTGCCAGCGGCGGCGTCCCTCGATCATGAACGGCTCGAGCCACGCGATCTTGGGCTTTCGGTACATCACGGTCATCGGCAGCCGCTGCACGACGTAGAGGGACGCCATCTCGAAGCAGCCGAGGTGCGGCGTTATGAAGATCATGCCTTTGCCGCGCGTGCCCGCCGCTTCAACAACCTCCCACCCGTCGCACGCGACCGCGAGCCGCGCCACCCTCTCGTCGCTGCCGAACCAGACGGCGAGGAGCTCCAGCATGCCCTTGCCGGTTTCCGCGATCGCGCGGCGCAACAGCGCTTCGCATTGAGCCACCCCATTGCATACACCGCTTCCAAAGAGGTTTTCCCGCATTCGGGCGGCATACCGCGACGAGGACCAGTAGACAATCCACCCGAGGGCAGCGCCGGCACGGTGCAGCCAGGAAAGCGGCAGGCGGGCGAGCAGGCGGGCGAGCAGGCGCAATGCCGCGACGAGCATGAATTTTGTTTATAAATCGAGGCTTATCTGCTATTCTATGCGCCTTTTTCCGTTTCGCGAAACAATAAGATGAGCGATTTCCTGTTCACATCCGAGTCCGTATCCGAAGGCCATCCCGACAAGGTCGCCGATCAGATTTCCGACGCAGTGCTCGACGCCGTCCTCGCCCAGGACAAGTACGGCCGCGTCGCCGCCGAGACGCTCTGCGCGACCGGACTCGTCGTGATGGCGGGCCAGATCACCACGCGCGCGGCCCTTAACTACGCGGAAATCGCGCGCGAGATCATCAAGCGCATCGGCTACGACGATTCCTCGACCGGCTTCGATTACCGCTCGTGCGCGGTGCTCACCGCCTACGACCGGCAGTCCTCCGACATTGCGCAGGGGGTGGACGAGGGCAAGGGCCTCGATCTCGAGCAGGGCGCGGGCGACCAGGGCCTCATGTACGGCTTCGCCTGCGACGAGACGCCGCAGCTAATGCCGATGCCGATTTTCTACGCGCACCGGCTGATGGAACGCCATGCCGAGGTTCGCCGGGACGGCCGGTTGCCGTGGCTGCGACCGGACGCGAAATCACAGGTCTCGGTGCGCTACGTAGACGGAAAACCCCATCATATCGACACGGTCGTGATCTCGACCCAGCACGCGGAGGACATCTCACACGAGCCGCTCACCGAGGGCGTGATCGAGGAAATCGTGAAGCCGGTGCTGCCGAAAGGCATGATCAGCAAGGAAACGCGCTATCTCATCAATCCGACCGGCCGCTTCGTGATCGGCGGACCGCTGGGCGACACCGGGTTAACCGGCCGCAAGATCATCGTGGACACCTACGGCGGCTATTCGCGTCACGGCGGCGGTGCGTTCTCGGGCAAGGACCCCTCCAAGGTGGACCGCTCGGCGGCCTACGCGGCGCGCCACGTGGCGAAGAACATCGTCGCGGCGGGTCTCGCGAGGAAATGCGAGCTTCAGGTTGCCTACGCGATCGGCGTCGCGCGGCCGGTCAGCGTTTTCGTCGAGACCTTCGGCACCGGCAAAATCCCCGATGAACGCATCGCGAAGCTGGTCGAGAAGCATTTCGACCTGCGCCCCAAGGGCATCATCAAGGCCCTCGATCTCCTGCGCCCGATCTATCTCAAGACCGCGGCCTACGGGCATTTCGGGCGCGACGAGCCGGAGTTCAGCTGGGAGGCGACGGACAAGGCGGCGGCCCTCAAGGCTGACGCGGGGAAATAAGCGGGGTGGCCGGGCAGCTGGCGCCTGCGGTATAATCCAACCCGCTGAGGAGCGTTGCGACCGGGAGAACCGGCCAGGCTCAGCACCAATCAACGGCGCTCGCATCGAAAACGATGCGGGCGTTTTGCTTTTATGGGGTGGCCGGAACGAGTGGATATCTCCCCTCGTGCTCCCCTGCAACTGAACCAGGAACCGGGGAACGAATGAACACCAGAACCAACGACTATCACGTCGCCGACATCCGCCAGGCGGACTTCGGCCGCAAGGAAATCGCAATCGCCGAGACCGAGATGCCCGGCCTGATGGCGCTGCGGGAGGAATACCGGGGCAAGCAGCCCCTCAAGGGCGCGCGCGTCGCGGGTTCGCTGCACATGACGATCCAGACCGCGGTCCTGATCGAGACGCTCGTCAAGCTCGGCGCGGAGGTGCGCTGGGCCTCCTGCAACATCTTTTCGACCCAGGATCACGCCGCCGCTGCGATCGCCGCCGCGGGCGTGCCGGTGTTCGCCTACAAGGGCGAGAGTCTGCCCGAGTACTGGGACTTCACCCACCGCATCTTCGAGTGGGCGGACGGCGGCACCCCGAACATGATCCTCGACGACGGCGGCGACGCCACGCTGCTCGCGACGCTCGGCAGCCGCGCCGAGAAGGACCCCTCCCTCCTCGCGCGGCCGGGCAATGAGGAGGAGACCGTGCTCTTCAACGCCATCCGCAAGCGCCTCAAGGAAAAGCCGGGCTTCTATTCGCGCATCCAGGCCGGCATCAAGGGCGTGACCGAGGAGACCACCACGGGCGTGCACCGGCTCTACCAGATGGAAAAGGAGGGGCGGCTGCCCTTCCCCGCCATCAATGTCAATGACTCGGTGACCAAGTCGAAATTCGACAACCTCTACGGCTGCCGCGAGTCGCTCGTGGACGGCATCAAGCGCGCGACCGACGTGATGATCGCGGGCAAGGTGGCGGTGATCGCCGGCTACGGCGACGTCGGCAAGGGCTGCGCCCAGTCGCTGCGCGGCCTGGGCGCGGCAGTGTGGGTGACGGAGATCGACCCGATCTGCGCCCTGCAGGCGGCGATGGAGGGCTATCGCGTGGTGACGATGGACCACGCCGCCGACAAGGCGGACATCTTCGTCACCGCGACCGGCAACCTGCGCGTCATCACCCTCGAGCACATGAAGCGCATGAAGCACAACGCAATTGTCTGCAACATCGGGCACTTCGATTCGGAGATCGACATCGCCGGGCTGAAGCAATACCCATGGGAAAACATCAAGCCGCAGGTGGACCACGTGATCTTCCCCGACGGCAAGCGCCTGATCGTCCTCGCGGAGGGGCGGCTCGTGAACCTCGGCTGCGCAACGGGGCATCCGAGCTTCGTGATGTCCAACTCCTTCACCAACCAGGTGCTGGCCCAGATCGAGCTATACGGAAATACCGGCAAGTACCAAAAGAAGGTCTACGTGCTGCCGAAGCAGCTCGACGAGCGCGTCGCGCGGCTGCACTTGAAGAAGCTCGGCGCGCAGCTCACCGTCATGTCCGAGGAGCAGTGCCGCTACGTCGGGGTCGACATCGACGGGCCGTACAAGCCGGACCACTATCGTTACTAAGGAGGAAGGCGGAAGGAGGAAGGCGGAAGGAGAACCGGCGGGCGCGTAGCGGACCCGGGGTCATCCTTCATCCTTCATCCTTCATCCTTGCCTTTGGTGCAGTCCCAGAAAAAGCTCCCGAAGGCGTTCAGCTTCGAGTTCTACCCCCCCAAGACGGCGGAAGGGAAGGAGAAGCTGCGCGCGGCCTGGAAGCAGCTCGGGCAGCTGAAGCCCAAGTACTTCTCCTGCACCTACGGCGCCGGCGGCTCCACCCGCGAGGGCACGCTCGAGACGGTGCTCGAGATCCGCGCCGCCGGCTTCGAGGCGGCGCCGCACATCTCCTGCGTCGCTTCGTCCCGCACGGACCTGAAGGCCCAGATCGAGCGCTACCGCGGCCAAGGCATCCGGCATATCGTGGCGCTGCGGGGGGACCTCCCCTCCGGGCTTGCCTCCCTCGGCGAGCTGCGCTACGCGAACGAGCTCGTCGCCTTCATCCGCGAGATTACGGGGGACTGGTTCAAGATCGAGGTGGCGTGCTACCCGGAATTCCACCCCGAGACGCGCTCGGCCGCCGACGAGATCCGGCATTTCAAGCGCAAGGTGGACGCCGGCGCCAACGCCGCGATCACCCAGTACTTCTACAACACCGACGCCTATTTCCGCTTCGTGGACGAATGCGAGGCGGCGGGCATCGCCATTCCCATCGTTCCCGGGATCATGCCGATCGGCAACTTCGCGCAGCTGGCGCGCTTCTCCGACGCCTGCGGCGCGGAGATCCCGCGCTGGCTGCGGCTGCGGCTGGAGGGCTTCCGGGACGACACTGCGTCGATCCGCTCCTACGGTCTCGACGTCGTGACGCGCCTGTGCGACGACCTGCTGACCGCGGGGGCGCCGGGACTGCATTTCTACACGCTCAACCAGGCCGGGCTCACCTCGACCATCTGGCAGCGCCTCGGCCTCTGAGAACCGTAGGAACTTAGTCCCTCCCCCCTCGCCGCTTCATGCGGCACAATTGCCGCTCAAGCGGAACGCGTCGCGGCCGCTCGAGCTGTGCGGGTTCGAACGCACACCTCGTGCCGTTCAACCGGCGCCATCTCGGAAACGGGACCAGAAAGGGGCTATGGTGAGCTCGGAACCCTCCTTCACGCAAACAGGAACACAGGAAACGCTGCTCAGGGCAATTATTTCCGACGTCAAGGCGCGCTCGGCCCCGGACGCAGCGGTACTGCTCGCGGAGCATCCCGCGGCCACGATCTCTTCGGTCTTGCTCGAGCTCAATCCCGGGCTGGCACAGGACATCCTGGCGGAGCTGCCGGGAGGACTTCAGGACGGGGTGCTGCACGCGATAGCGCCCGAGGTTGCACAGCAGTGGAAGCGCAACCAGACTTACGCGCAGGGCAGCATCGGCAGGCTGATGGAACCGGCTTACGCCGTGTTCCACCCCACGATGACGGTCGCCCAGACCGTCGAGAAGCTGCGGGCACTGATCAAGGTCGCGTTCATCACCTACGGTTACGTGACCGACGAAGCCGGCAAGCTGCGCGGCCTCATCACCATGCGCGACCTGCTGTTCGCGCCCGATGACGCGCAACTCGAAACGCTGATGCTGCGCCGGGTGTTTACCCTCAAGCCCGAAACGCGGCTCAGTGACGCGATGAAATCCGTGCTGGATCGCCACTACCCGGCGTATCCAGTATGCGACGCGAATGGCGTGCTAATCGGGCTGGTGCGCGGGCAGGCGATGTTCGAGGAGCAGGCGATCGAGATTACCGCGCAGGTCGGCTCGCTGGTCGGCGTCGAAAAGGAGGAGCGGCTCGCCACGCCCCTCACCCAGAGCTTCAAGTTCCGGCATCCGTGGCTTCAGTTGAACCTGCTGACTGCCTTCGTCGCCGGCGCGGTGGTCGCCATTTTCCAGGGCACGGTGGATCGCCTGGTGATTCTGGCGGTTTTTCTGCCGGTGCTGGCGGGGCAGTCCGGGAATACCGGCTGCCAGGCGCTGGCGGTTACCTTGCGCGGCATCACCCTCGGCGAGCTCAAGCAGGGGAAGGAACGGGAACTCGTGATCAAGGAAGCCCGGCTCGGCCTCTACAACGGCGCTCTCACCGGCATCGTCGCGGGTGTCGGCATGCTGGTCGTAGCGATCCTGCAGGACAATCCGCACGCGCTCGAGCTGGGACTCGTGGTATGGGCGGCGCTGATCGGCGCTTGTGTGACGAGCGGCGTGTGCGGGGCCACGATCCCGATCCTGTTGAAGCGCTTTGGCTTCGATCCCGCCACCGCCTCCAGCATCTTTCTCACCACGGCAACCGACGTGGTGAGCATGGGGATGCTCTTGGGCCTCGCCGCGCTCTTTATCCACTGACCCGTTTCGGTCCCGGCCAGGGCAAAACGGGGGCCGGAGTGAACACTAACTTACACCGCATTTTCCCTATGAAAGCGAGGTCGGAAGGTGATCAGGCGGCGGTTTTGCTCCGGGTCTTGGCTTTGGCCTGCGCCGCCTTGGCGTGCATGGCCGCGTAGGCCGCGTGCGCCGCGGCCTCGGCGTCGCCAACATGCACCGCGTAGCCCAGGTCTTCCAGCACCGAGCCGAGCGCGGACAGGCACAGCATGACGTTGTCCGGCCGGCAGGAGTAGCCGAGCAGCCCGAAGCGCCAGATCTTGCCGGCGAGCGGGCCCAGACCCGCGCCGATTTCGAGGTTGAACTCGGTCAGCAGCGTGCGCCGCACCTTGGCCTCGTCCACGCCCTCGGGGCAGAGCACCGCGTTCATCTGCGGCAGCTGGTGCTCCGGCTTCACCAGGAACCTGAGCCCCATCGCCTCAAGCCCGGCCTTGAGTGCCACGTGGTGGCGCTGGTGCCGCGCCCAGCAGTTTTCGATCCCCTCCTCGTACAACAGGAGCAGGGCCTCGTGCAGCGCAAAGAGGGCATTGGTCGGCGCGGTGTGGTGATACGTGCGGTTCGTCGCGCCCCAGTAGCCCAGCAGGAGATTCATGTCCATGAACCACGAGTGGATCTTGTCCTTGCGCGCCTTGACGTACTCCACCACGCGCTCGGAGAACGAAACCGGGGACAGTCCCGGCGTGCAGGAGATGCACTTCTGGCTCGCGGAGTAGATCGCATCGATGTCCCATTCGTCCACCAGCACCGGAGAGCCGCCCAGCGAGGTCACTGCATCCACAATGGTGAGCGCGTCGTGCCGGTGCGCGACCTCGACCAGCGTCCTCGCATCGGACTGCACTCCGGTCGAGGTTTCGGCATGCACGAACGCGACGATGCGCGCGTCGCGATTCTTTTTCAGCGCGTCTTCGAGCTTGTTCGGGTCGACCGGCTCGCCCCACTTGTCCTCCACCACCACCGCGATGCCGCCCATGCGCTCGACGTTCTCGATCATGCGGCCACCGAAGACGCCGTTGCGGCACACGATCACCTTGTCGCCGGGCGCGACCAGGTTGACGAAGCAGTACTCCATGCCGACCGAGCCGGGGCCTGAGACCGGAAACGTCAGCGGATTCTTGGTCTGATAGACATAGCGCAGCAGCGCTTTCAGCTCTTCCATCATCTCGACGAAGACCGGGTCGAGGTAGCCGATCGCCGGCTGGCTCATCGTGGTCAGGACGCGGGGGTGGATCTCGGTCGGTCCCGGCCCCATGAGTGTGCGCTGTGGCGGGTGGAAGGAGGTGATGCGTTTGACGGGTGCGTAATCGCTCATGGCATTCTTCCCTGGCAAAGATGATCCGAAAAGGCTCTCACCGTCCGGCCGCGATTTCAGCTTGAGCGGCTTGCGGGTGTTCGCTTCGTTCAAAACCTCGACCGCGGCGATGCTGCCGGAGGTCAGCGCCTCCACCTCCATCGCCCAGCGCGCCGGCACGTAGCCGGACTTCACCCAGTTGCTGACCACCGCGCGGTCGAGCCGGAGCCGGCGGGCAACTTCCGCCTGACTGCCGAAGAGGGCGACGAGACGTTCAGCGCAGTTCATACCGGGTGTGGAAAGCCTATCATGTCAAACTAATCTTGACAACTAGATAACTCGGGGGTGACGACAACAAAATGCAAATTATCAACGAGTTATAAAGATAGACTCACCCAGGTCAGTCATTCAGCTGGATCGCGCCACGGCTCGGAGGCAGCTTCGTGAAGTCAAAAGCGTCGCGGTCGAGGAGGTGGGAGGCGCGAACATGCTTCAGGCTGTTCAGCATGGTCTCGACTCGCCCGGGATGGCGCTTTTCCCATTCGCGCAGCAGCGCTTTCATCTCGTTCCGCTTGAGGTTTTCCTGCGAGCCGCACAGGTTGCACGGGATGATCGGGAACTGCTTCAGTTCCGCATACGCGGCGAGGTCCCTCTCCTCGCAATAGATCAGCGGCCGGATCACCACGTGCCGGCCGTCATCCGACCGCAGCTTCGGCGGCATCGCCTTCAGCTGCCCGCCGTAGAAGAGGTTGAGGAGAAAGGTCTCCAGGCCGTCGTCGCGGTGATGGCCGAGGGCGATTTTCGTCGCTCCGAGCTCGCCCGCCACGCGGTAGAGCACGCCGCGGCGCAGCCGCGAGCACAGCGAGCACATCGTTTTGCCTTCGGGAATGAGGCGCTTCACGGTGCTATAGGTGTCCTGCTCCTCGATGCGGAACGGGACACCGAGGCGCGTGAGGTAATCGGGCAGCACGTGCGCGGGGAATCCGGGCTGCTTCTGGTCGAGATTCACGGCGACGATGTCGAAGCGGATCGGCGCGTGGGCGCGCAGGTACATCAGGACATCGAGCAGCGCGTAGCTGTCCTTGCCGCCCGAGAGGCACACCATCACCTTGTCGCCGTCGGCGATCATGCCGTAATCGGAGATCGCCTCCCCGGCGAGCCGGCGCAGGCGTTTCACGAGCTTCCCCGCCTCGTACGTTTCCTTCCGCTCGCGGGTGCTGCGCGGGTGAATCCGGATTGCCGTCGTTTCCATATCTTCCGTCCTATGCTGCGTGCCTCTAAAGGCTGACGCTTCGCCCGCCGTCCACAGCGATGATTTGCCCCGTGATGTACGGCGCGTCCGCCAGGAGAAACTGCACTGCGCGCGCGATGTCGTCGGGTTCGCCGATGCGTTTCAGCGCCGTCTGGTTGATGATGCGCTGGCGCGCCACCTCGTCGCGCCACGTCTCGTCATCCGGCCACAGTATGGTGCCGGGGGCGATGCCGTTCACCCGCACCTCGGGGCCGAGGTCGCGCGCGAGCGCGCGCGTGAGCGCGGCAAGGCCTCCTTTCGCGGCGGTGTAGACCGCGTGGTTCCTCATCGGCAGCTCCGCGTGGATATCGATCAGGTTGACGATGCAGCCGTGGTTCTTCCGCAACTCCGCCGCCGCCGCCTGCGCGAGGAACAATGGAGCCTTGAGATTGGTCCCGATGAGATCGTCCCACGCCTGCTCGGTGATCTCGCCAATTGCGGTAGGGTAAAAGCTCGACGCATTGTTGACGACGGCATCGAGCTTCCCGAAATGCTTGAGCGCGGTCTTGACCAGCTGCGGTCCGGTCGCCACCCTGAGGAGGTCGGCCTGCGCCAGCGCCACCGAGTCGGCACGCCGCGCGTTGAGCTCGACCTGCAGCGCGCGCGCCTCGAGCGCCGCGGAACGGTAGTGCAGCAGCACGCCCGCGCCGGCGGTGTGCAAGCGCCGGCAGATCGCGGCGCCGACGCGCTTCGCGCCGCCGGTGACCAGCACGACTTTGCCCTGCAGTGTCTGCTCCATGCGCGGATAAGTCCCGGTATCTGCGTGTAGAATTGTAGTCGATTCCCCGTGAAATCCCGGCCGGCCACGCTCCCGCGCCCCGCGCAGCTTCCCGCGCCGCCCGCGCAGGCGGCCGCCTCGAGCGCGAAGCTCGCGCGGCTCATCGCGGGCGAGATCCGGCGCGGCGGCGGCTGGATCCCGTTCGCGCGCTACATGGAGCTTGCGCTCTACGCGCCCGGCCTGGGCTATTACATGGCCGGCGCCCGCAAGCTCGGGCGCGACGGCGATTTCGTGACGGCACCCGAGATCTCCGCGCTCTACGGGCGCACCCTGGCGCGCCAGGCCGCGCAGCTCGCGGAACTCGGCTTCAGCGAAATCCTCGAGATCGGCGCGGGGAGCGGCGCGCTCGCCGCCGATCTTCTCGTGGAGCTTGCGCGGCTCGGCTGCCCGCCGGAACGCTACCTCATTCTCGAGCTTTCCCCGGACCTGCGCGACCGCAGCCGCGATACGCTGGCCGAACGCGCGCCGCAGCTGCTCGAGCGGGTTGCCTGGTTGAGCCGGCTGCCGCCTTCGTTCACGGGCATCGTCATCGGCAACGAGGTGCTCGACGCCATGCCGGTACGCGTGTTCCAGCGCGCGGGCCAGGATATCCTGGAGATGGGCGTCGCATTCAGGAATGAAGGTTTCGAGTGGGCACCCCGATCGCCGCGGTCGCCGCCCGACCATCCCGATCCATCGTGCTTTCCGGAGGACGGCTACCGCAGCGAAGTCCAGTTCGTCGCGCGCGCCTTCGTCAGAAGCGTGGGCGACGCCCTCGCGCGCGGCGCCGCGCTTTTCATCGACTATGGCTTTCCGCGGCGCGAGTATTACCACCCGCAGCGTGCGCGCGGCACGCTGATGTGCCATTACCGCCACCGTGCACACGACGACCCGTTCCTCCTTCCCGGCTTGCAGGACATCACTTCGCACCTCGATTTCTCGGCTCTCGCGCAGGCTGGACGGGAGGGAGGGCTCGACCTCCTCGGCTACACCACCCAGGCACAGTTCCTGGTGAACTGCGGAATCACCGAAATCCTTTCCGAGACGCCGGCCGCCGAGGCCGCGGTGTACGCGCCGCTGGCGGCGCAGGCGCACCAGCTGCTGTCCCCCTCGGAGATGGGCGAGCTGTTCAAGGTCATCGCTTTCGGCAAGGGGGTCAGCGCGCCGTTGCGCGGCTTCACGCAAGGCGACCGGTCTCACACGCTGTGAGCTCGTGACGCGTGGCTGGTGGCTCGCAACTGGCCACTTTAGAATCCAGGACATGACCGGCTGGAAGATTCCGTTGCGCCTGCTGGGCGCACTTGCGCTTGGCTTCGCGGGTCTGGCCGCGGCGGCGGAGCCCGGCGGAGGACCCACCTCGCCCGAGGTCGCACGCGCCCGCTATCTCTGGTCGCAGAGCCCGCACGGCAAGATGCTGGAGCGGATCCTGCCGCGTGCGATCGAGCCGCAGGACCTGCCCGAGCCGCATTCCGAGGGGGCGCGCCTCACCGCGCGCTACTGCGTGCAATGCCATTACCTGCCGAGCCCGCAGATGCATACGCCCGACAAGTGGAGCACCATCGTCGTGCGCATGGTGTGGCGCATGCAGGGCAAGGGCAACATGGGCGTGCTCATGAAGGAGATGATGGAGAGCGTGGAAGCGCCGACCGAGCAGGAGGCCGGCATCCTCGCCGACTACCTGCGCAGGCACGCGCAGCGGGAAATGGACCCCGCCCATCCCGCCCTTCAGTCCGAAGCCGGCAAGATCTTCAGCATCGCCTGCACGCAGTGTCATGCGCTGCCCGATCCACGCCGCCACACGCGGGGCGAGTGGCCCGCCATCGTCAGCCGCATGAAGGAGCACATGGCGTGGACGAATACCGTGGTCGGGGACGACTCGCTCAGGACCGTGCCGGTGCTCGACACGACGCAGATCGTGCGCTTCCTGCAGCGCTACGCCCGCGCCGATTCGAAGAGCCCATGAAAGCGATGCAGCTCGGCGCGCCGAAGACGGCGCTGAAGCTCGTCGATCTCCCCACTCCACGGCCGGGCCGCGGGCAATTGCTGATCAAGGTCCGCGCATGCGGCGTCTGCCGCACTGATCTTCACGTGGTGGACGGCGAGCTTGCCCAAGGCAAGCTTCCGATCGTTCCAGGCCACGAGATCGTCGGCGTGGTGGTCGAGAAAGGAGACGGCGTCGAGCGCTTTGCAACCGGCGAGCGCGTGGGCGTGCCGTGGCTCGGCTCGACCTGCGGGACGTGCGTCTATTGCACCGGAGGACGCGAGAACCTGTGCGATGCGGCGCGCTTCACCGGCTATCACCTCGATGGCGGCTACGCGGAATACACCGTCGCCGACCAACGCTATTGCTTCGCGATTCCGAAGGAGTACGACGACGCGGGGGCCGCACCGCTCCTCTGCGCAGGGCTGATCGGTTACCGGTCGCTCGATATGGCCGGCAACGCGAAGCGCCTCGGCATTTACGGATTCGGCGCGGCGGCGCACATCGTGGCGCAGGTCGCGCGGCACCAGGGGCGCAGGATATTCGCCTTTACCAAGCCGGGGGATGCCTCGGGACAGGCGTTCGCGCGGGAACTGGGCGCGGAATGGGCGGGCGCCTCCACTGCGCGGCCGCCCGAGGAGCTCGACGCGGCGATCATCTTCGCGCCGGTGGGCGCGCTGGTTCCCTCAGCACTGCGTGCAACGGCTAAGGGCGGCACGGTGGTTTGCGCCGGCATCCACATGAGCGACATCCCCGCGTTCGCCTACGAGATCCTCTGGGGCGAGCGCGTCGTGCGCTCGGTGGCAAACCTCACTCGGCGGGACGGCGAGGCTTTCCTTGCGCTTGCGCCCCGAGTGCCGGTGAAGACGAGCGTCGAGGTCCTGAAGCTCGGCGAGGCCAACGAAGCCCTCGCGCGCCTGCGCGAGGGGCGCGTGACCGGCGCCGCGGTGCTCGTACCGTAGCAGTACCCGCCCGTTATTAGATCGCGCGGCGACGAATCCGGTCATGCTCTACCTCGAGGTCCCGAACGGCAGGCTCTACTACATCGTGGACGACCATACCGATCCGTGGACGCGCCCGGACACTGTGCTCTTCGTTCACGGCTTCACCGAGTGCACGGAGGCATGGCGCGCGTGGGTGCCGCATTTCTCCCGCCGCTACCGCGTGGTCCGCATCGACCAGCGCGGCTTCGGGCAGTCGGGGCGGTAGCGAAGGATTTCCCGCTTACCACGGAGCTATTCGTGGACGACCTGGCGCGCATCATCCGGCACGTCGCGGGGGGACCGGCGCACGTGATCGGAGGCAAGAGCGGCGGAATCAGCATCATGATGCTCGCCGCGACGCGACCCGAGCTCGTGAAGACCATTACGGTCGCGTGCTCACCGGTCACGCCACCGAAGGCCGACGACTGGATCGAGGAGATGGAACGCGACGGGGTGCGCAGCTGGGCGAAGCGGACGCAGCGGGAGCGCATGGGAACGCGGATGCCCGAGGCCGCCCTCGACTGGTGGTCGGACATGATGGGCCGCACGGCGCTCTCGACCGTGCACGCCTACCTGCGCTGGGTCGGTGCGATCGACATCCGGGAGGACATCAAGCGCATCCGCTGCCCCACTCTCGTCATCGGAACCGACACAGCGCGGCGCGGCCGATCGGTGTTCGAGGGCTGGCAGAAGACGATCGCGAATTCAGAGCTGGCGATCCTGCCGGTCGACGGCTACCACGCCGCGGGCACGGATCCCGACCGCACCGCGAGCGTGGCGCTCGACTTCATCGCGCGCCATTCTCCTTGACCGCAGCCGCCGGCTCCTCGCGGTGCCGCGGCCG
>Ga0075352_1000025_pt1 | contig 19008 bp, 22 predicted proteins | sample Sandmound_TuleA__FD_120092 | JGI IMG/M metagenome (GOLD analysis project Ga0075352, IMG submission 120092) | Natural and restored wetland microbial communities from the San Francisco Bay, California, USA, that impact long-term carbon... | ecosystem: Environmental > Terrestrial > Soil > Wetlands ...
CACCGGCGCCTCGGCACGCAGCTCGACCTCTTCCACATGCAGGAAGAAGCGCCGGGGCTGGTCTTCTGGCATCCCAAGGGCTGGGCGATCTGGCAGCAGGTCGAGCAGTACATGCGGCGCGTCTACCGGCAGAACGGCTACCAGGAAGTGCGCGGGCCGCAGATCCTCGACAAGAGCCTGTGGGAGAAGACCGGCCACTGGCAGAACTTCAAGGACAACATGTTCACCACTTCATCGGAGAACCGCGACTACGCGGTCAAGCCGATGAACTGCCCGGGACATATCCTCATCTACAACAAGGGCGTGCGCAGCTACCGCGACCTGCCGCTGCGCTACGGCGAGTTCGGCTCCTGCCACCGCAACGAGCCCTCGGGCGCGCTGCACGGCCTAATGAGGGTGAGAGGCTTTGTGCAGGACGACGGCCACATCTTCTGCACCGAGGAGCAGATCCTCCCCGAGTGCGAGGCGTTCACGCGTCTGTTGCAGAAGGTGTACCGCGACTTCGGCTTCACCGAGATCATCTACAAGGTCGCGACCCGGCCGAAAAATCGCATTGGCTCCGACGAGGCATGGGACAAGGCGGAAACGGCACTAAAAACTTCACTTGAAAAAAGCGGATTGAAATTCGCCATTTCTCCGGGAGAGGGCGCGTTCTACGGCCCGAAGATCGAGTATTCGCTGAAGGACGGCATCGGCCGCGTCTGGCAGTGCGGCACCATGCAGGTCGACTTCAGCATGCCGGGCCGCCTCGGCGCCGAGTACGTCGGCGAGGACAACGCGCGGCACACGCCGGTCATGCTCCATCGCGCCATCGTCGGCTCGATGGAGCGCTTCATCGGCATCCTCGTCGAGCACTATGCCGGCGCGTTTCCCCTCTGGCTCTCGCCGCAGCAGGTCGTCGTCCTGAACGTCACCGAGCGCGCCGCGGCGTACGCGCAGAGCGTGAAAGAAAAGCTTGTGGAACAGGGGTTTAGAGCATTTTGCGATTTGCGAAACGAAAAGATTTCCTATAAGATTCGCGAACATAGCCTGCAGAAGCTGCCCTACCAACTGGTGGTCGGGGACAAGGAGATGCAGGTGAACACGGTGGCCGTGCGCACGCGCGGCGGCGAAGACCTCGGAGCGATGCCGCTCGAAGCCTTCACCGCTCGCCTCCAGGCGGAGGCGAAAGCGCAGTAGCACGGCTGTTTTTTTCGGCGTTTAGAGGAGCTTTTCACACATCGCACTCGAAAGATCGCAACGCATCAACCGGGAAATCACCGCCCCGGAGGTGCGTCTGGTAGCGGAAAACGGTGATCAGCTCGGCATCAAGACAGTCGTGGAGGCGCTGCGCCTCGCCGAGGAAGCGAACGTGGACCTGGTGGAGATCGCGCCGCTCGCGGTACCGCCGGTCTGCAAGCTGATGGACTACGGCAAGTTCCGTTATCGCGAGCAGAAAAAGGCGCACGAAGCCAAGCTCAAGCAGAAGCAGATCCAGGTCAAGGAAATCAAGTTCCGGCCCGGTACCGACGAGGGCGACTACAAGATCAAGCTCGGCAAGCTGATCCAGTTCCTCGACGAAGGCGACAAGGCGAAGGTGACGCTGCGCTTCCGCGGCCGGGAGATGGCGCACAAGGAGTTCGGCGAGCGGCTGCTGGAGCGGGTGCGAAAGGATCTCGACGCCGTGGGGCTGGTCGAGCAGTTCCCGCGGCTGGAAGGCAGGCAGATGGTGATGGTGATTGCGCCGAAGAAGAAGGGCGTGCCGCCGCCGACGAAGCCGAAGGCGGAGGCAAAGGCAGAGAAGTCGGAGAAACCCAAGAAGGCTGCGGCGGCGAAACCGGCTGCCGCATAAACAAGTGATCGCCGCGGCATTGAAAGCGCCTGCCCGCCGGTAGAACGGCGTAGAGGCAAGGCCGCCCGGCGTCATCCGAGAAGACGAAGGAGGGCACATGCCCAAGATGAAGAGCAAGCGGGGCGCGGCGAAGCGCTTCCGCGTCCGTGGCAGCGGCAGCATCAAGCGCGGCGGCGCCTACAAGCGCCACATCCTGACCAAGAAGAGCACCAAGCGGAAGCGCCAGATGCGCCGGCGCAGCGCGGTGGACCACACCAACACGGCAGCGATCCGCAACATGCTGCCGTACTCGAGCTGAGGAGCGCGCCATGCCCAGAGTAAAACGTGGAGTAACCGCGCGCGCGCGCCACAAGAAGGTCTTCAAGCAGGCGAAAGGCTTCCGCGGCCGGCGCAAGAATGTCTTCCGCATCGCCAAGCAGGCGGTGATGAAGGCGGGGCAGTACGCCTACCGCGACCGCCGCCAGAAGAAGCGCACCTTCCGCGCGTTGTGGATCACGCGCATCAACGCCGCGGTGCGCGAGCTCGGAATGTCCTACAGCACTTTCATGGCCGGCTTGAAGCGGGCGAACATCGACATCGATCGCAAGGTCCTTGCCGATCTCGCGGTGATGGACAAGCCGGCGTTCGCCAAGATCGCGGGGCAGGTCAAAGCCAGCCTCGCGCATTAGTCGTCAAGGCGGGCGTTTGCAGGCTCTCGAGGACCTGGTTTCCCGCGCGACCGCCGAATTCAGCGCGGCGGCGGACCCGGCGTCGCTGGAGAACGCCAAGGCCCGCTTTCGCAGCGAGCTTTCGGTCTTCCAGAAGTCTCTCGGCTCGCTTCCGGCCGAGAACCGCAAGGCGGCGGGAGCCGCCTACAACGCCGCCAAGCAGAAGATCGAGACTGCTCTCGAGGCGCGCCGCGTCGAGCTCGCCGCGGCGAAGCTCTCGGCGCGGCTCGCCGAGGACGCGCTCGACGTTACGCTGCCGGCGCGCGGCCGCAGTCGCGGCGGCGTCCACCCGGTGGTGCGCACCTGGCAGAGGATCGAGGCGATCTGGCGCTCGCTCGGCTTCGAGGTGGCCGACGGTCCCGAGATCGAGACCGACTGGCACAACTTTGCGGCGCTCAACAATCCCGAAAACCATCCGGCGCGCTCGATGCAGGACACCTTCTACGTCGATCTGAAAGACAAGGACGGGTTGCCGCTGCTCTTGCGCACGCACACCAGCCCGATGCAGGTGCGCTACGCCCGCATGCACAAGCCGCCGATCAAGGTGATCGCGCTCGGCCGCACCTACCGCGTCGACTCCGACGCCACCCACTCGCCGATGTTCCACCAGGTCGAGGGCCTGTGGATCGACGAGCACATCAGCTTCGCCGACCTGAAGGGCGTCTACAGCGACTTCCTGCGCCGCTTCTTCGAGAGCGACGAGCTCGAGGTGCGCTTCCGGCCGTCGTTCTTCCCCTTCACCGAGCCTTCGGCCGAGATCGACATGAAATTGAAGGGTAACTGGCTGGAGATTTCCGGCGCGGGGCAGGTGCACCCGCAAGTGGTGCGCAATTTCGGCCTCGATCCGGAGAAGCACATCGGCTTCGCCTTCGGTTCGGGTCTCGAGCGCCTGACCATGCTTCGCTACGGTATCGACGACCTGCGCCTGTTCTTCGACGGCGACCTGCGCTTCCTCGAGCAGTTCTCCTGAGCAGAATGCGAATCTAAAATGCTCGTTCCCGAGAGCTGGCTGAGAGCCTTCTGCAATCCGAAGCTGTCCGGCGAGAAGCTCGCCGAGCGGCTGACGATGGCCGGTGTCGAGGTCGAGTCCTACCAGAGCGCCGTTCCCGCGATTGCCGGCGTCGTGGTGGCGGAGGTGCGCAGCGTCGCCAGGCACCCGAATGCCGACAAGCTCACCGTCTGTACCGTGTCGGCCGGCGGCGAAAGCTATCGCGTGGTGTGCGGCGCGCCGAACGTGCGCGTCGGCATGCGCGTGCCGCTGGCGAGGGTCGGCGCCAAGCTGCCCGGCGGGGAGATCCGCAAGTCCTCGATCCGCGGCGTGGAAAGCGACGGGATGCTCTGCTCGGCGCGCGACCTCGGGCTCTCCGACGACCACTCCGGCCTGCTCGAGCTCGACGACTACGTCATGACGCTCAAGCTCACCCCCAATCGCGCGGATTGCCTGTCGATCCTCGGCGTGGCACGCGAAGTCTCGGCGCTGACCGGGGCTCGCCTGCTTCCCGTTGAAATCAAACCTGTGGGCAGGGAAAACAGCCGTAAACATCCCGTCCGAATCTCGGCGCCAGCAGGATGCGGCCGCTTCGCGGGTCGCGTGATTCTCGGGGTGAATTCTTCGGCAAAGACCCCGGATTGGATGAAGCAGCGCCTCGAGCGCGCCGGGCAGCGCTCGATTTCCGCGCTGGTCGACGTGACCAACTACGTGATGCTCGAGCTCGGCCGCCCGCTGCACGTCTACGACCTCGACAAGCTGCGCGGCCCGATCGACGTGCGCTGGGGCCGCAAGGGCGAGCGCGTGCTGCTCCTCAACGGCGAGGAGGTCGAGGTCGATGCCTCGGTGCTGTGCATCACCGACGACTCCGGCGCGATCGGCCTCGCCGGCATCATGGGCGGCGAGTCGACCAAGGCCGATGAGGCGACGAAGAACATCTTTCTCGAGTCGGCTTTCTTCCATCCCGACGCCATCGCCGGGCGCGCGCGCCGCTACAACTTCTCGAGCGACGCCTCGCACCGCTTCGAGCGCGGCGTCGACTTCGACAACAACGTCGACGGCATCGAGCGCGCCACGCGCCTCATCCTCGAGCTCTGCGGCGGCGAGCCCGGGCCGACGGTCGACAAGGTCGCCCGCCTGCCGAAGCGCAAGCCGGTGGCGATGCGGATCGCGCGCGCGCAGAAAGTGATCGGCGTTCCGATCGCGGCGAAGGAGATGGCATCGGTCTTCACAAAGCTGGGCTTTCAATTCAAGAAAAACGCCCAGGCCTTCACAGTCACCCCGCCGAGCTATCGCTTCGACATCGCCATCGAGGAGGATCTGATCGAGGAAGTGGCGCGAATCCACGGCTTCGATCGCATCGCGGCGCACCCGCCGCGCGTCGCCGCGGTGTTCGCCAGGAGCCCGGAGGCGAGGCGCAGCCTGCACGAGCTGCGCGAGCGCCTGGCAGCCTGCGACTACCGCGAGGTGATCAGCTTCAGCTTCGTCGAGCCCGCGTGGGAAGCCGATTTCGCGGGCGAGGCGAACCCGATCCGCCTGCTCAACCCGATCGCGAGCCAGCAGTCGGTGATGCGCACCAGCCTGATCGGCTCGCTCGTGCAGAAGGTCAAGTACAACCACGACCGCAAGGTGCCGCGCATCCGCGTCTTCGAGATCGGGCGCGTGTTCCTGCGCGATGCGGCGGCCAAGGATGGCCCGTTGAGCGTAGCGGGCGTGCGTCAGCCAGTGCGCGTCGGCGCGGCCGCGTTCGGACCGCTCGCCGACGAGCAGTGGGACGAGCCGCCGCGCGGCGTCGATTTCTTCGACGTCAAGGCCGACCTCGAGTCCCTGTCGGCGCCCCTGCCGCTGCGCTTCGAAGCCGCAGCGCATCCCGCTTTCCACCCCGGCCGCGCGGCGCGAATCCTGCTCGAGGGCAGTCCCGTGGGATCGATCGGCGAACTGCACCCCAAGTGGCAGCAGAAGTACGGCCTGCCGCACGCCCCGGTGGTCTTCGAGGTCGACGCGGAGCCCCTCCAGGGGGTCCCGCTGCCCCGGCCGGAGGCTGTTTCGGACCAGCCCCCGGTCGTGCGGGACATCGCCCTGGTCTTCCAGGCCGACACCCCCGCACAGGCGGTTCTGGACGCCATCGAGGCCGAAAAACCCTCCATCGTCCGCTCGGTTCGGCTTTTCAGCCTTTACCGCGGCGCGAGCCTTCCTGCGGGGACAAAAAGCCTTGCTTTCCGGGTAGTTATGCAAGATACTGAACGAACCCTCACGGATGCGGAAGCAGACGCTGCCCGCGATGCGCTGGTCAGCCTGCTGGGACGCAGATTCTCCGCAACTCTCCGTACATAAAAGGGAAAAAGGGATTCTGGGGAGCGAGCGATGACGTTGACCAAGGCCGAGCTGGCCGATTTGCTGTTCGAGAAGGTCGGCTTGAACAAGCGCGAGGCCAAGGACATGGTCGAGGCCTTCTTCGAGGAGATCCGCGGAGCGCTCGAGCGCGGCGAAAGCGTGAAGCTCTCCGGCTTCGGCAACTTCCAGCTGCGCGACAAGCCGCAGCGCCCCGGGCGCAACCCGAAGACCGGCGAAGAGATCCCGATCAGCGCCCGCCGCGTCGTCACCTTCCATGCCAGCCAGAAGCTGAAGGCCATGGTCGAGAAAGCGCGCCATGGAGCAAAGCCGCAGGAAAGCTGAGCTCCCGCCCATCCCGGCCAAGCGCTACTTCACCATCGGTGAGGTGAGCGAGCTGTGCGGGGTCAAGCCGCACGTGCTGCGCTACTGGGAGCAGGAATTCACGCAGCTGAAGCCGGTGAAGCGGCGCGGCAACCGCCGCTACTACCAGCACCACGAGGTGCTGCTGATCCGCCGCATCCGCGAGCTGCTCTACGAGGAAGGCTTCACCATCAGCGGCGCGCGCAACCGTCTCGACAACGTGCGCCTCGATCCCCGCATCGAGAATGGTTTCGCGGCGGAAGAAAAGATCGAGCCGCCGGTGGCGCGCAACGGCGCGACTCCCGGCGTCGACGTCGCCGCGATCAAGCGGGAGTTGCGCGCGGTTCTCGAACAGCTAAGAGGATAGAATCTCGAGTCTCGGGGCGTAGCGCAGCCTGGTAGCGTACCTGCATGGGGTGCAGGTGGTCGCGAGTTCAAATCTCGCCGCCCCGACCAATTTCTCCGCCGCATAGACCCAAGGTCCAATTGTGCGGTGTCCGGAAACCCGCACGATGCGATGGCATGAAGACCATCGCGCTCCTCCTGCTGCTCCTTTGCGGCCCGCTGTTCGCGAATGCCGCCGATGAAGTACCCAAGCACGGGCTGCTGATCGACACGTTCCGGCTTTCGCTCGGCGGCTTCTATGCCGAGTCCACCACCCAGGCGCGCCTCGGCACGAGCACTGGCGGCGCGGGGGTGGACGTCAGCTTCGAGGACACGCTCGGCCTCGAGTCGCGCAAGCCGGTCGCCGAGTTCGCCGCGTACTGGCGCTTTGCCGAGCACTGGCGCGCCGATCTCAGCTACTTCAGCCTGAACCGCAGCGCCAGCCGCGCGCTGACCGGGGACATCACCTGGGGCGACAACACCTACACCGCTGGAACCGTGGTGAGCTCGCAGTTCAAGATTTCCGACTTGCGGGCGGCGCTCGGCTATTCGTTCTTCCGCCGCACCGACAAGGAGCTCGGGGTTGGCATTGGCCTTCACTCGACCGCCCTCAAGGCATCGATCGACGCGGCCGGCGTCGGCGCGAGGAGCGAAAGCGTGACCGCGCCGCTGCCTTTCCTGTCCCTCTACGGCAGCTTCGCGCTCACGGATACCTGGGCGTTGAGCATGCGCACGGACTGGCTCTCCCTTGCCTATGACAAGTACTCTGGCGGAATTCGCGCGACCGCATTCGATATCGTCTACCAGCCGTTCAAGAGTGTCGCCTTCGGCGTCGGCATGCACAGCCTGACGCTGAGGCTGGACGTCGACAACCCCAACTCGAAGTTCCAGGCGCGAATGGCGCTCCAAGGGCCCGCGGCTTTCATGAGCTACTCGTTCTGAACCACGCGCTCGCAGGCATTTGCCTCGCTGCGGTCACCGCGCTCCCGTCGCCACTTCACGCTCAGCCGCAGCAGACGCCGGACGGCTGGACGTTCGCGGTCACGCCCTATCTGTGGCTTCCCAACGTCAACGGGACGTTGAAGTACACGCCCAGCGGAAACGGCTCGCCGGAAGTCGGGGTCGGACCCAACGACTATCTGCAGAACCTGAGCGCGGTGCTCATGCTGGCAGGCGAGGCGCGCAGCGGGAAGTGGTCGATCGTCACCGACTTCATCTACCTGCGCTTCGGTAGCGAGGAAAGCAAGGTCAGGAACGTCAATTTCGGCGGCTCGGTAGTGAGCACGAACCTGGACGTCAACACCAAGTCGTCGCTCGACGGGCTGGCTTGGATGCTCGCCAGCGGCTATACCGTAGTGCAAACGCCCTCCGCTACCCTGGATGTCCTCGGCGGCTTTCGCTACCTGGGGATCGAGGCGAGGACCGACTGGCAACTGACGGGGACGGTGACCGGTCCCGGCGGCGGGCAGACCTTCCCGGCGTCGGGAAGCATCTCCAAGCGCACTGACTTGTGGGATGCGATCATCGGTGTGCGCGGACGAGTGCGCCTGGGCGACAGCCATTGGTTCGTGCCGTACTACCTCGACCTCGGAACCGGATCATCGAGCATCACCTGGCAGGGTTTGCTCGGGATTTCGTATGCGTTCGGGTGGGGCGACGCCTCGCTCGGATACCGCCATCTCTATTACGACCAGAGCGGCGACAAGTTTGTCCAGAATTTCCGGTTCAGCGGCCCGTCGCTCGGCGCCTCATTCCGGTTCTGAACGAACCGGCCGGCCGCAGGGCCGGGGAGTCTCTGCTCAAACTGTAGAATCGGTCGCGTGAAAATCCTGGTCTCGAACGATGACGGATATTTCGCACCGGGGATTGCGCTGCTCGCCGAGGCCCTGCGCCAACTGGGGGAGGTCACCGTGGTTGCGCCTGAAAGAGACCGTTCCGGCGCTTCGAATTCCCTGACTCTCGACCGGCCGCTCACCGTGCGGCGGGCGCCGAACGGCTACTTCTCGGTCAACGGCACGCCCACCGATTGCGTTCACCTCGCCGTCACCGGGCTGCTCGACTTCGTGCCCGACCTCGTCGTCTCGGGGGTCAACCTCGGCGCCAACATGGGCGACGACACGATCTATTCGGGAACGGTCGCCGCCGCGGCCGAGGGCTATCTGCTCGGCATCCCCTCGGTCGCGATCTCGCTCACCAGCAAGGCCGGCGAGCATTTCGAGACCGCTATCGGCGTCGCCCTGCGGATCGTGGAGCGCCTGCGCCGGCAGCCCTACGGCGAGCCGGTGCTCCTCAACGTCAACGTGCCCGACATTGCGCCGGCGCGGCTCGGCGGCATGGAGGTCACGCGCCTGGGCAAGCGCCACAAGGCGGAGCCGGTGGTCAAGCTGCAGACGCCGCGCGGCGAGACGGCGTACTGGATCGGTCCGGCGGGCGCCGCGGCCGACGCCGGGCCGGGGACCGACTTTCACGCCGTCGACAGCGGCCGCGTCTCGATCACGCCGCTGCTCATGGATCTCACGCACGGCAACCAGCTCGCGCGCGCGCGCGAGTGGCTCGCCGCATGAGGAACGCGCCCGGGATCGGCCTCACTTCGCAGCGCACGCGTAGCCGCATGGTGCAGCGCCTGCGCGAGCGGGGCATCGCCGAGGAGCGGGTGCTGGCGGCGATGTCGGCGGTGCCGCGGCATGTTTTCGTCGAGGAAGCACTCGCCAGCCGCGCCTACGAGGACAGCGCGCTGCCGATCGGCTTCGGCCAGACCATCTCCCAGCCCTATGTGGTGGCGAAGATGATCGAGCTGCTTCTTGAAAAGAATACCGCCAACAAAGTGCTTGAAGTGGGCACCGGCTGCGGCTATCAGGCGGCGGTGCTGGCGCACGTGTTCGCCGAGGTCTATTCCGTCGAGCGGATCAAGGCGCTGCTCGAGCGCGCCCGCGCCAACCTGCTCGGGCTGCGGCTTGCCAACCTGCGCCTTGCCCACGCCGATGGCGCGGCGGGCCTGCAGGCGGCAGCGCCCTTCGACGCGATCCTCATGGCCGCCGCGGCGCGCCGCATCCCCGAGGCGCTGCGCCAGCAGCTCGCGCCGGGCGGGCGCATGATCCTGCCGCTGCATGGCGCCAATGGCGGCCAGCGTCTGGTGCTGATCGAGCGCAGCCGGCGCGGCTTTCGCGAGTCGGAGCTCGACGCGGTGCACTTCGTGCCGCTCGAGGCGGGCAAGGCGTGAAGCTCCTGGCACTCGCGATGCTCGTCGTTCTGGCGGGCTGCGCATCGCGGACACAGAAACCTGCCCCGGTCGTCGACCGCAAGCAACCGCCGCGCACCTCGGCTCCGGCCCCGTCGAAGCCGGTGCCCGCGGCCGAAGGAACCTATGTGGTGAGGAAGGGAGACACTCTTTACAGCATCGCGCTCGAGAACGGCGCGGACTACCGCGAGGTGGCGCTGTGGAACCGTCTCGACGATCCCACCAAGATCCGTGTTGGGCAGGTGCTGCGCGTCACCCCGCCGGAGGAGCAGCGGGTGCAGGTGGGGCGCGCGAAGCTTCCCGAGCGCGGCGAGGCGCGGCCGCTGGAGCTGCCGCCGCCGCAAGGACGCACGACCGCTCCGGCGGAGAAGGCGCCGCCGGCGCCGCGCCAGGAGACCGCGGCAGCAGAGTTCATCTGGCCGGCGCGCGGCAAGGTGATCGCCGGTTTTTCCGAGCCGCGCCGCAAGGGGATCGACATCGGCGCAAAGCTCGGCGACCCGGTGATCGCCGCGGCGGCGGGGCGGGTGACCTACACCGGCACGGGCATCCCGGGCCTCGGCAAGCTGGTCGTGATCAAGCACGACAGCGGCTTCATCACGGTATACGCGCACAACAAGGACATCCTGGTGAAGGAGCAGCAGACGGTGGCGCGCGGACAGAAGATCGCCGAGGTCGGCAGCACCGACTCGGACCGGCCGAAGCTCCATTTCCAGATTCGCAAGGGATCGGCTGCCGTCGACCCGCTGCGCTACCTGCCGGCTCCCTGAGCCGGCGTTTCGAACCTGCCTAGGACGCGCCGCCGGCCTACGCCGTTCTCTCAAAGATGCGATCCATTCTTATCCGGTTCCAACAGTTTAAAATTGATCTTCATCATAAAGTTAGCGTTCACTTACTTATAGTTATGTGCGTTACTGTCTTCAAGACTCTAGAATCTCGTTGACAACGCTAATGAGAACCATTATCGTTACTGTCAAGTGGATACGGAAATAGAAATTCGAAGCGACGAGCCATCGCAGACGACACCGCAAAAGATGAGGAGCGAGACGCTCCTGGGCCGGCGCAATGAGCTCGTCATCGTGCACAACGGACGCGAGTACCGGCTGCGGCTGACGCAGAACGGCAAGCTCATCCTCACCGCGTAGGGAATCCCAATGGGCCAAATGCTGCTCGTCACGCTGCGCGAGGGGATCGAGATGTTCCTCATCGTCGCCATCGCCGCGACCTACCTGAAGAAGACCGGCCGCGATGCGCTCCTTTCGGCAGTCGGCTGGGGCACGGCGACGGCGATCGCCGCCTCGGTGGTGCTGGGGACATGGCTGGCGGAGGTCGCCGTGCTACCGAAGTGGGAAGCGCTGCTCGCCCTGATCGCTGCGGTGCTCGTGATCTCGATGGTGGTCTACATGCTCAAAGCCGCCCGCTATCTGCGGCGCGACATCGGCCTGCGGCTGGAAGCGGCGGCCGCCAGCCCGGTGCGCACCGCCTGGCTCGGCGTCTTCCTTTTCGTCGTGCTGATGATCACGCGAGAAGGCATGGAGACCGCGTTCATCACCGCTTCGCTTTTCCGCCAGACCGAAGCGACGCAATTCGTCGCCGGCGCTCTCGCCGGTCTCGCGCTCGCTGCCGCGCTCGCCTGGGCCTGGCTGCGCTACGGCAGCCGCATCGACCTCTCCCTGTTCTTCCGGGTGACCTCGGTGTTCCTGGTCCTCTTCGCGCTCCAGCTGGTCGTCTACGCGTTCCACGAGGCCACCGAAGCGAACATCCTACCGATCGACAACGCCTATTGGCACATCGCGACCGAGCCCTACGGGCCCGAAGGCGAATACGGCGCCGCGCTGACCTACGCGCTGGTCCTGGTGCCGGCGGCGTGGCTGATCTTCTCGACGCTGAAGTCTCACGCGCAGGCCGCACGACCGGGATAACCCGCAACACCTGATTGCCAGCCAGCGGCTTGCGCCGCGAGCCAGCCCCCACAAGTGGCAGACAACGAGGGAGGCTCGCTTGGTCAATCGATTTTCAGTCCTGATTCTGTGCGCGGTGCTGGCGGCGCCGCCGCTTGCATGGGCGGGCGAGCCGATCTTCGGCTACAGCTATCTCACCGACACCCTGCCTGCCGGAAGAAGCGAGTTCGAGCAATGGGGCACGCTGCACACCGGCAAGCAGCAGGGGCACTTTCGCCTGCTCCGGCTGCGCAGCGCCTACGAATACGGCGTCACGGATGCCCTGCAGATCGCCGGCTACGCAAACTACTACCACCTCTCGGCGAACGGACACAGCGCCAACGGGCTGACGGAAGGCGGTTTCGAGAACTTCGTTCCCGAGGACCACGATCCGAACTCGCCTTACCAGGCGACGAAGCTAGAAAGCTTCTCGCTGGAGGCGATCTACCGGCTGTGGAGCCCGTACAAGTATCCGGTCGGCGCCGGCCTGTACCTCGAGCCTGCCTGGGGGCCGGAGAACCGCACGCTCGAGGGCGGCCTGCTGCTGCAAAGCAATTTCATCGACGACCGCCTTGTCCTGGTCGCCAACCTGCGCTTCGAGCTCGAGAAGCGGCGCTTTGCCGGCAAGCCCGCCGCGGACCCCGCGGACGAGGAATTCAACCGCCGCTGGGTCGAGGAGGCGGAGCTGCTCTATACCTTCGGCATCGCCTACCGCTTCGCGCCAGGCTGGTCTGCCGGCTTCGAAGCGCGGCGTGAAGCGGAATACCACGAACTGAATTTCCACCGCAGCAATCTCGATTTCACGTTCTGGTCGCGTGGCCCGACCCTGCACTACAGCGCCAAGGACTGGTTCGTGACAGTGGCCTATCAGCGCCAGCTCGCGAACGCCCGGGTCTACAACTCCGAAATCGACGACTGGCTCTACCAGGGTCGCATCTACGGCGACGAAGCGACCAAGAACGAGCTGCGCGTCAAGCTCGGGATGTATTTCTGAGCGATGCAACGCTGGCCGACCTTCATCGCTGCTCCGCTCGCGGTCCTCGCCCCGGCGTCGGCGCTCGCGAGCGTCTACCTTAGCGTCGAGCAGGCGCAGCAGGCGATCTTCCCCGGCGCGACGTTTGTTCCCGCGAGCCTGACGCTGACCGACGAGCAGGCCGGCGCGGTCGCGCGGCGCTCCGGAGTACGCGTGCGCGTGCGCGAGCAAGCCGTGTGGCGGGTGCCCGGCGCCGGCTGGTTCATCGTCGACCAGGTGGTCGGCAAGCACGAGTTCATCACTTACGCCCTCGGCCTGGATCCGTCGGGCGCGGTGCGCGGCATCGAGATCATGGAGTACCGGGAAAGCTACGGCCATGAAGTGCGCAATGCGGCCTGGCGGCAGCAATTCCTGGGCAAGTCCGCCGCCGATCCGCTGCGGCTCGATGAAGACATCCGCAACATCAGTGGCGCCACGCTTTCGTGCCGCCACGTGACCGACGGCGTCAAGCGCCTTCTCGCCCTGCATGAAATCGCACTCCGGGCACGCTAGGCGGGCGCGGCCGGCGCTCGGTACGCTGGTGGAGGTACGTGTCCGCGCGGCCGCCGGGAGCGCGGACCTGTTCGAGCGCGCATTTGAGGCGGTGGACCGCGTGCACCGCCTGATGAGCCGTCACGAACGGGAGAGCGACGTCGCGCGCATCAATCGCGCCGCCCCCGGAGCCAAGGTTGAGGTCGACGCATGGACTTGGGAGGTTCTGGATCGTGCCAAGGAGTTGCACGCCGCGACCGGCGGCCTTTTCGATTGCGCTGCCGCCACCTCCGGCGGAGGGTCGCTGAGTGACCTGTGCCTCGTCGCCGGCAACGGGGTATTCGTGGGTCGGCGGCTCGCGCTCACCCTGGACGGCATCGCCAAGGGGTACGCGGTCGACCGGGCCGTCGACGCGCTGCGTGCCGCGGGCGCCGAGGCCGGCGCGGTCAACGCCGGCGGAGACCTGCGGCTGTTCGGCGACGAGCTGCAGACGATTCACGTGCGCCATCCGGCTTCACCGGGGCGCCTGATTTGCGTCGGCGCGGCGCGCGAAGCGGCGGTGGCCACCTCGGGCCGGTACTTTTCCAATTCGACGCTGGTTGACCCGAGGACCGGGCGCGCCGCCATTACGGACTGGAGCGCGACGGTGGTCGCGGCCGACTGCGCGACCGCCGATGCGCTGACCAAGCCCTGCCTGCTCCATCCCGCCGGCGCGAAGCGGCTGGCCACGGCGTTCGCGGCGGAGGCGATTCTCTTCTCGCCGCAACACCCTCGATATTGAACCCGCTCGGACCCGTGCAGCGCCGGCTTCTCCATGCCACCCTGGCGGTTCTCGTCGCCTCGGGCGCCGGCTGGGCGCTGATCGAATACGCCGGCGTGCCGCCCTATCTCGGCAAGCCGTTCCTGCTCAAGGTGCACGGCGCCGCCGCCATGGCCGCCCTCGTTCTGGTCGGCAGCCTGCTGACCCGGCACGTCCGGGGCGGCTGGGTGAGCCGCCGCAACCGGGCAAGCGGCGCGGCCATGCTCGGCCTTGGCGCGCTGCTCACGCTGACCGGCTACCTCCTGTACTACGCGGGCGATGAGCGGGTGCGCGATGTCTCGAGCTACGTTCATCTGGCGCTTGGGCTTGCGCTGCCGATCGCGCTCGGCGTGCATCTGCTGAAGAAGGGCGGTGCGCATTCGCGGAGCCCCAACGACACACCACACACTAGAGACGCGCTATCATCCCCGGGGCCAATATCCGGAGGAGGATAAGCAATGAGACCGTTTGTTTCCCGCCTGCTTGCCGTCGCCGTTGCCGTCGTGGCGGCTCCCGCCAGTGCGCAGCAGGTAACGTTCATGACCGGACCCCAGGGCGGGTCCTGGATCCCGCTCGGTGGCGCGCTGAAGGGCATGTGGGAGAAGTCGATCCCCGGGCTGCAGATCACGCAGACCCCCGGCGCCGGCATCGCCAACGTGCGCGGCGTGGACGAAGGCAAGGCGCAGATCGGCTTCGGCAATTCGAGCACCACGGTCGACGGCCTGGAAGGCCGGCCGCCGTATCCGAAGAAGGTCACCAAGGTCTGCCAGCTCGCCAACCTCTATCCGCAGTACTTCCAGGTGGTGGCGCTGACTAGCGCCAACATCCACTCGTTCGCCGACCTGAAGGGCAAGACGCTGGTCACCCAGCCGAAGGGCAACACCGCCGAGTTGCTCACCAGCGAAGTGCTGAAGCTGAACGGCATGAGCTACCAGTCGCTCGCCAAGGTGAACTTCCAGGCCGCCTACACCGACGCGGTCTCGCTGATGACCGACGGCCACGCCCACGTGTTCACGCTCGGCACGACGGCGCCCGCCTCCGCGGTGATGGACCTCGCCAGCGCGCGTGACGTGACGCTCGTGCCGGTCGACGACAAGACCATGGCGGCGCTGAAGAAGGTGAACCCGGGCTACAACAAGCTGATCATCAAGGCCGGCACCTATCCGAAGCAGACCAAGGACGTGCCGGTGATCGGCTATTCCACCCACGTGGTCGTCGCCTGCGACCTGCCCGAGAACACCGTCTATCAGATGACCAAGACCATGGCCGCCAACGTCGGCGCGATGGCGGCGGTGGTGAAGGCCATCGAAGGCATCACGCCGCGCGACATGGCGCTCGACATCGGCGTGCCCCTGCACAAGGGTGCGGCGAAGTTCTACAAGGAAGCCGGCGCCATCTAGCACCGCCCTTCGGGGAGGAGGGGACTTGCAGGAAGAAAACGCCGCCACGGCGCCGCGCGCCGTGGCGCTGAGGCGCGTCGTGACCGCCATCGCGGTTGTCATGTCGCTCTACCACATGTACGTCGCCGCGTTCGGCCCGCCCGAGGCCGTGATCTTCCGCGGCACGCACCTGATGTTCGCCCTGACTCTGGTGTTCGTCCTCTATCCTTCGCGCGCCGGGGGTGGCGTCGGCTGGCGTATCGTCGACGCGCTGCTGCTCCTCGCCGGGCTCGGCGCAGTGCTGCACATCTTCTTCAACTACGAGTACTACACCAACCGCATCATCTACATCGACGAGCTCACGCTCGCCGACAGGCTCTGGGGAATCGCCGCGGTGCTGGTCATCCTCGAGGGCACGCGACGCATCCTTGGCTGGGCGCTGCCGATCACGGCGGCGGTGTTCCTGATCTACGCCGGGCTGTTCACGCAGGTGACGTTCCCGGTGCTGCTCGAGCAGCTCTATCTTTCGACCGAGGGGATCTTCGGCTCGACGCTGGGCGTGTCGGCCTCCTACGTGATGCTGTTCGTGCTGTTCGGCGCTTTCATGGAGCGCAGCGGCACCGGGCAGCTGTTCATGGACTTCGCCCTCTCGCTCACCGGCCATACCGCGGGCGGGCCGGGCAAGGTGGCGGTCGTCTCCTCGAGCCTGTTCGGCACCGTCTCCGGCAGCGCGGTCGCGAACGTGATGGTCGACGGTCCGCTGACCATTCCGCTCATGAAGCGCACCGGCTTCCGCCCCGCCTTCGCCGCCGCGGTCGAGGCGACCGCGTCGACCGGCGGACAGATCATGCCGCCGGTGATGGGCGCGGCGGCCTTCGTCATGGCGGAGTTCCTCGCCGTGCCCTATGCGCAGGTCGCGCTCTGGGCGGCGATCCCGGCGATCCTCTATTACGTGGCGGTGTTCTTCGCCGTGCATTTCGAGGCGAAGCGCCATGGCCTGCACGGCGTGCCGAAGTCGGAGCTGCCGCGCCTGTCGCGCGTGATGCGCGACCGCGGCCACCTGTTCGTGCCGATCATCATCATCTTCGTCGGCTTGACCATGGGCTACTCGGCGCCGTTGTGCGCGCTGGCGGGATCGCTCGCCTGCCTGCCGGTGGCGCTGCTGCGCAAGACGACGCGCGAAGGGCTGACGTTCAACCATGTGCTCGAGGCGCTGGAAGAGGGCGCGAAGAACACGCTCTCGGTGGCGATGGCCTGCGCCTGCGCGGGCATCGTCATCGGCTGCGTCACGATCACCGGCCTCGGCATCGTTTTCACCCAGATCGTCGTCGGCCTGTCGCACAACGCGCTGCCGCTGGCGCTGATCCTCACCGGGCTGGCGGGAATCGTCCTCGGCATGGGCATGCCCACCACGCCGGCCTACATCGTGATGGTGGCGCTGCTGGTGCCGGCGCTGGTCAAACTCGGCGCGCCGGTGCCCGCTGCGCACATGTTCGCCTTCTACTTCGCCATCCTGTCGGCGATCACGCCGCCCGTCGCGCTCGCGGTCTACGCCGCGGCGAGCCTCGCCAAGTGCGACCTGTGGGCTGCGGGCTGGCATGCCGTCCGCGTCGGCGCCGCCGGATTCATCGTGCCCTTCATGTTCATCTACGAGCCGGCGCTGCTGATGATCAACGGCTGGGCGCAGATCCACGTCAGCCTGCTCGCCTTCGCCTCCGCCACCATCGGCTGCATGTGCCTCGCTGCGGGCCTGCACGGCTACCTGATGGCGCCGGCCCGGCCGTGGGAGCGCGCGGTGCTGGTCGCGGCGGCGCTGCTCCTTATCGCGCCGGAGCTGATCTCGAGCCTGATCGGACTGGCGCTGCTCGCGGCGGTGATCGCGGTGCAGCTGCCGCGCCGGCGGGCCGCCGCGCAGCCCGCCTGATCCGCTAGGTCTTCGCGCCGCCCTGCGCCTGGCGCGTGCGGTCGAGGACGCTCATCGCCGTGGCGACAAAGCCGGCGACGTCGCCGGCGTTCGTCGGGATGATGAGCGTGTTCGAAGTCTTCGCCAGCCCGGCGAAAGCCTCGACGTACTGCGTCGCCACCTTGAGGTTGGCCGCCTCCATGCCGCCTTTGTCGGCGATCGCTTCGGCCACGGCGCGCACCCCGGCCGCGTTCGCCTCCGCGATGACGCGGATCGCGGTTGCCTCGCCCTGGGCGCGGTTGATCGCCGCCTGCTTCTCGCCTTCCGAACGCAACACCGCGGCCTGCTTCTCGCCGTCGGCGACGTTGATCTCCTGCTGACGCTCGCCCTCCGACTTGGCGATGAGGGCGCGCTTCTCGCGCTCGGCGGTGATCTGCTGCTGCATCGAGCGCAGGATCGCCTCGGGCGGCGTCAGGCTCTTGATCTCGTAGCGCAGCACCTTGATGCCCCAGTTGCGCCCGGCTTCGTCGAGCGAAGCGACGATCTGGCGATTGATCTCGTCGCGCGACTCGAAGGTCTTGTCGAGCTCCATCTTGCCGATCTCGCTGCGCAGGGTGGTCTGCGCCAGCTGGGAGATTGCCGCGATGTAGTTCGACGAGCCATAGGAGGCGAGCCGCGGATCGGTGACCTGGTAGTAGAGGATGCCGTCGACGCCGAGCTGGGTATTGTCCTTGGTGATGCAAATCTGCTCCGGCACGTCGAGCGGCACTTCCTTCAGCGAGTGCACGTAGGCGACGCGGTCGAGGAAAGGGATGATCAGGTTCAGGCCGGGCTCGAGCGTGACGTGGAACTTGCCGAGGCGCTCGACCACCCAGGCGCTCTGCTGCGGCACGATGCGCACGCCCTCGATGACGAAGGCCACCAGCACGCCGATGAGCAGCACCCAGAACCAGTAGCCGGCGAGGCCCGGCACCTGCGAGGCGACGATCGCGGCTGCGATGGCGGCGGCCAGTTTCCAGAACATGGTGGATTCTCCCTTTTGGTGAGATGCGATGACCGGAGCGACCGGCGCGCTAGGTGGGACGGGTCTTGGCGACCTTGAGCGTGTTGCCATCGGCAGTCAGCACGTAGAGGATGGCGCCGGGCTCGAGCGCGTCGGCGCCCTCGACGCGCGCGTCCCAGCTCGCGCCGCGATAGCGCACGCGCGCAAGGCGCGCGCCCGCGTCGACCCAGTTCTCGAAGCTCGCCGGCATGCCGGCATCGATCGGCGGCATCTGGCTGGCGCGGTTCCTCGCGTGATAGGCGTACACGCCGTAGCAGCCGGCGGCCGCGACCACGCAGGCGACGATCGCCTGCGCGGCGAAGGCCACGCCCAGCCCCGCGGCGGCGGCGGCGCCGAAAGCCGCGATGCCCAGCATCAGCAGGTAGAACGTTCCGGTGAGGAGCTCGGCGATGACGAGCACCAGGCCGAGCACCCCCCATGCCAGCCAAGGTTCCATACTTGCCTAATGTGGCATGCAGGCAGTCAAATCGCAACCTGCCATGAATCTCGAAGAAGAACTGATCGAGCTGCACGAGGCGCCCCGAGAAGTTGCGCCATTCAGCCAGCGCTATCCGGGCCTGACGCCTGCCGCGGGCTATGTC
>Ga0075352_1000026_pt1 | contig 18905 bp, 15 predicted proteins | sample Sandmound_TuleA__FD_120092 | JGI IMG/M metagenome (GOLD analysis project Ga0075352, IMG submission 120092) | Natural and restored wetland microbial communities from the San Francisco Bay, California, USA, that impact long-term carbon... | ecosystem: Environmental > Terrestrial > Soil > Wetlands ...
CTGCGCCGGCGCGCGCGTCGGCCGCAACTGCTCGCTCGCGCAGAACGTCTACGTCGCGCCGCGCGCCGTGATCGGCGACAACGTCAAGATCCAGAACAACGTCTCGGTCTACGACGCAGTGACGCTCGAGGACCACGTGTTCTGCGGCCCGAGCATGGTGTTCACCAACGTCGCCAATCCGCGCTCCGAGATCTCGCGCAAGAACGACTACCGGAAGACGCTGGTGCGCCGCGGCGCGACGCTCGGCGCCAATTGCACCATCGTCTGCGGGGTCACCATCGGCGCCTACGCCTTCGTCGGCGCCGGCGCGGTGGTGAATCGCGACGTCGCCGATTTCGCCCTGGTGGTCGGCGTGCCGGCGAAGCAGATCGGCTGGATGAGCCGCTACGGCGAGCAGCTCGAGCTGCCGCTGAAAGGGAAGGGTACCGCGACCTGCCCGCACACCGGCGAGCGCTACCGCCTGTCGGGCGGCGTCTGCCGCCTGGAACCAGCCCGGTAAGTGCCAAGGAGTTCCGGTTTGACAGGCCCCCGGGCGGCGGGTTTAATGCCCGCAGCGTTCAATCAATGAACGCACCCCGGTGCTCGACCAACAAACCCGCTACCGCCTGCTGAAGCTGCTGGAAGCGAACCCCGAGCTGTCGCAGCGCCAGCTCGCCGGGGAGCTCGGCGTGAGCGTCGGCAAGGTGAACTTCTGCCTGCGCGCGCTGCTCGAGCGCGGCCTGGTGAAGGTGCAGAACTTCCGCAACAGCAGCAACAAGCTCGCCTACGCGTACTACCTGACGCCGAAAGGCGCGCGGGAAAAGATCCGCACCACCGCGGGCTTCCTGAAGCGGAAGCTCGCCGAGTACGAGGCGATCGAGAAGGAAATCGAGGAACTGAAGCGCGAGGTGAGATCGGATGAAATTCACTGACCTGAAGGCGCAGTACCGCGCCCTGAAGAACGACATCGACGCGCGCATCCAGAAGGTGCTCTCGCACGGCCAGTACATCCTCGGCCCCGAGGTCGGCGAGCTGGAGGAGAAGCTCGCCGTCCATACCGGGTCGCGCCACTGCGTCACGGTCGCCTCGGGCACCGAGGCGCTGCTGATCGCGCTGATGGCGCTCGACATCAAGCCGGGCGACGAGGTGATCACCACGCCGTTCACCTTCGTCGCCACCGGCGAGATGATCGTGCTGCTCGGCGCAAAACCGGTGTTCGTCGACGTCGAGGAAGACACCGCCAACATGGACGCGGCGAAGGTCGCCGCCGCGATCACGCCGCGCACCCGCGCGATCATGCCGGTCTCGCTCTACGGCCAGCCGGCCGACATGGACGAGATCAACGCGCTCGCCGCCAAGCACCGCCTGCCGGTGATCGAGGACGCGGCGCAGAGCTTCGGCGCCACCTACAAGGGGCGCAGGAGCTGCAACCTCTCGACCATCGGCTGCACCAGCTTCTTTCCCTCCAAGCCGCTCGGCTGCTACGGCGATGGCGGCGCGCTCTTCACCAACGACGACGCGCTCGCCAAGGCGTTCCGCGAGATCCGCCACCACGGCCAGTCGAGCCGCTACAACCACACGCGCATCGGCGTCGGCGGGCGCATGGACACGATCCAGTGCGCGGTGCTGCTCGCCAAGCTGCCGCGCCTCGACTGGGAGATCGAACGCCGCGTCGCTCTCGGCAAGCGCTACGACTCGCTGCTCGCGAAGCACGTGCGGCCGATCCGCGTCAAACCCGACCGCGTCAGCGTCTACGGCCAGTACACGGTGTGCACGCCGCAGCGAGCGCGTCTCCAGCAAGCGCTGCAGGCCAAGAGCATCCCGAGCGCCGTGCACTATCCCCTGTCCCTGCATCATCAGCCCGCCTACGCCGCCCCCTACCAGGGGCAGTCCTTCCCCGCTGCGGAGAAGCTCGCGCGCGAAGTGCTGAGCCTTCCCATGAGCGCCGATCTCGCCGAATCCGACCAGGACCTCATCGCCTCGACCATCCAATGGACATCCGCGGAAAAAAGCTACTCGTAATCGGCGGCGCGGGCCTCATCGGCTCGCACCTCGTCGACGAGCTCGTCAGGGAGGACGTGGCCGAGATCCGCGTCTACGACAATTTCGTGCGCGGCACGCTGGAGAACCTCGCCGGCGCGCTGCGTGATCCGCGCGTGAGGATCTTCGAGGCCGGCGGCGACATCTGCCAGAGCGACATCCTCGACGCGGCGGTGAAGGGCATGGACGGCGTGTTCCACCTGGCGGCGCTCTGGCTGCTGCAATGCCATGAGTACCCGCGCGCGGCCTTCGACGTGAACGTGCGGGGCACGTTCAACGTGCTCGAGTCCTGCGTGGCGAACAAGGTGCGGCGCCTGGTCTGGTCCTCGTCCGCGTCGGTGTACGGCGACGCGGTCGAGGAGCCGATGAGCGAGGACCATCCGTTCAACAACAAGAACTTCTACGGCGCGACCAAGATCTGCGGCGAGGCGATGGCGCGCGCCTACCACTACCGCTACGGCCTCGACTACGTCGGCCTGCGCTACATGAACGTGTACGGCCCGCGCCAGGACTACAAGGGCGCCTACATCGCCGTGATCATGAAGATGCTCGATGCCATCGACCGCGGCGAAGGGCCGACCATCCTCGGCGACGGCTCCGAAGCGTTCGACTTCGTCAGCGTGCGCGACTGCGGGCGCGCCAACGTCTGCGCGATGAAGGCTGACGCCACCGACCGCTTCTACAACGTCGGCACCGGCACGCGCACCTCGCTGAAGCAGCTCGCCGAGATGCTGATCCGCCTCACCAGATGCAAGCAGCCGATCCAGTACGCGCCGCGCAGCCAGGCGACGCTGGTGAGGAACCGCATCGGCTCGCCGCTGCGCGCCGAGAAGGAGATCGGCTTCGAGGCCGGCCTGCCGCTCGAGCAGGGGTTGCAGGAGCTGATCGCGTGGCGCCGCAGCCACATCACCGAAGTCGAACGGCGCCGCAAGGCCGCCGCCAACCCCGACGCATGAGCAGCCGCGTCGTCCACATCGCCAGGCCGGACACGGGCGAGGAGGAATGGCAGGCGCTGCGCGAGCCGCTGGAGAGCGGCTGGCTGACGCAGGGGCCGAAGGTCGCGCAGTTCGAGAAGGCGTTCGCCGCGCGGCACGGCGCGAAGCACGCGTTCGCGGCGACGAGCTGCACTACCGCGCTGCACCTGATTCTCGCGGCGATGGAGATCGGACCCGGCGACGAGGTGATCGTGCCTGCCTTCACCTGGATCGCGACCGCGAACGTCGTCCTCTACTGCGGCGCGACCCCGGTCTTCGTCGACATCGATCCGGCCACCTTCAACATCGACCCTGCAAAAATAAAATCCAGAATTTCAAAAAGAACCAGAGCAATCATCGCGGTGCATCTGTTCGGCCTGTGCGCCGACATGGACGCCATCGCCGCCGCGGCGCCGGGCGTGCCGATCATCGAGGACGCGGCCTGCGCCTCCGGCGCCGCCTACCAGGGCCGGCATGCGGGGACGCTCGGGCTCGCCGCCGCCTTCTCCTTCCACCCGCGCAAGTCGATCACCACCGGCGAAGGCGGCATGGTGACGACGGCGGATGCGGGCCTCGCGCAGCGCGTCAACAGCCTGCGCAACCACGGCGCCGAGATCTCCGAAGAGGTGCGCCACGCCGCGGCGCGACCGTACATCCTGAGCGACTTCAACCTGCTCGGCTTCAACTACCGCATGACCGATCTGCAGGGCGCGGTGGGACTGGTGCAGCTGAAGAAGCTCGACCGCTACATCGACGAGCGTCAGCGCTGGGCCGACTACTACCGGCGCGAGCTCTCGGGGATCTCCTGGCTGCGCCTGCCCGAGGTGCCCGCAGGCTACCGGCACGGCTGGCAGTCCTACGTCTGCATGGTGAAGGGCGTGCGCAACGACATCATGGAGACGCTGCTCCAGCGCGGCGTCAACACGCGGCCCGGAACGCACGCGGTGCACCTGCTCAAGTACTACCGCGAGCGCTTCGGCCTGAAGCCCGCCGATTTCCCCGTCGCGCGCGAGGCCGACGCGCAGAGCATGGCGATCCCGCTGCACAACCGCATGGCCGAGGACGACTACCGCCACGTCGTCCGCGCGCTGCGCGAAGTCGGCTAGGGGGCGCGATGTGCGGCGTCGCGGGCGTTCTGAACCTCGATGGTTCCGCAGCATCGCCGATCGCGCTGCGACGCATGACCGATGCCATCGCGCATCGCGGCCCTGACGGGGAGGGCCACTACACCGACGGCCCTCTCGGCCTCGGGCACCGGCGGCTGGCCATCATCGATCTCACGCCGGGCGGCCGGCAGCCCATGGCGACCGCGGACGGGCGCTATGTCGTCAGCTACAACGGCGAGCTCTACAACTTTCAGGAGTTGCGCATCGAGCTGCAGGCGCTCGGCCATCAGTTCCGCTCGCGCAGCGACACCGAGGTGTTGCTGGCAGCCTGGGCCCAGTGGGGCGCGAAGGCGCTCGATCGCTTCAACGGCATGTTCGCGTTCGCCCTCTGGGATCGCCAGGCGCGCGAGCTGACGCTGGCGCGGGACCGCTTCGGCGTGAAGCCGCTCTACTACGCGCGCGCTGGGGACGTCTTTCTCTTCGGTTCCGAGATCAAGGCGATCCTCGCCCACGGCGCCTACCGCACGCAGCTCGACCGGGAAGCGCTGCTCGAGTACTTCACCTTCCAGAATTTCTTCACTGACCGCACGCTCTTCAGGGATGTGCGCCTGCTCCCGGCAGGGTGCACTCTCACCGTGAAGGAGAAAGGCGCGCGTCCGGTTCGTTATTGGGACTACCACTTCGCCGAATCGAACGCGCCGCTGCGCGAGGAGGAGTACGTCGAGGAGCTCGACCGCCTGTTCCGCCAGGCGGTCAATCGCCAGCTGGTGAGCGATGTCGAGCTGGGCGCATACCTCAGCGGCGGGATGGATTCCGGCTCGATCACCGCCATCGCGGCGAAGCAGTTCCCGTACCTCAAGAGCTTCACCTGCGGATTCGACCTCAACACCGCCTCGGGCATCGAGCTGGGATTCGACGAGCGCACCAAGGCCGAGCGCATGTCGTACCTGTTCAAGACCGAGCACTACGAGATGGTTCTCAAGCCGGGCGACATGGAGCGCGTCATGGCGAAGATGGCCTGGCACCTGGAAGAGCCGCGCGTGGGCCAGAGCTACCCGAACTACTACACGGCGCAGCTCGCCGGCAAGTTCGTCAAGGTGGTGCTGTCCGGGACCGGTGGCGACGAGCTTTTCGGCGGCTATCCCTGGCGCTACTACCGCGCGGTGGTGAACGACGACTTCGAGCACTACATCGACAAGTACTACGCCTACTGGCAGCGGCTGATCCCCAACAGCGCGATCCGCAAGGTGTTCGCGCCGATCTGGGGGGACGTGAAGCATGTCTGGACGCGCGACATCTTCCGCGACGTGTTCATCGAGCACGCCAACACCCTGCGCACGCCCGAGGAGTACGTCAACCACTCGCTCTACTTCGAGGCCAAGACCTTCCTGCATGGCCTGCTGGTGGTCGAGGACAAGCTCTCCATGGCGCACGGCCTCGAGACGCGCGTGCCGTTCCTCGACAACGAGCTCGTCGACTTCGCCATGGCGGTGCCGGCGCGCTTCAAGCTCGGCAACCTGGGCGAGGTGATGCGCATCAACGAGAACGAGCCCGGCCTGAAGACGATGAAGTACTACCAGCGGACGCGGGACGGGAAGCTGCTGTTGCGCAAGGCGATGGAGCGGCACATTCCAGCCGAGGTCACCGATCGCGAGAAGCAGGGGTTCTCGGCGCCGGACGCGAGCTGGTTCAAGGGCGAGAGCATCGACTACGTGCGGCGCACGCTGCTCGACCGCAATGCCCGGATCTACGCCTTCCTCGACTACACGGCGGTCTCGGACCTGATCCAGGAGCACCTCAAGGGAGTCGCCAACCGTCGTTTGCTCATCTGGTCGCTGCTCAGCGTCGAGAGCTGGTGCGCGACCTTCGCGTCATGAGCGCACTGGACCGGATCGCGCAGCAGTACCGCGAGGCGTTTCGCCGGCACGGCGACAGCCCGGCGGCGGTGCTCTGGCCCAAGGGCCGGCAGGACCTGCGCTTCGCCGCGCTCACCCGATTCGTGCAGGGCAGCGGCTTCTCCGTGCTCGACTTCGGCTGCGGTCTCGCGCACCTGCTGCCGTATCTGCAGGAGCGCTTCGGAGATGTTCGCTACACCGGCGTGGACATCGTCCCCGAGTTCATCGCTGCCTGTCGCAGGAAGTTTCCCTCGGCGAAGTTCGGCACGATCGACGAGGTCGAGTCCACCCACGACTACGTGCTGGTCTCCGGTGCCTTCAACATCCTCTATCACCCGGACGCGGCGATGCACCAGCAACTCGTGTTCGAGAACCTGAGCGCACTGTTTCGCCGCGCGACGCGCCTGCTGTCGGTGAATTTCATGTCCGATCACGTCGACTACAAGCAGGAGGGCGCCTATCACCAGGCGATCGAGCCGCTGCTCGCCCATCTGCGCTCTGCGGTTTCTCCCCGCTTCGTCCTCGACCACTCGTACCTGCCCTACGAATACACGGTGACCGTGTTCAAGGACCAGCGGACCTGAATGCGAGTCGCCGAGCTCGATGCAGGCTTGTCCGAGGCGTACGCCGAATTTCTGCTGCGCCGGCCGACCAGCCTCCTGTACCAGAGCCTGGCTTATCAACGCCTGCTGGTGAGCCTGCTGGCTGCCGAGCCGCGCTCGCTCGTCGCTCTGGACGGCGAGACGATCCGTGGCGTTCTGCCTCTCCTCGCACGCGAAGGCTCGTACGGCATCGTCTACAACTCGCTTCCCTACTACGGCAGCAACGGCGGCGTGATCGCGGACGATGCCGCGGCGGCGGAACTGCTGCTCTCCACCTTCAACGACATCGCGTCGCGCCCGGACACCGCCGCGGCTACGCTGGTGACGAATCCGCTCGAAACGGTCGATTACCGGTCGCTGCTGCACGACCTGTCCGACTTCCGCATCGGGCAGCTGACGCCCATCGGCCATGCGGCCGAGCACGCGCGGCGCCTGATGGACGCTTTCCATTCCAAGACGCGCAACATGGTGCGCAAGGCGGAGAAAGCGGGTGTGCGGGTTGCGCGCGACGAAGACGCGCTCGAGTTCGTTGCGACCGTGCACCGGGAGAACATGGCCGAAATCGGCGGCCGGGCGAAGAGCCCGCGCTTCTTCGCGCTCGTTCCGGCCCATTTTCGCGCGGGATCGGAGTATCGCGTCTACATCGCGAGTATCGACGGCGAGCCGGTCGCCGGCCTGCTGGCGTTCTATTTCAACCACACCGTCGAGTACTACACGCCGGTCGTGCGCAAGGAGCATCGCGAGTCCCAGGCCCTCAGCCTGATCGTCTTCACGGCGATGTGCGACGCTTCCCGCGAGGGCTATGGCTGGTGGAACTGGGGCGGGACCTGGGCCTCGCAGGACGGGGTGTACCGCTTCAAGAAGCGCTGGGGAACGCTCGACAGGCGCTACCAGTATTACACCAGGCTGCGCAATCCGGCCCTCAAGGCGCTCGAGGCGCGCCGCCTTCTCGAGGCGTATCCCGATTTCTACGTGTTGCCGTTTTCCGCGCTGGCTCCCAGCGCGCAGCCGAGCTGATGGAGCGCGTTTCGATCGTGGTCGGCGGCGGCATTTCCGGCCTCGTCGCTGCGCTGTTGATCGCAAGGCGGCGCGCCGGCCGCGTGGTCGTGGTCGAGCGCGAGGCTTCCGTAGGCGGCCTGCTGCGCTGCTTCGACTACGCAGAGCATGGCCTGTTCGACTACGGCATGCACAACATGTACGAGACGGGGATCGGCCCGCTCGACGCTCTTCTCTTCGGCCTGCTGCCGGAGCTGGAGTGGCAGCTGCTGGAGGGAAACAAGCGCGATCTCGCCGGGCTTTTTTACCGCGGCCGCCTGCAGCTCAATTCGCCCTTTCCCGACTTGCGTGACGCGCCCGAGCTGGCGGCGTTTCGAAAAAGCTTTGCCGCGCAGTCGGGACAGGCCGAAGACGCGAGCAGCGCTCTCGCCTACGCGCGCACCCGGTTCGGCACGCCGATCGCCGATGCGGCGATCGCGCCCGCCGTACACAAGCAGTTCCGGCGTCCGGCCGCGGAGATGGACATGATGGCGATGCAGCTGACCAGCATGACGCGCGTCGTGCTGTACGACGATCCGCCTTTCGGCGAGATGATGGCCGCTTCCGAAACGGTGCGCGCCAGGCTGGGCTTTCCCGAGCAGCGGCGGCTGCCGGCGCGCTTCGCGTCGGGGCGCAAGGGCTACTACCCGAAGCGCTACGGCATGCAGCGCGTGATCGACGCGCTGTGCACGAGACTCCGCGAGCACGGCGTGGAGCTGATGACCGGTTGCACCGTCGTCGGCGTCGAGCGGCGCGGCGACGCGATCGAAGGCCTGCGCCTGTCGGCAGGCTCGGGAGAGCGCCGCATCGATGGCGTCGAGCGCGTGCTCTGGACCACGGGGTTGCCGGCCGCCGCGCCGCTGCTCGGCATCGATCTTTCGCGGCTGCCTTTCGACCGTCCGCTTCGCACGGTGGTGGTCAACGTGCTGCTGCGGCAGCCGCCGCGCATGGGCGATCTCTACTATTTCTACTGTTACGAGCCCGGCTTCCGGACGTTCCGGGTGACGAACTTCGCCGCCTACTGTGAAGGAGCGCCCCGGGCGGGCGGATTTCCGGTTTCGGTCGAGCTGCTGCTCGACGCGGAAGAGATGGCCCGCGGCGACGCGGTCGCCCGGGCGGCGCACGAGCTGCGCTCGTTCGGCGTCATCGACCCGGGCGAGGAGTTCGCGTTCGCTCGCGCGGAACCGCTGCTCGCCGGCTTCCCGATGCCGAGCCTTCGCAACAGCGCGTCGACGAATGCGATCAGGGACGAAATCCGCGCGCTCGGCCTGCGCAATTTCCACGCCCTCGGCATCCTCTCGACGCCGGGCCTCTTCTTCCAGAAGGACGTGCTGGCGCATACGTATCGGAGCCTCGAGGCATGAAACGCCGCCTCGACCTGGGCGAGCTGCAGTTCTACTGGCGGATGGCGGACGTGCCGGCCGGACGCGACTCCGACGTGCCGGCGTTTCTGCCGTTCGCTTTCAGCTTCGACCCGGCGCTCGGCCTCGTGATCCAGGAGCGCAATCCGCAAGTGCTCGACTGGCTGCGGCGCATCTACGAGAAGGAGGCGAACGTCGGCTATCTCCAGGACGGGCACGCACTCGCCAAGGTCTACGGCGATGCCTTTCTCGATTTCCTCGAACGCGCGACCGCCGCGCGCGAATCCCGGCCCCGGAGCGTCGCAGACATCGGCTGCGGCGGCGTCTACCTGCTGCGCGCGCTGCAGGCGAGGGGCCTGGATGTCTGCGGCGTCGATCCGAGCCCGGTTACGAGGCTGGCCGCGGAGCGCGCGGGCGTACCGATCCTGGCGCAGTTCTATCCGCTCGCCGGCGGACGCCTCGGCCGCGACCTGATCATCCACTACGACGTGCTGGAGCACACGGCGGATCCCGTCTCGTTCCTGCAGCGCCACCGCGGCGACCTCAACCCGGGCGGCTGCATCGTGTTCGCAGTCCCGGACTGCACCGAGCACATCGCCAGCGGCGACATCTCGATGGCGCTGCACGAGCATCTCAACTACTTCGACGAGGTGTCGCTCGAGCGCACGGTGCGTGCCGCGGGGTTCCGCCCCCTGCGCATCGAACGCGCCAGCTACGGCGGCGTGCTCTATTGCGCTGCCGAGCCCGATGGCGCAGGCGCTCGTTCCAGCGAAGTCGGCTGGGCGCCCTTCGAACGGTTTCGCGCGAATGCCGAGCGCACCATCAAGTCGTTTGCAGCACTTGCCCGCAAGGAGCGAGCCCTGGGCGTCTATGTGCCGCTGCGGGGCCTGCCGTATCTCTCGACCATCGGCCTGCACGACGGCGTGCGCTTCTTCGACGACGATCCGGGCCTGCATGGCCGGTATTTCGACGGATTCCCGTCGCCGGTCGAGAACTTCGAGGACTTCGTGCGGCGCCCGACCGACGTGGTGCTGGTCGCGAGCCTCGCCTTCGGCGACAAGATCGCGGCGCGCATCCGCGAACGCGTGGGCGACCGGTCCGAGATCGTGGTGTGGCGGGACTTCTGCGGCCTGCGCGCGGGAGCCGTGCGATGACCGTGGGCATCTACGGCGGCATCGCCAACAACATGTACGTCTTCGCCAAAGCGATGCGCGAGCAGGGCGTCGACGTCTGCTTCATCCGCGATCGCTGGGATCGCTACCCGTTTTCCCAGCCGGTCTGGGAGGATTGCGAGTTCCGGCTGACGCGCGACGAGATGTCGCGCGCCGGCGGCTGGGACTGGCGCCAGTGGGACGAGTTCGAGAAGCAGGTCGGCTGGGTCCCGCCGCCCTGGTTTTTCGATCCGCTGGCGGCCGCGCCATCGGCACGGGCGACGGCCGCGAACGGGCGGCACAGCGCGCTGGATGCGCTCCTGTTTCGCCGCTACCTGCGCGCTCCGCACCGCGCCGCCGTGCTCGAGAAGATGCGCCAGTGCGACGCGCTGCTCGTCTGCGGGATCGAAGGCAGCGTGCTTGCCGCGAGCTCGGGCCGGCCCTACATCGTCTGGCCGTTCGGCGCCGACATGATGATGGCCGCGGGACGCCTGCCGTTACCTTCCTGGCGGCAGCTCAAGCTGCGCATCGCGGTTGCTGCCGAAAGGCGCTGGCTGAGAGCGGCGTTCGACAGCGCGATCTGCGTCGGCAGCCACGAGCCGACCGGTATCCGCACGAGCTACTACGGGGCCGAGCCCTATATCCGCACGCTCAAGGTCGAATTTCTGCCCATTCCGATCCGCATCCGGCCGAGACCGCCTGCGGCGCAGCGCCGGCAATGGTTTCAGCAATTCCTCGCCGATCGCGGCGAGAGGGTCGCGCCCGATACGCTGATCGGGTTTGTTCCGTCGCGGGTCGACTACATCTGGAAGGGTCACGATCGTCTGCTGCGTGCCCTGGCCGGGACGTCGGCCGGAAAGCGAGTCCACCTGGTCTTTACGGGCTGGGGGAGCGATTACGCGGCAGCGATGCGCTTCGCCAAGGAGCGTTGCATCTCCGGCGCGACGACTTTCCTCGACGCCGCGGTGTCGAAGCCGGTTCTTTTCCGGCTCTACGGGGCCGCGGACTTCGTCGTCGACCAGTTCAAGGTCGGCATGTATGGAACCGCCGCGCTCGAAGCCATGGCCAGCGGCGCACCGCTTCTCACGTGGTTGAACACGTCCTTCGAGCGGCCGTGGGGGATGCCGCCGGTCATCAATGCCGGGAGCGAGGAAGAAATCAAGCGCGCGCTCGAGGATATCGCCGAGGGGAGGATCGATCTCGAGGCAACCGGCCGGCAGCTGCAGCAATGGCTCGCTCGCGTGCACGATGCGAAAGCCGTCACCGGCCGGCTCCGGGAGCGACTCTCGTGCTGAAAGCGCTCGGTCGAGACGTCGCGATCTATGGCGCGGCGGATTTCGCCTTCCGCCTCATCGCATTCGCCGTCTTCCCGATCTATGCGCATGTCTTCACGGTGGAGCAGTTCGGCGTCTACGCGCTCGTCTCGGCGAGCGCGGGCCTGGTCGCTCTGCTCGCCAACCTCGGCATCAGCAACGCCGCGCAGCGCTATTACTGGGACGCAGAGGCGGCGGCAGCGACGCAACCCAGCATCATTTCCACCGGATTGCTGGTGCTGGTCGCATCGTCGACGGCGATCGTCGCGGTCTTCGCCGCGACGCTGTTCCCGCTGCGGGAAACCATTGCCACGCGCTACGGCGTTTCCTGGACGATCGTCGTGCTGACGCTGGCCACCATCGTTCCCGAGCAGATCCTTCAATACTGTCTCGATACGCTGCGACTTCATCTCACGCCGTGGCGATTCGTTGCGGTGTCGCTGCTGAAGAATCTGCTCGGCGTGTCAGCAGGCCTGTTCTTCATCCTGGTTCTCGACGCCGGCCTGGAAGGCCTGTTCGCCGGCGCTCTGGTGGGAGCGATCGCCGCGGTGCCGGTGGCGCTGGTGCTGGTGCGCCGCGATCTCTCGCTCGAGTGCCGGTTCCCGCTCGCGGGCCGGCTGGTGTCGTTCGGCTATCCGTTCGTTTTCGCCGGCCTCGCCTACTGGATCTTCGGCATGGCCGATCGCTGGATGCTCGCCGAAATGAGCACCGCGACGGAACTCGGCCTGTACGCGATCGCCTACAAGTTCGCCGCGATCGTGGTGTTCCTGAACGGCGCGTTCGGCCAGGCCTGGAGCCCGATGGCGATGAAGATGCGGCGCGACGTCGCGACCTACCGCAGCGCTTATGCGCGCGTGCTGTCGGTATGGCTGTTCGTGCTGCTGCTGGTCGGCGCCGCGGTCGCGCTGTTCGGCAAGCCGCTGCTGCAGCTCCTGACGCCGCCGGAATACTGGGACGCCGCCGGCGTGCTGGCCATCCTGGTGATGGGCGTAGTGGTGTCGGGCACGACGCAGATCACCGCCGTCGGCATCTCCATCGAGCGCGAGACCCGGCTCTTCGCCTGGGCGTCGTGGCTGACGGCGGCGATCAACATCGCGCTCAACCTGGTCCTCATCCCGGCGTACGGGGCCGCGGGCGCCGCGCTCGCGACGTTCCTGTCGTACGTCGTGCTCACCGCGCTGTACCTCTTCTGGTCGCAGAAGCTGCATCCCATCCCGCTCGAGAAGACGCCGCTCGCGTTCGCGGCGGTGGTCATCGTCGCGCTCGTCGCCGCCGGGCTGTACGGCGCTCTGCTGGAGCGGCCATGAAACGCTGCCTCGTCACCGGCGCCTCCGGCCTCATCGGCTCCCGGTTGCTGCGGCTTCTCTCGCCGCACTGGCAGGTCCATGCCATCGGCCGCACAGCGGGCGAGCGGCTGCCGAACGTCACCTGGCAGCGCGTCGACCTCGCAGCGCCGTTCGATCCTGGCGAGCTGCCTGGGAACGTCGACACGGTCGTCTACCTCGCGCAGTCGGAAGCATTTCGCGAATTTCCCGAGAAAGCGCGGGAGATCTTTGCCGTCAATACCGACGGGGTGCTGCGCCTGCTCGACTACGCCCGCAGCCGGGGCGTGAAGCGCTTCGTCTTCGGCTCCTCCGGCGGCCTGAACGAGGAGGCTCCGGTGGCCGCCGGCAACCTCGGCTTCTACCTCGGCACCAAGCTGTGCTCGGAAGTCCTGGTGCGCAACTACGCGCCGCTCATGAGCACCGTGGTCCTGCGCTTCTTCTTCGTCTACGGCGCGGGGCAGAAGAGCGGCATGCTCGTGCCGCGCCTGGTGCGCTCGGTGCGCGAAGGAACGCTTGTCACGCTGCAGGGCGCCGAAGGCGTGCGGCTCAACCCCACGTACGTGAGCGACGCCGCCGAGTCGATCGCGCGCGCGCTCGATCTCGAGGGCAGCCACACCATCAACGTCGCCGGTCCGGAGGAGCTCAGCCTGCGGCGGATGTGCGAGCTGATCGGCACGGCGCTCGGCAGGGCGCCGCTGTTCGAGCCGCAGCCCGGCGAGCCGCGCCACCTGGTCGGCGACACGACGAAGATGCGCGCGCTGCTCGCGGCGCCGCGCGTGCGCTTCGCAGACGGCTTGCGCTTCATGCTGCAGGAGGGGGCATGAGCGAGCCGTTGCGCGTGCTGCATTGCCCGGACGTGGTCGGCGGCCACGCGCCGGAGCTCGCGCGCGCCGAGCGCGCGCTCGGGCAGCGCTCCTGGTCGGTCGCGTTCCATCCCAACCCGTATGGCTACGCGGTGGACGAGACGTTGGCACAGCCCGGCGACCGCTTCCTCGCGTTGGAGCGCAAGCGCATCGCGCTCCTGCTGCGCGCGCTGCGGGACTTCGACGTCGTGCACTTCAACTTCGGCTCGTCGCTCTTTCCCGGCCCGAGCTTTCACCTTCTCCTGCCGGGCAACCGCGGCCGGCTGCGCGCGCGGTTGCTGGGCTTCTATCAGTCCCTGCTCTTCATGCGCGACCTGCCGCTCCTTAGGCGGGCGGGCAAGGCGGTCTTCGTCACCTTTCAGGGCGACGACGCCCGGCAGGCGGACTATTGCCGCAGCCACTATCCAGTGCATTTCGTCCACGAGGTTGCCGCGGACTACTATCCGCCGGGCAGCGACGAGCAGAAGCGCCGGACGATTCAGCGCTTTGCCGCCTGCAGCCACGGCATCTACGCGCTGAATCCGGACCTGCTGCACGTGCTGCCGGGCAAGGCGAAGTTCCTGCCTTACGCGAGCGTCGACCTCGAAAGCTGGCGGCCGGCGCCTTCGGCCGGCAACGCGCGGCTCAAGGTCGTGCATGCGCCCAGCCACCGTGGCGTGAAGGGCACCCGCCACCTCGTCGCGGCGGTCGAGCGGCTGAAGCGTGCCGGCGTCGCCATCGATCTGGTCCTGGTCGAAGGCTTGAGCCGCAGCGAGGCGCGCGCGGTCTATGAGGGTTGCGACGTCGCCGTCGACCAGCTCCTCGCGGGGTGGTACGGCGGGTTCGCGGTCGAGGCGATGGCGCTGGGCAAGCCGGTCGTCGCCTACCTGCGGCAGGACGACCTCGCCTTCATCCCCGGGGCGATGCGGGCCGAGCTGCCCGTGGTCAGCGCCGAACCCGGCAGCATCGAGGCGGTCCTGCGCTCGCTCGCGGAATCCTCGCGTCAGAAGCTGGCCGAGATCGGCGCGCGCGGTCGCGCCTATGTCGAGCGATGGCACCACCCGGCGCAGATCGCCGCGTCCGTGATCGCCGACTACCGGGTCGCACTCGGCCGCTGATGGCGCGCGTCCTCGTCCTGTCTTATTCGAACCTGCGTTCCGATCCGCGCGTGGATCGGCAGATCCGCGCGCTTGCCGGGCGCCACGAGGTGGTCACGTGCGGCTTCGGCGAAAAGCCGGAGGCGGCGGCCGAGCACGTCCAGGTGCCGGTCGTTCCGAGGAGCCTCGGCGCGAAGGCGCTCGTCGCGGCCCAGCTGCGGCTCGGAATGGGCGAGACGGTCTACTGGGGGCATCCGCGGGTCCGGTACACCCGGGCAGCCCTGCGGGGAAGGGGGTTCGATCTCGTCCTCGCGAACGAGCTCGACGCGCTGCCGGTCGCGCTCGCCGTCGCCGGCGGCGCGCCGGTGCTTTTCGACGCCCACGAATATTCGCCGCTCGAATACGAGGACAGCCTGTTCTGGCGCTTCTTCCTTGCGCGCCATCGCCGGGAGCTGTGCCGCCGCTACCTGCCGCGGGCGGCGCGGATGACCACGGTGTGCAAGGGCATCGCGGAGCGCTACGCCTCCGAGTTCGGCATCCGGGTCGAGGTCATCACCAACGCCGCGCCGCTCCACCAGCTGCCGGTCAAGCCGACCGATCCGGCACGACTTCGCATGGTGCATCACGGAGCGGCGATCCCATCGCGCCGCACCGAGTCGATGATCCGGCTGATGGAGCACCTCGACGAGCGCTACACGCTCGACCTCGTGCTCCTGCCGGGGGACGCGGGCTACATCGAGGCGCTGCGTCGCCGGGCTGCGGACAATGCCCGGATCCGTTTCCTGCCGCCGCTGCGCATGCAGGAGCTGGTCGACTTCTCGTCGGGCTACGACATCGGGCTGTTCCTTCTGCCGCCCGCCAATTTCAATTATCGGATGGCGCTGCCGAACAAGTTCTTCGAGTTCCTGCAGGCGCGCCTTGCCGTCGCCATCGGACCCTCGCCGGAGATGGCGCGCCTCGTGCGCGAATATGGCTGCGGCGTCGTCGCGCCGGACTTCGAGCCGCGCAGCCTGGCGGATGCGCTGCACCGGCTCTCGGCCGCGGACATCGATCGGATGAAGCACGCCGCCGATCGCGCGGCGCGCGCGATGAACGCCGAGGCGAACGAGGCGAAGCTGCTGGATCTTGTCGCAGGCTTGCTGCCCTAGCATGTGCGGCCTCTCAGCCTTGTTTGCTCCCGCAGGCGCCGAGCTCGCGCCGGCGATCCACGCCATGACCGATGCCGTGCGCCACCGCGGTCCGGACGGCGAAGGCTTCGCGTTCTTCGCCGAAGGGAACTGGCGGCTCGCGCTCGGACACCGCCGGCTGGCGATCGTCGATCTTTCCCCCGCGGGACAGCAGCCGATGTACTCGGCCGACCGCAGCCTGTGCATCGTCTACAACGGCGAGATCTACAACCACATCGAGCTGCGCGCGGAGCTCGAGCGCGAGGGCGTGCGATTCACGACGCGGTCGGATACCGAGGTCATCCTCGCCGCGTTCCGCCGCTGGGGCGAGAACTGCCTGGAGCGCTTCAACGGCATGTTCGCCTTCGTGCTCGTCGACCGGCCGCGCCGCCGGGTATTCGCGGCGCGCGACCGCTTCGGGGTGAAGCCGCTCTATTACTGGCGCTCGCCCTCCGGCGAGCTTGCCTTCGCCTCGGAGATCAAGCAGTTCACCGTCCTGCGCGGCTGGAAGGCGAGGGTGAATGGCCAGCGCGCCTACGACTTCGTGAACTGGGGGCTGTTCGACCACACCGAGGAGACGCTCTTCCGGGACGTGCGGCAGCTGCCCGGCGGCACCTGCGTGGGCGCGACGCTCGACGAGCTCGCGCGCGGCGTCCTGCCGCGGCGCTGGTACGCGCTCGCGCCGAGGGCGGTCAAAGGCGCCGATGCCGCCGCCGCCTATCGCGAGGTGCTCGAGGATTCGGTGCGGCTGCGCCTGCGCGCCGACGTGCCGGTCGGATCCTGCCTCTCCGGCGGACTCGACTCGTCTGCCATCGTCTGCGTTGCCAATCGGCAGTTGCGCGACGCCGGCGCGGAGGCAGCGCAGAGGACCTTCTCCGCCCGCTCCAGCGACCCGCGCTTCGACGAGGGCCGCTTCATCGACGCGGTGGTGAGGCACACCGGCGTGGCGAACGCGCAGGTCGACCCGCCGCTCGCCACGCTGTTCGGCGACCTGCCCACGCTCACCTGGCACCAGGACGAGCCCTTCGGCTCGACCAGCATCTACGCGCAGTGGCACGTGTTCCGCCTCGCCGCGGCCAACGGCGTCAAGGTGATGCTCGACGGTCAGGGCGCCGACGAGCAGCTCGCCGGCTACGCCAGCTTCTTCTCCGCGCGGCTCTCGAGCCTGGCGCGCCAGGGGCGGCTGCTGGAGTTCCTGCGCGAGATGCGCGCGCTCCGCGCGCGGCACCGGCTGTCCGCGGTCGAGCTTGCCGCGCACGCCGCCAATCTGCTGCTGCCCGAGCTCGTGCGCCAGCCGCTGCGACGCCTGCTGCATCGCCCGGCGAGCGTGGGGGCGGACTGCATCGACCTGGCGCGGCTCGGGGCCGAGGCGGTGAGCCCGCTGCTCGCACTCGGCGGAAATCCCACCAACGTCTTCGAGATGTCGGTCTCGCAACTGCTGCACACCAGCCTGCCGATGCTGCTGCACTGGGAGGACCGGGACTCGATGGCACATTCCATCGAGGCGCGCGTGCCGTTCCTCGACTACCGGCTGGTCGAGACGGCGCTCGGCCTTGCCGAGGAGCACAAGCTCGCGCTCGGCGTCACCAAGCGCGTGCTGCGCGAGGCGATGCGCGAGGTCCTGCCCGAGGAAGTGCGCAGCCGCGCGGACAAGATCGGCTTCGCCACCGCCGAGGAGCAATGGCTGAAGCACGGAGCGCCGGAGGGCTTCCGCAGGGCGATGCGCGAGGCGGGGGAGGCGAGCCAGGGCATCCTGCGGCCGCAGGCCTCGGCGATGCTCGAGGACGTCATCGCCGGCAGGAGGCCGTTTACGTTCCTGCCGTGGCGAATGATTTCCTTCGGCGCGTGGATGCGGCGCTTCCAGGTTGAGGTGGCGTGAAGCGGGTTCTGTATATCCACCTCGCAGGGCCGTTCGGCGGCGCTTCGCGCAGCCTGCTCGAGCTCTTGCGCGCCTTTCCCAAGGGGGCGGTCGAGCCGCTGCTGATCGCGCCGCGCGGCAGTGCTGCCGATCACTTCGCGCAATCCGGCTTCGAAGTGCTGCGTGTGCTCGGCGTGTCGCGCTACGATACGACGCGCTACGGGCACTACCGCGGACTGCGCTGGCTCATCCTGTTGCGCGAGATTTGGCTGCTTCCTTTCACTCTAATTGCATTATGGAAAGCCAGTCGGCGCTGGCGCGACATCGATCTCATCCACATCAACGAAGTGACGATCCTCGGCGTCGGCCTGGCGGCCAAGTGGCTTTTCGGCCGGCCGCTGGTGGTTCATGCCCGCTCGGTGCAGCGGCACTCGCGTCTCCTGCAGCGGCTGCTCGAGCGCCGAGCCGATGCCGTCGTGGCCATCGATGAGACCGTGCGCGCCAGCCTCCCGGCGAGCGTGCCGGTGCAGGTGGTGCACAACGGCTTCACGCCCGCCTCCGCGGGCGCGGTGCCGGCGCCGGTGCAGCGGCTGCGCGACAACCTGCATGCCGGCTCGCTACGGGTAGGAATGGTCGGCACGCTGCTCGCCCTGAAGGGCGTGTTCGATTTCCTCGAGGCGGCGCGTCTGGTGCTCGCGCAAGGCGCGAACGTCGATTTGGTGCTGGTCGGCAGCAACACGCGGCGCCTCGGCGGGCTGAAGGAGCGGCTGCTGCGCGGGCTCGGCTTCGCCCAGGATATGGAAGCGGGAGTGGAGCGCTTCGTCGCCGCGCACGGGCTCGGCGAGCGCGTGCACCGCGTCGAGTTCGTGGCCGAGGTCTCGTCGGTCTACGAGTCGCTCGACGTGGTGTGCTTTCCCTCGCACCTCAATGCCATCGGCCGCCCGGTGATCGAGGCGGCATGGCATCTGCTGCCGAGCATCGCCGCGGTGAGCGAGCCGCTGCCGGACACTTTCGTGCCCGGCGAGACGGGACTGCAGATCCCGGCGCGCGACGCCGCGGCGCTGGCAGGCGCCATTCTTGAGCTGGAAAAGAACCGGGAGGAGGCGCGGCGCATGGGCGCGGCGGCGCGGCGGCTGGCCGAGAGGAACTTCGACAGCCGGA
>Ga0075352_1000027_pt1 | contig 18899 bp, 22 predicted proteins | sample Sandmound_TuleA__FD_120092 | JGI IMG/M metagenome (GOLD analysis project Ga0075352, IMG submission 120092) | Natural and restored wetland microbial communities from the San Francisco Bay, California, USA, that impact long-term carbon... | ecosystem: Environmental > Terrestrial > Soil > Wetlands ...
ACCACGGTCTCGCCGTTGGCGGTGAAGCGGAAATGGCCGGGCTCGATGATGCCGGCATGGACCGGACCGACCGGGATCTGGTGCAGGCTTTCGCCCTCCGCCGCGAGGAATGGATACGGCGCGCTGTGCCGCAGCCAGGGCCGGGGATCGGGCGAGCCCTCTGCGTCCAAGCCCGCGAGATCGCGCATCGTGCGTTCGAGCCGGATCGCCGGCGCGTGCAGCCGGCCGATCGAGGGGAAGCGGTTGTCCGCGCACGGGAAGTGGAGCAGCCGCGGCTTGCCCGAAGGATCGATGAGCGCCAGGTGCGCGACTCGCGGCTCGCCCCACAGGCTGAGCAGCAACAGATCGCCGGCGGCCAGCCGTTCGCCGGCTTCTGTCCAGGCGCGCGGATCGACGTTGAGAGCGGGCCAGTTCATCAGTTGAGGAGCGTCGCGACGTACTGGAACCAGGCGACGAGCGCCGGCGGCAGCCAGATGCCCGCCGCGAGCACGAGCGCGAGGTGCAGGCCCAGCGGCAGGAACGAGGCCTTGGTCGGATCGCTGCGGCCGTCCGGGTCGCCGAACGCGAGCCCGTTCAGGCGCAGGAGCAGCGCGCCGAGCGCGATGACCAGGCTCGCGCCGAGGATGATCGCGAGCGCGGGCGCGCGCGCGAAGGTGGAGGTGACGATCAGGAACTCGGTCATGAACAGCCCCATCGGCGGCAGGCCGGCGATCGCCACCACGCCCAGGCCGAGGCTCCAGCCGAGCGCCGGGTGCGAGACCGTCAGGCCGCGGATGTCGGCCATCCGCTGCGTGCCCTTCACCTGCGCGATATGGCCGACGCAGAAGAAGATCGCCGACTTGGTGAGGCTGTGCAGCGCCATGTGCAGCAGCCCGGCGAAGTTGGCGAGCGTGCCGCCCATGCCGAAGGCGAAGGTGACGATGCCCATGTGCTCGATCGACGAGTAGGCGAACAGGCGCTTGATGTCCTGGCGCCGGTACAACATGAAAGAAGCGAAGACGACTGAGGCGAGCCCGAGCGTCACCATCAGCGGCCCGGGCGCGAGCGCCGCCGGGTTGGCCGACATGATGCTCTTGAAGCGCAGCACCGCGAACAGCGCCACGTTGAGCAGCAGCCCGGAGAGCACGGCCGAGATCGGCGTCGGGCCCTCGGCGTGCGCGTCGGGCAGCCAGGCGTGCAGCGGCACCAGCCCGACCTTGGTGCCGTAGCCGAGCAGCAGGAAGACGAAGGCGAGGTTGAGGAGCGCCGGATCGAAGCTGTGCGCGTTCGCCACCAGCACGTTCCAGGCCATCGCGTCCAGCCCTTCGCCGACCACCGAGCGCGCGGCGAGGTAGACGAGGATGGTGCCGAACAGCGCCAGCGCGATGCCGACGCTGCCGAGGAGGAAGTACTTCCACGCCGCCTCGAGCGCCGCGGGCGTGCGGTAGATGCCGACCATCAGCACCGTGGTCAGGGTCGCGAGCTCCACCGCCACCCACATCAGCCCGACGTTGTTGGAGAGCAGCGCCAGGTTCATGCCGAACATGAGCACCTGGTACATCGCGTGGTAGAAGCGCAGGTAGGCGTGCGTCAGGTGCCCGGTCTCGAGCTCGTGCGCGATGTAGCTGCTGCTGAAGACGCTGGTGGTGAACCCGACCAGCGTGCTGAGGATGATGAACACCACGTTCAGGTCGTCGACGATCAGGAACGGCCCCGGCTCGGGGCGCTCGAGCAGCAGCGCCAGGGCGCAGAGGAAGGTCAGAAACGAGACGAAGGCGTTGAGCCAGGCGCCCTTGCGATCGTCCGAGATCAGGGCGAGCAGCGCCGCCCCCAGCGCGGGAACGACCAGGATGGCGGCGACGACGAGCACGCCGTTGCCCATGAGGAGCGCGCTGGCGCTCAGGGCTGCTCTCCCCGGTGCTCGTGCAGCAGGTGGATGTCGACGGTCTCGAAGCGCTCGCGGATGCGGAAGAGAAAGATGCCGATCACGATCAGCGCCACCAGGATCGAGAAAGCGACGCTGATCTCCACCACCAGCGGCATGCCCTTGGCGCCGGTGGCGGCGAGGATCAGGCCGTTCTCGATCGACATGAAGCCGATCACCTGGCTCACGGCGTTGCGGCGGGAAATCATCATCAGCAGGCCGAGCAGGATCACCGAGAGGGAGAACGCCAGGTCCTCGCGCGCCAGCGTCCCGGCCTGCGCCGTGATCGGCAGCATGACCATGATGGCCAGGGCGACCAGGCCGATGCCGGCAAGCATGGTCAGGCCGACGCCCACCACCGGCTCGATGGTGCGGTGAATGCCGAGTCGCACGACGATGCGGTGCAGCGCGAACGGAATCACCACCGCCTTGATGACCAGCGCGATCGCCGCGGTGATGTACAGGTGCGGCGCGTGCTGGATGTATGCCTGCCAGGCGACCGAGAGCGAGACGACCAGCGCGTGCAGGGCGAAGATGTTGATCAGCCCGGTCATGCGGTCCTGGTAGAGCAGCATGAAGCTCACCAGCACCAGGCTGCCGGCGAAGAGATGCGCGACGTCGAGGGCGAGCGGGTCGATCATGTCACGCGCGACACGAACAGGAGCAGCGTGGCGAGCAGGCCGAGCATCAGCGCCGCGCCGAGGAAATCGGAAACGCGGAACACGCGCATCTTCGCGATCGCGGTTTCGAAAACAGCGAGGAGAAAGCCGCCAGCGGCAAGCTTGACGAGGTAGGCGGCGAAGCCCGTGAGGTAGGCGGCGAAGCCCTGGCCGGAGACCGCGACGCCCCAGGGCAGGAACACGCAGGCGATGACCGAGACGTAGAGCAGCAGCTTGACGAACGAGGCGAGCTCGATCACCGCCAGGTGCCGGCCCGAATACTCGAGGATCATCGCCTCGTGCACCATCGTCAGCTCGAGGTGCGTCGCCGGGTTGTCGACCGGGATGCGCGCGTTCTCGGCGATCGCCACCATGACCAGCGCCACCAGCGCGAGGGCGAGCGAGACGCGCAGGCCGACCCCCGGTCCCTGCATGAACGCGGCGATCGACGAAAGCTGGGTCGAGCCCGCGAGCAGCGCCACCGTGAACACCACCAGCAGCATCGCCGGCTCGGCGAGCGAGGCGATCATCATCTCGCGGCTCGAGCCGATGCCGCCGAAGCTGGTGCCGACGTCGAGGCCGGCGAGCGCGAGCATGAAGCGCGCGCTGCCGAGCAGGGCGACGATGGCGATCATGTCGGCGGCATAGCTGAAGATCAGGCCGGTGGCGAACGTGGGCACCAGCGCCGCGGCGACCCAGGTCGCGGCGAAGACGAGATAAGGGGCGACGCGGAACAGCCATGACGCCGAATGTGCCAGCACCACCTCTTTGCGCAGCAGCCGCAGCAGGTCGCGGTAGGGCTGTAGCAGCGGCGGTCCGCGGCGGCCGAGAAGCTGCGCTTTCATCTTGCGCACGTAGCCGGTGAGCAGCGGCGCGAGCAGCAGCACGACCGTCATCTGGCAAAACTGCACCAGCATGTCGAGGATCACTGCCATACGGTCAGCACCATCAGCAGCGCCACCAGCGCGCCGAACACCAGCGTCAGGTAGCCGCGGATCGTCAGGAACTGCAGCCGGTTGAGGCGCTCGGCGGCGAAGCCGACCAGTCTCGCCGTCGGCGCGTACAGCACGTCCCAGGGAACGTCATGCAGGCGCACCTCCAGGCGCGCGGGACGGACGTCGCCCGGCGGCGGCAGGTGGACTTCCTCGCCGGCGCGGAACACGACGCTGCCGAACACCCGGCGGATCGGCTGCGAGAAGCTGCCGGCGGTGTACTGCGTCGCCGGGCTCGGGTCGGGGAAACCGCAATCCCAGGCGTCGGAGCGGCGCACCGCGGCCGACGCGAAGCGATGGATGACTTCGGCGGCGACGCCGGCCGAGAGCACGATGAAGAAGAAGAGCAGCAGGCCGTTGTAGGAGCTGCGGCTCTGCGCGATCGGCACGATGGTCAGCCAGTCGAGCTGCTCCTGGCGCGGCAGGTTGGCGAGCGTCAGGGCGTGGATGACCGGCGCCAGCGCATCGATGAAATAGCCCGGCAGGATGCCCGCCAGCAGGCACAGCGCGGCGAGCGCGAACATGGCCGTGAGCGACCAGCGGTCGGTCTCCGCGGCCTCGCGCGCGACCTGCGTGCGCGGCCGGCCGAGGAAGGTGATGCCGAAGGCCTTGACGAAGCACGCGGCGGCGAGCGCCGCCGAAAGCGCGAGCATCGCGCCGACCGCGGGGACGAGGAACTTGAGCAGCCACTGCGGCAGCGCCGGGCTGAGCAGGATCGCCTGGAAGGTGAGCCACTCGGAGACGAAGCCGTTGAAGGGCGGCAGCGCCGAGATCGCGGCCGAGCCGATGAGGAAGGCGAGGGCGGTGCGCGGCATGCGGTGGATCAGCCCGCCGAGGCGCTCCATGTCGCGCTCGCCGGTGCTGTTGAGCACCGCGCCGGCGCCGAAGAACAGCAGGCTCTTGAACACCGAGTGATTGAAGACGTGCAGCAGCGCGGCGGTCAGGGCGAGCGCCGCCGCGCCCGACATCTCGTTCGCCTCGAAGGCGAGCGCGAGGCCGAGGCCGATGAAGATGATGCCGATGTTCTCGACCGTGTGATAGGCGAGCAGGCGCTTGAGGTCGTGCTCCATGAGGGCATACAGCACGCCCATCACGGCGGTCACGCCGCCGATCAGCGGCACCAGCGCGCCCCACCACCAGGCCGGCGGACCGAGCAGGTCGAAGACGATGCGCACGAATCCGTACACCGCGACCTTGGTCATGACGCCGCTCATCAGCGCCGAAACGTGGCTGGGCGCGGCCGGATGGGCGAGGGGCAGCCAGACGTGCAGCGGCACCAGGCCGGCCTTGGAACCGGCGCCGATCAGCGCCAGCACGAGGACCACCGCCGCGATCCCGGCCGAGGGTGGCGCCTGGCGGATGGCGTCGAAGGCGTAGCCTCCCGACGCTCCGGCGAGCAGGCCGAACGCGAGGATGAGGGCGAGCGTGCCGAAGCTCGCCATCAGGAGGTACAGGTAGCCCGCGGCGGCGTTCCCGGGCCGGCGATGGTGCGCCATGACGAGCGCCCAGGAAGAGAGCGACATGAACTCCCAGGCGAAGAGGAAGGTGAAGGCGTCGGCGGCGATCAGCACCAGGTTCATGCCGGCGAGGAACGCCGGGTAGAAGGGCAGGACGCGCCCGGGCGTTTCCTCGTGACGGCCATAGCCGAGGGCGAACAGGCTCGCCGCGGCGCCGCCGAGATTCATCACCACCAGGAAGAACGCCGTCAGGGCGTCGAGCCGGAAATGCGCGCCCAGCCAGGGCAGCCCGACTGGCAGGATCAGGCTCGCGCCGAGGGATGCAGGGGCGAGCAGCGAGGCGACCGCGATGACCAGGGCGACCAGCGTGGCGCCGAGCGAAGCGCCGTAAACCAGGACCATCGCGCCGCGCCGGCGCGTCAGGGCGAGCCCCGCCACTCCTGCGCCGAGGAGAACCGCAACGCACCACAACAGCCCTTCGAGAGCCACTAGCCCCTTTTCTTCAGCCGGATGCCGCGACCGCCGTCCCCGCTCGCCGCGCCTTCGCTGATCAGCTCGATGCCGATGCGCTCGAGCGCCGCGATCAGCTTCATCAGCGACTCGACATTGCCGCGCACCACCCCGTCGCTCGCTTCCATGCGCTGGATGGTGGGCAGGGAGAGGCGGGAGGCCTTGGCCAGCGCGCGCTGGTCGATGCCGGCGAGCGCGCGGGCGGCGCGGAGCTGACGCGAGGTGATCATAGGAAAAGCGTTAGTAAGTAAGTAATATATATCAACACTGATGTCCTGTGTATCAGGCGCATAATACTGGCGCGTATGCCGTACTCGGTCGAAGGCAAGCTGGTCGTCGCGATCTCTTCGCGGGCCCTGTTCGACTTCGAGGAGGAGAACCGGGTGTTCGAGCGCGACGGCGAGCCCGCCTACATCGCGCTTCAGTACGGGCGACTCGAGGTCCCTGCCCGGGAAGGGGTCGCGTTTCCGCTGGTGCAGAAGCTGCTGGCGTTCAATACGCCCGACGCTCAGCGCGTCGAAGTCGTGGTCCTGTCCAAGAACGATCCGGTTTCCGGGTTGCGGATTTTCAAGTCGGCCAAGCTCGCCGGGCTGGCGATCGAGAGAGGGGTCTTTACGCGCGGGCGATCGCCGTACAGCTACCTCGAGCCCTTGAAGGCAAATCTTTTCCTTTCGGCGAACGAAAACGACGTGATGGCGGCACTCGACGCGAAAGTCCCCGCGGCACGCGTCTATCCGGAGTCCGCGCAGGCGGCCAGCCGGCACGCCGATGAACTGCGGATCGCTTTCGACGGCGACGCGGTGCTGTTCTCGGACGAGGCGGAACGCGTCTATCAGCAGGATGGTCTGGAGGCGTTCACTCGACACGAAACGACGCATGCGCTGCTGCCGCTGCCTCCCGGCCCGTTCAAGCCGCTCCTCGAAGCGCTGCACCGCCTGCAGACGGACAAGGCTCCGGTACGAATCCGAACCGCGCTGGTGACCGCGCGCAGCGCGCCGGCGCACGAGCGCGCCGTGCGCACGCTGATGGAATGGAAGATCACGGTGGACGAGGCGATGTTCCTGGGCGGCCTCGACAAGGGCACCTTCCTCAAGGCGTTCGAGCCGGACTTCTACTTCGACGACCAGCGCGGCCACATCGAGTCGGCGCGCGCCCATGTGCCCTCGGGCCACGTGCCCTTCGGCGTCGCCAATCTCCGGCGATGAGGCGCCTCGCGGCAGCGCTGTTCGGCGCCCTCGTTGCCTCTTAGAGTTGCCCGCGCGCGAGCGAGGCTTGCTTCGCCCGATAGCTGAACTTCTGACCACCGAGGCTCGCTTCGACCATCAACCCGCCCTTGGTGATGGTGAAAACCGCGATGCCGTCGCGGTAGTGGCTGGCGGTCGTGGCATGGCTGGGCGTGCCGCTCGCGCCTACGCCGGCTCCGCCGCTGGTCGCCTGCGCCTCGGCCGCCGCGGTGATCGCCACCGCGCTCGCCTGCGCGCCGAACTCGAAGTTGCCGCCGGTGAACTCGTCGAATGCGCGCTTGTTCTGGAAGAAGATGATCTGGCTGTAGGCCTGGCCGCCGAGCTGGGGACCGACCGTGAGCTGGGTCATCGATGCATCGCCGACGTACTTGCCCTTGACGTAGACGCGGCCCGAGCCGTGCGCTGCGCCAACGACGAGTCCGCCCTTGCCGATCGTCGGGAAAACGGCGTAGCCATAGCTGTCGCGGAAGAGGGTTGCCTTCCCGTCGGCATCGCGGAACTGCTTGATGGTGTCGGCATATTCGTCCGCGAGCGCGGACGCAAACGGCGAAGCGAGCAGAAGCGAAAGCAGGAGCGTGCGTAGTCGAATCATGGCAAGGCCTCCAGAGAGATGGATGAGCCTTGGACAACGGATGTTCCGGCGAAGTTTAGCTCTCGAGCTGTCGCCCAGGAGCGACAGATGGCCGACCGGTTACGCGTTTTCGAGCAGGACCCCGGCGACCGCGGACGGCTCGAGCAGCATCGCGTCGTGCCCGCTCTTCACCTCGAAGAAGCGCCAGCCGGGCGCATTGCGGTACTTCGCCGCGAACTGGTCGAACGAGCCGGTTCCGGGCGCGGTGCAGTGCACGAAGGTCTTGGGGATGCGGGCCAGCGCCGCCTCGTTGCTCAGGCGCAGGGGCTGGGCCTGCGACGCGAAGGGATGCGCCACTTCACGGGGCTTCAGCCACGCGATCAGCGCCGGATCGGTATGGCCCCACAGGGCGGCCGGCGGCGGCGGGACGAGCCCGCTTTCCTTCGCCTGCTCGCGGAAGGCCTTCACGCGCTCGGGGACGGCCGCGGCGACGTAGTCCATGCACGACTTGCCGTTCTCGCCGACGAAGGCGTCGAAGTAGATGAGCCGCCGGATCCGCTGCGGCACGCGGTCCGCGGCGCCGGTGATCACCATTCCGCCATAGCTGTGCCCGAGAAGGATCACCTCGCGCAAGTCTTCCATCTCCAGCAGCGACACCACGTCCTGGATGTGCGTATCGAGATCGATCTCCCTGCGCGAGAGATGCGCCCGGTCGCCGAGCCCGGTCAGCGACGGCGTGAACACCTCGTGCCCGGCCGCCCTCAGCAGCGGCGCCACATGCCGCCATGCATAGCCGCCGTGCCACGCGCCGTGGATGAGGACGAACGTCGCCATGCTCATTTCAGGGGCAGCGCTTCCTCCACCAGCGCGGCGAGGTAGCCCGCGCCGAGCGGAATCACTTCGTCGTTGAAGTCGAAGTTGGGGTTGTGCAGGAAGCAGCCGCCGGGGCCGCCGCCCTGGCCGAGCCAGACATAGGCGCCGGGGCGCGCCTGCAGCATGTAGGAGAAATCCTCGCCTCCCATGGTGGGCTCCGCGTCGGTGATGACGTTGCCTTTGCCGAAAATCCGCTCGCCGACCGAAGCGGCGAAGCGCGCCTCGCGCTCGCTGTTGACGGTCGCCGGATAGCCGCGCGCGTACTCCACTTCCGCGCTCGCGCCCAGCGCTTCGGCCGTCTTGGCGGCAATCAGCTTGACCTTCTGCTCCGCGAGATCGCGGGTTTCCGGCCTGAAGGAGCGCACGGTGCCGATCATGCGCACCGACTCGGGAACGACGTTGAACGCGCCGAGCTGGCTGGTCTGCAGCGAGCAGATGCTCACCACCACGGCGTCGAGGGGATTGACGTTGCGGCTGGCGATCGTCTGCAGCGCGGAGATGACCTGCGCGGCGGCGACGACCGGATCGACCACCAGCTGCGGCACCGCGGCGTGGCCGCCGCGGCCGCGGATCGTGATCTGGATCTCGTCGGTCGCGGCCATCATCGGCCCGGGGCGCACCGCGATCTTGCCCGGCGGCATGTACGGCCAGTTGTGGAGCGCGTACACCTCGTCGGCCGGGAAGCGCTCGAACAGCCCTTCCTGCACCATCACCTGCCCGCCGCCGCCGCCTTCCTCGGCCGGCTGGAAGATCAGCACCACCGTGCCGTCGAACTTGCGCGTTTCGGCGAGATAGCGCGCCGCGCCGAGCAACATGGTGGTGTGGCCGTCGTGGCCGCAGGCATGCATCCGCCCCGGGTGCGTGGATTTGTAGTCAAAGCTGTTCGCTTCCTCGATCGGCAGGCAGTCCATGTCGGCGCGCAGGCCCACGGCACGCTTTCCCTTGCCGTTCTTCAGCACGCCGACCACGCCCGTCTTGCCGAGGCCGCGGTGGACTTCGATGCCCCATCCCTTCAGACGCTGCGCGACGATGTCGGCGGTACGCTGCTCGGTAAAGGCGAGCTCCGGGTGGGCGTGCAGGTCGCGCCGGATGGCGGTCAGCTCCGCGTGGAAACGGCGGATATGGGAGACGCTCTCGCTCATTCGCCAATTAGAATCCCTGCGTGCCGGACTTCGCAAGCGTTCTCATCGCCTGGCAGCGCCGTCACGGGCGGCACGACCTGCCCTGGCAGGGCACGCGCGATCCCTACCGCATCTGGCTTTCGGAAGTGATGCTGCAGCAGACGCAGGTCGCGGCGGTCATTCCCTACTACGAGCGGTTCCTGAAGAAATTTCCGACCGTCGACGATCTCGCGCGGGCGGAGGAAGAGGACGTGCTGCAGCTCTGGAGCGGCCTTGGTTACTACGCACGGGGACGCAACCTGCATGCGGCCGCGAAGGAGATCGCGCAGAACGGTTTTCCCAAGGATCTCGCGACGCTGCCCGGGGTCGGTCGATCGACCGCGGCGGCCATTGCCGTGTTCGCCTTCGGCGAGCGCGCGGCGATTCTCGACGGCAACGCGAAGCGCGTGCTGGCGCGCGTTTTCGGGGTCGAGAATCCCGATTGGGACCTGGCCGAAAAGCACCTGCCGCAAAGGAACGTCGCCGCCTACACCCAGGCGCTGATGGACCTCGGCGCCACGATCTGCGCGCGACGACCGGATTGCGACCGCTGTCCTCTGAAGAGCCGCTGCGTCGCCCGCCGCGAGGAGCGCGTCGAGGCCTTGCCCGCGCCGCGCGCGAGGAAGCCGCTGCCGCTACGGCGTGCAACCTGGTTGATCTTGAAACACCAAGACCAGGTGTTGCTCGAGCGCCGGCCTTCGCCGGGCATCTGGGGCGGCCTGTGGTGTTTCCCGGAACGCGACCGCAAGGGCCGGAGGCTCGCGCCGATCGAGCACGGCTTCACCCACTTCAAGCTGCGGATTCAGCCGCTGCTGTGCGAGGTGCGGAAGAAGACGCCGGCGGGGCCGTCCCAGCGCTGGATGCGTCTTGCCGAAGCGGTCGCGGCGGCGGTGCCGACGCCAGTGCGGCGCCTGATCAGCAGCTTGCGCTGACGCCCAGCCAGGCGAGCGCTTCGGCGAGCTGCTCGCTTACCTTCACGTTCGCGCCGCGGTTCACTGCGACGGTCTCGCCAAAACGGTCGGGATCGACCAGCGGCCGACGGCCGAGGACCGCGACCTGGACGGAGACCGCAGGTGTTTTCGCAGCGAGGACGCGCTGCTCGGCGGCGACGAACAGGCCGAGCATGTAGCGCTCGTCCTGCGTGGGCGCGCCGCTGACGCCGGTCGCGTCGATCAGGATGCGGGTGTGCCCGAGGGCCACGGCGGTCTTGACCGCCTGGTCGTAGGCGTCCTGCGCGGCGCGAAGGCTGTAGGCGCCGGAAACCGTCGCGCGCAGATAGTGCTCGCGCGGCTCGATATCGACAGTGAGATTCATGGCTGGCAAAAAAGCGGCGAAGTATAGGCAATCCGCGGCCTCGATGCGGTGATTCTTTGTCCGGTGTGGCTTTTCCGCGTTTCAAACGCCCGGCGCGCGCGCCAGCAGGGAATTGAGCCGCTCGAGCCGCGCGCCGGCGTCGGTCATCTCGAGAAACTCCTGCTTGCCCTCCAGCGAGAGCGGCAGCAGCTCGACGAGGCGCATGCCGACCCAGCTCGCGGAATCGAAATGCCGCTCCGCCGGCGCACCGGGCACCTCGGCGAGCAGCCGCTCGAGCAGGCGCGCGCAGCGCGCGCTTTCCGCCGGGACGGGACCATCCTCGTCGTCGGCGATGAGCTCGACCCTCGCCCGCGCGAGGCCGTCGGCCTGCAGGCGACGCTCGAGGATGCGAAAGCGCCTTTCTCCGCGCGCGATTACCTCCAGGAGGCCGAGCTGCGGCATGTCCCACTCGGCGATGCGGGCGAGGGTGCCGACCTGGGCGGGGACGGCCGGCTTGCCGACTTCGCCCCCTTCACGAATCAGGCATACGCCGAACGGCGAGCCGTCCTTCAGGCAGGTCTTGGCCATCCCCATGTAGCGCTGCTCGAAGATGCGCAGCGGCAGCCGGCCGCCCGGGAACAGCACCGCCTTCAGCGGGAAGAGCGGCAGATCGTCTATTTGTTGTCCTCGATGGCGAGATGGCGATGGCGCACCAGGACGCGCCCCTTGGCGGCGAAGGCGGCGGCCAGGCGTTCGGCAAGATAAACGGAACGGTGCCGGCCGCCGGTGCAGCCGATCGCCACCGTGACCGAGCTGCGGTTCTCGCGCACGATCTCCGGCAGCCAGCGCTCGAGCAGGCCGCGCACGTCCTCCAGCCAGCGGCCGACCGCGGGCTCGCGCTCGAGGAACTCGATCACCGGCGCGTCGCGCCCGGTGAACGGCCGCAGCTTCGGGTCGTAGTGCGGATTGGCGAGCATGCGGCAGTCGAGCACCCAGTCGGCGTCGAGCGGCACGCCGTCCTTGTAGGAGAACGACTGGAACAGCAGCGCGAGCGACTCGGCGCCCAGGCCGAGCAGGTCGCGGATCCAGTTCTGCAGCACGCGCGGCTGCAGATCGCTGGTATCGATCCGCTGCCCGAGGGCGGCGACGCCCGCGAGCAACGCGCGCTCGCGCTCGATCGCCTCCGGCAGCGTGAGGCCGGGACCGAGCAGCGGGTGGCGGCGACGCGTCTCCGAAAAGCGGCGCAGCAGCGCGGGGATCGAAGCCTCGAGATACAGCACGCGGCAGTCGACGCCGCGCTTGCGCAAGCCGGCGATGTGCTCGGGCAGCGACGACAGCGCGGCGCTGCGCGCATCGATGCTGAGCGCCACGCGCTCCTGGCGATCGGCCGCCAGCATGTCGGCCACCTCGACCAGGAGCTTCGCCGGCAGATTGTCGATGCAGTAGTAGCCGCTGTCCTCGAGGACGTGCAGGGCGATGGTTTTTCCCGACCCGGACAACCCGCTGACGAGAATCAGCTGCACCTATTCTTTTTCTTGCATCTTCTGCTGCTGCCGGGCCAGAAACTCCGCCATGGTGTCGATGCCGCGCAGCTTGAGGATCTCGTTCCGCACCGCCGCCTCGACCAGCACCGCCAGGTTGCGGCCGGCGGCGACCGGGATGATCACCTTGCGCACCGTCACGCCGAGAATCTCCTCGGAGAGCTCGGCGAGCGGCAGCCGCTCGGTCGGATCGCGGCCGCCGCCGCCCGGCAGCGGCCGCGCGAGATGGCAGATCAGGCGTAGTTTCATCTTCCGGCGCACCGCGGTCTCGCCGAAGATGGTGCGGATGTTGAGCAGGCCGAGGCCGCGCACCTCGATGTAGTCCTTGAGCATCGGCGGGCAGCGGCCCTCGAGCGCGCCGGCGGCGATGCGCGAGATCTCGACCACGTCGTCGGCGACCAGGCCGTGGCCGCGCGTGATGAGCTCGACGCCGAGCTCGCTCTTGCCCACGCCCGACTCGCCGGTGATCAGCACGCCGACGCCCAGCACGTCCATCAACACGCCGTGGCGCTCGAGCCGCTCGGCGAGCGCCTTGGCGAGATAGCGGGTCAGCTTCTCGATCACCTTGGGCGCGGCCACCGGCGTGGCGAAAAGGGCGGTGCGGGCGCGCTTCGCTGCCTCGACCAGCACCGCGGGCGGCGTGACGCCGTCGGCGACGATCACCGCCGCGGGCTGCGACTCGAACAGGCGCTCGACGAACCCCGAGACCATGCCGGCCTCGTAGGCGCCGATCACCTGGATGCTGTTGGGATGGGTGAGATTGAGGTGGCCGATCAGCGCCGCGGCGGCCACCGCGTCGCTGCGCACCGCGGTGCCGCTGTCGCGCCCGGCGACCCAGGCGAGCGAAAGCGCCTCGCGGTTGTCGTCATGCAGCTGCGCGACGTTGACCTGCGGCATCCGGCTGCCATGCGGTGATCAGCTGATGGAGGTGGGCGGCGTCGGGCGCGCTCAGCATCGCTTCGCGCAAGGCGCGGTCGCTGAACATCTGCGCCAGCTCGGAGAGGATCTGCAGATGCTTCTCGGTGGCCTTCTCCGGCACGAGCAGGATGAACGCGAGGCTGACCGGCTGGCCGTCGGGCGACTCGAACGGCACCGGCTGGGCAAGGCGCAGGAAGGCGCCGAGCGCCTCCTTCAGCCCCTTGATGCGGCCGTGCGGGATGGCGACGCCCTGGCCGAGGCCGGTCGAGCCGAGCTTCTCGCGCGCGAACAGGCTGTCGAACACGACGCTGCGTGCGATCTTGTCGTGGTTCTCGAACAGCAGGCCCGCCTGCTCGAACAGGCGCTTCTTGCTCGACGCCTGGAGGTCGACGACGACGTGGGACGGAGAAAGGATTTTCGCGACGAGGCTCATACCCTGCTGTTGTGGGTCACACCCTCTTGTCGTAGAGCTTGTCTTTATAGCGTAGCACTTGCCGGTCCAGCTTGTCGGCGAGCAGGTCGATGGCGGCGTACAGGTCCTCTTCCTCGCTCTCGCAATGCAAATCTTTGCCAGCGACGTGCAGCGTAACCTCGGCCTTCCGCCGCAGCTTGTCCACCGTCAGGATGACGTGGGCATCGATCACATGGTCGAAATGGCGCGTCACGCGCTCGAGCTTGGAGCGCACGTAGCCGCGGATCGCGGGGGTCACCTCGACATGATGGCCGCTCACGTTCAAGTTCATGGTTACAAGGCCTTTCTCTGGTTGACCGGGGGAATCTGCAGCGACTCGCGGTACTTGGCGATGGTGCGCCGGGCGACGACGATGCCCTGCTCGCCGAGAATCTGCGCGATGCGTGCGTCCGAGAGCGGCGCGTGCGCGTTCTCCGCGGCGACGAGCTGCTTGATCAGGGCGCGGATCGCGGTCGAGGACGCGGCGCCGCCGGCGTCGGTCGCGACGTGGCTGCCGAAGAAGTACTTGAGCTCGAACGTGCCGCGCGGCGTCGCCATGTATTTCTGCGTCGTCACGCGCGAGATCGTGCTCTCGTGCAGGCCGAGCGTCTCGGCGATCTCGCGCAGCACCAGGGGCCGCATCGCGACTTCGCCGTGCTCGAGGAAGTGGCGCTGCCGGTCGACGATCGCCTGGGACACGCGCAGGATGGTATCGAATCGCTGCTGCACGTTCTTGATCAGCCAGCGCGCCTCCTGCAGCTGCGAGGAGAGCGCGTTGCCGCTGCGCGCCGCCGAGGCAAGCTCGGCGTAGAGGCGGTTGATGCGCAGGCGCGGCATCGCCTCGGGGTTGAGGCTCGCGCGCCAGACGTTGCGCGATTTCTTCACGATCACGTCGGGCACGACATAGCGCGCCTCGAGCTTGGCGAAGGCGGCGCCCGGCCGCGGATTGAGCGCGAGGATCAAGCGCTGCGCGGCGCGCAGCGCGGCGTCATCCGCGCCGGTGGCGCTCTTCAGGCGTGTGTAGTCGCGGCTCGCGAGCAGCTCGAGGTGCTTCTCGGCGATGACCATCGCCAGATCGCGCACGGCATCTTTTTCCATATTCCTTATTTGCAGACACAGACACTCGCAGGGCGAGCGTGCTCCCACGCCGACCGGCTCGAGGTTCTGCAGCTGCTGCAGCGCGATCGACAGCTCTTCGAGATCGATTTCCGCCTCGGGCGGCAGCAGCAGCAGGATCTCCTCCAGCGGCTGCGTCAGGTAGCCGTCCTCGTCGAGCGCGTCGATCAGCTCGCCGACCAGGGCGCGGTCGCGCTCGCCGAGCTTGGTGAGCGTGAGCTGCGAGCGCAGGTGGTCGCGCAGCGTCGGCGTGTCGGGCGCGGCGAGGCTGCGGTCGCTGTCCTCGTCGTCGCCGCCGCTGCGCCAGTTCGAGGCGAGCTCGGCCGGCCAGTCGGTATCGCCGGAAGGGGCGGGTGCCTCGGCTTCGCTCTTGACGGGAATTTCTTCCTTGGCGGAGCGCGGCGGCGCTTCCCCTTCATCGCCGTCCTCGCGCTCGAGCGCGGGGTTCTCCATCAGCAGGCGGTCGATCTCCTGGTTCAGCTCGACGGTCGAGAGCTGCAGCAGGCGGATCGACTGCTGCAGCTGGGGCGTCAGCGTGAGGTGCTGCGAGAGCCGGAATTGAAGCGAGGGCTTCATTTCACCCAGGAAGGATTACATTCGGAAATTCTCGCCCAGATAGACCCGGCGAACGCTGTCATTATAGACAATCTCCTCGGGATGACCCGAAGCGAGCACCGCGCCTTCGTTGATGATGTAGGCGCGATCGCAGATGCCGAGGGTCTCGCGGACGTTATGGTCCGTGATGAGGACGCCGATGCCGCGCTCCTTGAGGAACCTGATGATCCGCTGGATGTCGAGCACCGCGATCGGATCGACGCCGGCGAAGGGCTCGTCCAGCAGGATGAAGGTCGGGCGCGTGCCGAGCGCGCGCGCGATCTCCAGGCGCCGGCGCTCGCCGCCCGAGAGCGACAGCGCGGCGTGCTTGCGCAGGTGGGCGATGTTCAGGTCCTTCAGGAGCTCGCTGAGCCGCGCTTCGATCTCTTCCCGCGCGAGGCCCTGCAGCTCGAGGATCGCCTGCACGTTCTCCTCCACCGTCAGGCGGCGGAACACCGAGTTCTCCTGCGGCAGGTAGGAGATTCCCAGGCGCGCGCGGCGGTGGATCGGCAGGTGGGTGAGGTCGGTCTGGTCGAGGTGGATGCTGCCGGCGTCGGCCGGGATCAGGCCGACGATCATGTAGAAGCAGGTGGTCTTGCCCGCGCCGTTCGGGCCGAGCAGGCCCACCACCTCGCCGCTCGACACCTCGAGCGACACGTCGCTCACCACGGTGCGTGACTTGTAGCGCTTGCGCAGTTTCTGCGAGGCGAGCTGGCTCACCGCGCTATTTGCCCGGCTCGGGTGGCCGCGGCTTCGCCTGGATGACCGCCTTCACCCGGCCGCCGGCGGCGGGAACGTCCTTGCCGGTGCTGACGGAGAAGTAGTCGGAGCGCTGGTCGAGGAGGATGTAGTCGCCCGCCACCTCGTCGCCGCCGCGCTTCACGTGCGCGCTGTCGTAGAGCTCGATCCGGCCGCTGCGGTCGTCGACCTCGATGCGCAGCGCCTCGGCTTCCAGCCACACGCCCTCGGTGTCGGGCGGCTTGGGATCCTGGCGCTGGCGGAAGCGCGCCGGCTTGCCGGTGGCGGTGGCGTGCTGGAAGCCTTCGGCGTCCTGGCGCACGACCACGCGCTCGGCGGCAAGGCGGATGGTGCCGCGCGTGAGCACCACGCTGCCCTCGAAGATCGTCATGCGGCGCGCATCGTCGGCGCTCATCTTGTTCGCCTCGATCTGCGTCGGCATGTCGCGGTCGGCTCGCTCGGCGAGCGCCAGGCCGCAGGCGGCGAGCAGGGTGCTCGCGCAGGCGAGAGCCGCGGCCGGCTTCATTGCTTCTCCGGGTCGAAGCGGGCCTGCACATCGCTGTGCAGCACCAGCTCGCGTGAGTCGTTGTTGTACTCCATGCCGCGGCCGGAGAGCGAGCGGCGCCCCTCCACGAACTTCACCTCGCGGTCGGTGCGCATGATCGACCGGTCGCGGATGATGTGCAGGAAGCTGGTCGTCATGCGCGCTGCCGGGCGCTGCGCGTCGGGCTCGCGCACCAGCTCGACGTTGTCGTAGAGGAAGATCTCGTCGCCCTCGCGCGCCAGCACGCCGCGCTCGGCGCTGACGATCAAGCGCGGCTCGGCCGGCTTGGCCTGCACCACGCGCGGCGAAAGGAGCTCGGTGGAATCATCGTCGGGGTAGTGCAGCATCTTCGCCGCGGTGATGGTCGTCTCGGCGTTGCCCAGGCGGTTGTAGGTGGTGCTGGCGAAGTTTTGCACCAGATAGTCGGGGTCGTGGCGGCGCAGCGACGGGTGCGACGGCTCGTCGCGCACCGTGCGGTCGAGCCAGAAGGTGAGCAGCGCCAGCACCAGCATCAGCCCGAGCGGAAACAGGCGGGTGGTCGAGAACCTCACGCGTCGTATTCCCGCAGCTGGCGCTCGAGCGTGCCCTGCGCCCGCATGATGAACTCGCACAGCTCGCGAACCGCGCCGCCGCCGGCCGGCGCGGAGCAGATGTAGTGCGCGCACTGGCGCACCTGCTCGGGCGCCTCGCGCGGGCTGCAGGCGAAGCCGCAGCGGCGCAGCACCGGCACGTCGACGAGGTCGTCGCCCATGTAGCCCGCGGCCGATGGCTCGAGCCGCAGCCGCTTGATCATCTTCGCGAACTCCTCGCGCTTGCGCGCGACGCCCTGGCGCACCAGCCCGATGCCGATCTCCCTGGCGCGCGCCGCCACGGCGGGCGACTTGCGTCCCGACAGGATCGCGCAGCGCACGCCGCTGCTGGCGAGCATCTTCATGCCGTGCCCGTCGAAGGAATGAAAGGACTTGAGCTCCCTGCCGTCCGAGGTGTACCAGAGCCGCCCGTCGGTCAGCACGCCGTCGACGTCGAAGATCATCAGCTTGATGCGCCGCGCCCGTTCCAGCGCGTCGGGAGCGGAGAATTGCATGCGGCGTTAAATGACTTTGGCGCGGAAGAGATCGTGCATGTTGAGCGCGCCGACCAGCGCGCCCTGCTCATCGACCACGAGCAGCTGGTTGATCTTGCTTTCCTCCATCACGTGCACCGCTTCCGCGGCCAGCATCTCGCGGCGCACGGTCTTCGGGCTCGCGGTCATCACCTCGTCGACGCGCCGGTCGAGCTGGTTGCTCTTCTCGAGCGTGCGACGCAAATCGCCGTCGGTGAACACCCCTCTCACCTTGCCGGCGCCGTCGACCACCGCGGTCATGCCGATGCGGCCGCGCGTCATCTCCACCAGCGCCTGGCGGATGCTGGATCCGGCCGGCACGCGCGGCACCGCGTCTCCGGAGCGCATCACCTCTTCGACGTGCAGCAGCGCCTGGCCGGCGAGCGCCTGGTGCGGCAGGCGGCCGCGTGGGTGGGTGCGCGCGAAGTCGGCGGCGGTGAAACCGTGCGCGTCCAGCAGCGCCACCGCGAGCGCGTCGCCGAGCGCGAGCGCGGCGGTGGTGCTGGCGGTCGGCGCGAGATTGAGCGGGCAGGCTTCCTGCGCCACGCTCGCGTCGAGGTGCACGTCGGCCTCGCGCGCGAGCGGCGAGGCGGCGTTGCCGGTGATGGCGATCAGCCTGGCGCCGCGCCGCTTCACCTGCGGCACGATCTCGAGCAGCTCGTTGCTCGCACCCGAGTAGGAAATGGCGACGAACACGTCGCCGCTCTCGATCATGCCGAGATCGCCGTGGCTCGCCTCCGCGGGATGGACGAAATACGCCGGCGTGCCGGTGCTGGAGAGGGTCGAGGCGATCTTGCGCGCGATGTGACCCGACTTGCCGATGCCGCTCACCACCACGCGGCCCTTGCGCGTGCGCACCAGGTCGACCGCGGCGAGGAAGCGCTCGTCGACGCGCGCGGCGAGCGCGCGCACCGCGTCGGCCTCGATCTGCAGCACGTTGCGCGCGAGGTCGAGCGTATTACTCTTCGTCGGACGAGCCGCGACCTTTATCATTCGCTCGGAGTATAGCCCAATGGATAGCGCGGTCTCCCTCCAGTCGGTGCTCGTGCTGCTCGCCAGCGCGGTGCTCGCGATCGTGCTCTGCCGCAGTCTGCGGCTGCCGCCGCTCGTCGGCTATCTCGCCGCCAAGTACGCGCGCACGAAGCCCGATCTCGTTGCCGTCACCGCCAGCACGGGGCTCCGGTTCGCGCTGCGCCATCGGGCCCGCCTGTTTCCCGGCGTGCCGATCAGATC
>Ga0075352_1000028_pt1 | contig 18666 bp, 15 predicted proteins | sample Sandmound_TuleA__FD_120092 | JGI IMG/M metagenome (GOLD analysis project Ga0075352, IMG submission 120092) | Natural and restored wetland microbial communities from the San Francisco Bay, California, USA, that impact long-term carbon... | ecosystem: Environmental > Terrestrial > Soil > Wetlands ...
CCGTGAAGGCGCACGTAAGCACGCGGGCAATTGCGGCGCTGCATCCCGCTCCGGGGTCGCATCCAAGCACAATACGCTTGGAACCTGCTCCGCCCTCCGCGGGCGCGGGGTGAGGGACGGAGAGGCGGGGGTGAGGATTGGCGGGGACCGCAGCCGCTGGACATTTCGTCACTTGAAATGCTCGTCCCCGCGGCGCCAGGATTCCGGCGGATCGGGCAAGAATTCCGGCGGCGCGGTCATCCACTCGGCGCCGCCGTTTCTTTATAGTCCCGCTCGCATTTGCGGCACCGACAGCCGTCTCCAGGCGGACACGGTGCCTTTATCAAGCTATCAACGAGACCAAGGAACGACTGCCATGAAAGACTCTGCTGGATACGAAGTGAGTGGGGCGAGTGCACGCAGCCTTGCCGCGCTCGAACAGGGGCTGCACGAATTGCGCTGCTACGTCGGCGACCCGGTCGCGACAGTCGAGCGGGCGCTCACCGGCAGCCCGGAGCTCGTGATGGGCCACGTCCTGAAGGCATACCTGTACCTAATGGGCACCGAACCCGGCGGGCTGCCGGCGGCGCGCGAGGCTCAGGCAACGGCGGGGGGGCTTCCCGCCAATGACCGCGAGCTGCGCCACCTGTTGGCCATCGGGCACCTGACCGAAGGGCGCTGGCGGGATGCCGGGCGCGCGCTCGAGGACCTGAGCGTGGATTACCCGTGCGATGCGCTCGCGCTCCAGGCCGGGCACCAGATCGACTTCTTTACCGGGGACACGCGCATGCTGCGCGACCGGATCGCCCGCGCGCTGCCGGCCTGGGGCCATGGCACGACCGGCTATCACGCGGTGCTGGGTATGCACGCGTTCGGGCTGGAGGAAACCGGCGACTATTTGCGCGCCGAGGCGCAAGGACGGTTGAGCGTCGAGCTGGAACCACGCGACACGTGGGGCCAGCACGCCGTGGCACACGTGATGGAGATGCAGGGGCGCCGCCGCGAGGGCATCGCCTGGATGCGCGGAAACTCCGATAACTGGGCGCGCGACAGCTTCTTCGCCGTTCACAACTGGTGGCATCTGGCGTTGTTCCATCTTGGCGTGGAGGAGGTCAGCGAGGTGCTTGCGCTATTCGACGGCCCGATCTACGGCAAGGCCTCGAGCGTGATCCTCGAGATGATCGACGCTTCGGCGATGCTGTGGCGGCTCCACCTGCGCGGCGTGGACGTCGGCAATCGATGGGAAGCCGTTGCACGCAATTGGGAACCTGTCGCGAGCGCCGGAAACTACGCCTTCAACGACCTGCACGCCATGATGGCGTACGTCGGCACCGGGCGCAGCAAGGCTGCCGATGCAGTGCTGGGTGCGCAGCGCGCCGCGATGGATGCCCCCGGCGACAACGCGCAGTTCACCCGCGAGGTGGGCTATGCGGCGACGCGGGCGATCAAGGCGTTCGGGGACGGCGATTTCGCTGAAACGGTCCGTCTCCTGCGGCCGATCCGAAGCTACGCGCACCGATTCGGCGGCAGTCACGCCCAGCGCGATCTGCTCGACCTCACCCTGATCGAGGCGGCGTCCCGCGCGGGGCAGGATCGGCTCGCTGCGGCGCTCCGTGCCGAACGGATGAACGCCCGGCGCGAGACGATTCCGGCGAAGCTGAAGAACGTGCGCGCGCGCCGGCTGGCTGCGGCCAGCTGACGCTGCGGCCCGCGCTATTGCCTATTGCATCTGGATCTTCGCGGCTTTGACGAGCTTCGCGTACTTCGCGAGGTCGTTCTTGATGACCTGCGCGAATTCCTCGGGCGTGTTGCCCACCAGTTCGTTGCCGCCCTGCGTCGCCAGGCGCTCGACGACGTCCGGCATCTTGAGGGCCCTCGCCACCTCGCGGTAGAGCAAGTTCACGACCGGCTTTGGCGTGCCAGCGGGTGCCACCACCGCCTGCCACTGGGTGAGCTCGAAACCCTTCAGTCCGAGCTCGTCGAGCGTTGGCACCTCCGGGAGCGAGGAGGCGCGCCGCAACGCCGTCACCCCGATCCCGCGCAGCCGCCCGGCGCGCAGGTGCGGCACGGCCGTGATCACGGTGTCGAACATGTAATTCAACTGCCCGCCGAGCAGCGCGGCGAGCGCGGCGGCGCTTCCCGTGTAGGGGACGTGGATCGACTGGGTGCCCGTCATCAGGTTGAACAGCTCGCCCGCCAGGTGATTGCCGCCCCCGACGCCGGTCGAGCCATAGGTCATCTGGCCCGGCTTCGCCTTCAGCAGCGCGACGAAATCAGCGAGACCGGTGACGGGCATCGCCGCCGGCACCACCAGCACGTACATGTAGGAAGTGCCCTGCGTGATCGGCGCAAAATCCTTGACCGGATCGTACGGCAGCTTCTTGTACAGCACCGGGTTGACCGTCAGCGGACCGCTGTTCCCCATCAACAGCGTGTAACCGTCGGGCGTGGCCCGCGCGACAATCTCCGTGCCGATGCCCCCGTTCGCGCCCGGGCGGTTGTCCACGACAACGGACTGGCCCAGCGCTTCCGTGAGCTTCTGGGCGATGGTGCGGGTGAAGAAATCTCCCGCCCCGCCCGCAACGTAGGGACAGATGAAGCGGACCGGCCGCGTCGGATAGGCAGGTCCTGAGCTGGTCGACGCGGCTGCTAACAACTCGGAATTCTGAGCCGGAGCGCCGCATGCCCAGATCGCCGCCGTTAGGGCAACGGCAGCGTAAATTGCCATTCTCATCGCCCCTCCTCCCTCAAACAACTTATGGCGCGACGATAGCACAACCGCCGCACTTGGGCTAAACTTCCAGCCCCCTCCTTCGCGCGCTCTCGCGGTGACGTCTCGCGCAGCATGTTCGCAGCGTTGAACCTGCGTTTCTGGTCCGGTCGGTGCCCGCCATGCTGAATCCGGCGGCTGCCGCGCGTCGCGCGATCCCCTCACTCGACCGGCTGCTCCAGCTCGGAGCGGTCGCGGATCTCGCCGAACGCTACGGCCGGCCTCTGGTGACGGAGGCGGCGCGCGCCGAGCTCGCCGCCCTGCGCGCCGCCCTCGGCCGCCGCCCCCCCGAACCTCACGCCGGCTTCGACGAAGCGCATTTCGTTCAGGCCTGCGCCGCGCGCCTCGCGCGCGAGACGCGGTCCTCGCTCAGGCCCGTCTTCAATCTCACGGGTACGGTGCTCCACACCAATCTCGGGCGCGCGCTCATGCCACAGGAGGCCGCGCAGGCCGTCGCGCGTGCGATGACGCGCCCGGTCAACCTCGAGTTCGAGCTGGACGAGGGCGATCGCGGCGAGCGCGACCGCCACGTCGAGCGCTGGCTCACGCGGCTGACCGGCGCGAAGGCGGCGCTGGTCGTCAACAACAATGCCGCGGCGGTCTACCTCGCGCTGAACACCCTCGCGCTGAAGAAGGAGGTGCCGGTGTCGCGCGGCGAGCTGATCGAGATCGGCGGTGCGTTCCGCATCCCCGACATCATGTCGCGCGCAGGCGTGAAGCTCGTCGAAGTCGGCACGACCAACCGCACTCATCTCAGGGACTATTCCGGCGCGATCTCCCCGCGCACCGCCGCGCTGATGAAAGTGCACACCAGCAATTACGCGGTCCAGGGATTCACGGCGGCAGTGCCTGAAGACAAGCTCGCCGCGCTCGCGCACCGGCACCGATTGCCGCTCATCACCGATCTCGGCAGCGGCATGCTGGTGAATCTCGAGGACTACGGCCTGCCGCACGAGCCCACGCCGCGCGAGGTGCTCGCCGCGGGCGCCGACATCGTCACCTTCAGCGGCGACAAGCTGCTGGGCGGCCCGCAGGCGGGGCTGATCGTCGGGCGCCCGGACCTTGTCGAGCGCATCCGGAAGAACCCGATGAAGCGCGCGCTGCGAGTGGACAAGATGACGCTCGCGGCGCTGGAGGCGGTGCTACGGCTCTACGCCGATCCCGCGCGCCTGAAAGCGGCGCTGCCCACGTTGAGGCACCTCACCCGGCCGGCGGCCGAGATCGAGGCGCAGGCGCGGCGGCTGCTGCCGGCGTTTGAGTCGGCCCTGCGGGGCAAGGCCAGCGCCGAAACGATCTCCGTGAAAAGCCAGATCGGCAGCGGCTCGCTGCCGGTAGACCTTGTCACGAGCTGGGGCATCGCCGTCTGGGGATCCGGCAAGCGGCGCAGCGCGGCTGCCGGGGGGATTTCGGCGGCGTTCCGTGCGCTGCCGGTTCCGGTCATCGGGCGCGTGAAGGACGGGACATTCATCATGGATCTCCGCTGCCTCGAGCACGAGGACGAGTTCGTGGAGCAATTGACGCATCTCGAACTGAAATGATCGTAGCCACCGCGGGACACATCGACCACGGCAAGACGCTGCTGGTGAAAACGCTGACCGGCGTGGACACCGACCGCCTGCCGGAGGAAAAGGCACGCGGCATCTCGATCGACCTCGGCTTCGCCTACTGGCCGCTCCCGGGCGGGACCGTCATCGGCTTCGTGGACGTGCCGGGGCACGAGCGGTTCATCCGCAACATGCTCGCCGGCGTATGCGGCATCGATTTCGCGCTGCTCGTGGTCGCGGCCGACGACGGCGTCATGCCCCAGACCGTGGAGCACCTCCACATACTCGATCTCCTCGACATCCGCCGCGGCGTCGCCGTCGTCACCAAGATCGACCGCGTGGCCCCCGAGCGGGTCGAAAAGGTCCGAGCCGAGGTCGCGGCACTGCTTGCGCCGACCCGGCTCGCCGGGATTCCCGTCTATCCCGTCTCGGCTGTCTCCGGCGCCGGTATCGAAGAGCTGAAACGGCAGTTGACCGACGCCGCCGGCGCCTATGCCGTGCGCATGACCGAAGGGCAGCACTTCCGCCTTGCGATCGACCGCGCCTTCACCATCGCCGGAAGCGGGACGGTGGTGACAGGCACCGTCTTCAACGGCGCCGTCGCGGTCGGCGACCGCCTGCTCGTCTCGCCGCGGGGCGCGCCCGTGCGCGTGCGGGGCATCCAGATGCGGGGTGTGCCCGCGGAGCGCGCGCAGGCCGGCCAGCGCTGCGCGCTCAATCTCACCGGCGCCGATCTCGAAACCGTCGCGCGCGGCGACTGGGTCCTGGCGGAAGCGATCCACGCGCCGACGCAGCGGATAGATGCGCGCGTTACGCTCCTTGCTTCCGAGCCGCAACCGCTCAAGCACTGGACACCGCTCCACCTCCATCTCGCCACGGCCGACGTCACCGCCCGCATCTCGCTCCCGGGCGAGGCCGCGATCGCACCCGGCGGCTCCGCCATCGCCCAGCTCGTGCTCGCCAAGCCGGTTGGGACGCTGAACGGCGACCGCTTCATCCTGCGCGACCAGTCCGCGCGCCGCACGCTGGGCGGCGGCGTGGTGATCGATCCGCACGCCCGCGCGGCGCGCCGTGCCACTTCCGCGCGGCGCGCCGAGCTTGCGGCGCTCGAGCGCGGCTCGCCCGAGGCTGCGCTCGCCGAGCTGCTCAAGGACGAGAGCCGGGGCGTGGACCTCGCGCGCTTCGAGCAAGCCTTCAACCAGAAGCCGGAGCGCCTGACCGCGCTCTACGCCGCGACGGGCGTCGCGGTTCTCGGGAAGGAGGCCCGCACCGGCGTCACCCGGGCAAGGCGCGACCAGCTGCGCGAGGCGGTGCCCGGTGCGATACGTGATTTCCATCGCGCCCAGCCCCAGGCGGTGGGCCTGGATCCCGCGGCGCTGCGCAAGAAGCTCGCGCCGCAGCTTCCCGCGGAGGCGTTCCAGACGCTCCTGCGCGAGCTCGCCGACGAGCGCAAGATCGAGATCGCGGGCAACCTCGTGCGCCAGCCCGGGCACGACGCGACCTCCAATCCCGAAGACCAGCGCCTGTGGCAGCTCGTGCTCCCCGCGCTCCAGCGGGGAGGATTCGCGCCGGCCCCCGTAGCGGAGCTCGCTGGCGCGCTGAAAGTGAAGGAAGCGGCATTGAAGGATTTCCTGCACCGGAAGAGCCGGGGGGGCGAGGTGATGAGGGTGCCGCCGGACCGCTTCTATCCGCGTGCGACACTCGCGACGCTCGCCGCGACCGCGCATGCGCTCGCCCGCTCGAATCCGAACGGGTTCACCGCCGCGCAGTATCGCGATGCGACCGGCATCGGCAGGAGCCTGGCCATCGAAATCCTGGAGTTTCTGGACACCCTCGGCGTCACGCAGCGCGTGGGCGACGCGCGTAAGATGCGCAAGGACTTCGTCCCGATCCTGGGCGCCGCCGAGCCGGCGCGCCCACCCGCGACGGCCGCATCGAACCGCCAAGACGCCAAAAAGCGATAGTGCGCGACTGGAAATTTCTCAATCCCGAATCCTGAATCCTGTATGGCACAAACGAGCTACGATCTCATCGTGATCGGCGAGGGCGTCAGCGGTCTCGCCTGCGCCGGGCACGCGCGGCGCGCGGGCCTGAGCGTCGCGACCTTCGAGTCGAACCTCTTCGGCGGCCTGGTGATCAACGTGAACGAGCTCGACAGCTATCGTGGGGCGGAGTCGGGAACGCTCCTTGCATCGGAGCTGATGCAGGCCAACTCGGAAGCGGGTGTCGCGAGCATGCAGAAAGAAGTCACCGCCATAGTTCCCGCCGCTGGCGCATTCGAAGTCGCGGCAGGCGGCGCCTATCGCGCGCGCCAGGTCGCAATCGCGTCGGGCGCGCGCCTGAAGAAGCTCGGCGTGCCCGGCGAGGATGAGTACGAAGGGCGCGGCGTCTCGCGTTGCGCCGACTGCGATGCCCCCCTATTCCAGGACGAAGAGGTGATCGTGGTCGGCGGCGGCGATTCTGCGCTGCAGGAAGCCCTGGTACTGGCGAAGTTCTGCCGCAAGGTCCACATCGTTCACCGCGGCACCCGCTTCCGCGCGCGGCAGCATTTCGTCGAACGGATCGGCGCCGAAAGCCGGATAGCCGTCCTCTGGAACACGACGGTCGAGGCGATCCTGGGCGGTAAAATGGTCGAACGGGTGCGCTTGAAGCGCGACGGAAAGAGCGAGGAGATCGCGGCCGCCGGTGTCTTCGCCTACGTCGGACTCGAGCCCAACGTCGCATGCGCGCCAGCGGGCACCGGCCGCGACGGGAACGGACGCCTCGTCACCAACGGCGCGTGCGAAACCGCGGTGCCGGGCGCGTGGGCGATCGGCGCGGTGCGCGCAGGCTACAGCGGACTGCTGCGCGATGCGGTCGCCGAGGCGCAGCGCGTCGCGCAGGCGGTGCGCGACCGGCTGGATTAGCGAATGAAGCTACGGAAGGGAATCGTCCCCGGTGGGGCGGCCGGACTTCAAACCCGGTAGGGGCCGCTTGCGGTCCTTTGTGGGTTCGACTCCCACTCTCTTCCGCCAATTTTCAGCGTCATTCCCGCGGAGGCGGGAATCTAGGAAATCTGCCGCGTGACGGCGCGGGTGTTGCCGAAACAGGGCACGTAGACCGAGTGCGTGCCGGGTCCGCCGGCGACGATGAATCTCATGTCCTCGGGGCGGTGTGCGATCGTGAGCACCGTGTCCGGCCGGATATCTCCCAGCTCCTTGCCACGGGCCGCCTTGACCCGCAGCAGGTCCTTTTCGGTCATGCGCCCTGCCGGCATCTTCGTGAGCTCCCACAGGCGGCCCTTGACCTCCGACTTCGTCAGTCCCCCTGACCTCAGGATCTCGGCGTGCTCGGGCGAGAGGATCAACCAGGGCTCGCTGCCGTAGCAGTACTCGTTGCTCGGCGGATGCTGCATCGTATCGGCGAAGACGCGCAGCAGCTCGCCCGCATCCTTGGTGTGGGTGTTCATGTTCATCGTGCCCTCGGCGCCCACCACCGTCACCGTGCTCGCGTCGCGCCTGAAGCCGCGCTCGACGTGGAGCGGCTCCCATGGGTTCGCGTCCTCGTTCTCGGCGCAGCAGAAGGTGTACTTGCCCGGCTGCCCGTGGGTCGCCCGGTCCATCTCACCGGGCAGTGCCCCGCCAATGTTCTGCAATACCAGGCGCAGCGCGCGGCCGATGGCGGCGTTGGCCGGCGTTCCCTGACCGAGGCAGTTGAAGCTTCCGTTGACGCCGAGCTCACGCCCCGCCGGGCCGTTCACGATGACCCATACGGCAACCGGATTGGTGGTCGCCTGTATACCTTGCAAATTGAACTCGGGCGCGGCCACGGCTTCCACGGCGGCAATGACAGCCGGCAAGTACCCGGGAATGCATCCAGCCAGGACGGCATTGATGGCGATGCGCTCGACGGTCGCTGCACCGAAGCCCGGCGCGATGCTCGACACGAGCTCTCCCGGCGGCCGGCGCGTGCCGGCAAGCATCCGCTGCACGCGCTCGACCGTGGGCGGCACGACCGGCAGGCCGTCGCTCCACCGCCGCTCATGGTAGAGCCGGTTGATCGCCTCGACGTCGTCGGGCGCCTCGAACAGGGCGGCGCGGTCGCTGCCGCCCCGGCTCACGGACGGCTCACTCATCGCGACCTGTCCGCGTAGTAAGCGCCACGATATCGGTCACGCACTGTTTCGCCATCGCGCGCACCTCGTCCCGGCTGCGCAGCCCAAAGGGATGCGGGATCACGGCGATCGGCAGCGCCGGGTTGCCGAGCGCCTGCGCCTGCGCCCGGCCGAGCGTCGTGAACGCGGCGGAGCAGACGGCGACCGCAGCGCGATTGCGCTTCGCGATCTCAACACTGTCGTGGACACTCCACGACGCGCACGACCCTCAGTCGCCCGACCCGGTGATCACCAGGTCGCACTCCTGCGCCAGCTCCCTCACGATCTCTTCCGGCGCCGGGATCGATGCCGACGTCTTCCTGCGTTTCACGATACGCTTCACGCCATGGTTAGCGACCAGCAGCTCGGCGAGGTCGTCCACCAGGTGATTGAAATTCGGCTTGGCGTTGTCGATGAAGCCGACCACCTTTCCGGAAAGCGTCGCGAGTGTCGGATTCGCCGCGCCCGGTTCGTCTCGTCGCGCCGCGGTAGGGTCATACAGCAGTACCATCTCGTTCCTCGTTATTCGCCCAGGGTCAGCAGTCGTTGCGCTAGTCAGCGCGGATGTTCGCCTGCTCGATGACTTTCGTCCAGCGCTCGATCTCGACCGCGATGAATTTCTGGAGCTCCTGGGGGCTATTGCCGATCGGCTCGGCGCCCTGCGCGAGCAGCGGCCCGGCAATATCCGGGGACTTGAGTATTTTCAGTGTTTCCGCATGCACGCGCTGGATGACCGCTTGGGGCGTCGCGGCGGGAGCAAGCAGCGCGTACCAGAGGGTCGATTCGTAACCCGGCACCCCCTGCTCGGCGACGGTCGGAATCTCCGGCGCGGCGCGCGAGCGCGCCCGGCTCGTCATCCCAAGTGCTTTCAGCCGCCCCGCCTTCACGTGGGGCATCGCGGGCAGCGGGCTCGTGCACATCGCCTGCACCTGGCCGGCGATCAGGTCGACCAGCGCCGGGCCCGCGCCCTTGTAGGGAATGTGCGCCACGTCGATTCCGGCATAGTGCTTCAGCATCTCGAACGACAGGTGCCCGCCCGTTCCCGGGCCGGAAGAAGCGTAGTTGATGCGACCGGGCCTCGACTTCGCGGCTGCGATGAGCTCCTGGATGTTTCCGACGCGGAGGGAGGGGTGCGCGATGAACACCAGCGGCGACTCGGCAACCAGGGTGATCGGCGCAAAGTCCTTGAGCGTGTCGTAGGGCAGCTTGCCCCTGCGCAATCCGGGGTTGATGCCGTGCGTCGCGCTCGCGAGAAACAGCGTGTGGCCGTCGGGCGGCGCTTTCGCCGTGAGCTCGGTCGCGATCACCTGCCCGCCGCCGCCGCGATTGTCGACGACGACTTGCTGGCCCAGCGCCTCCGTCATCCGCGCCGCGAGCATTCTGCCGACGATATCGCCCGCGCCCCCGGGCGGGTAGGGCACGATGAGCCGGACCGCGCGCCGCGGGTAGGCGTCGGCGCCCGACGCGCCGCCCACAAGGACAAGACTGCCGAGCAACGCGACGATAAACGCAGGAACCCAACGCACGCGTGCCCCGCTTCGCCGCTACTTCACCGCCGGCTTCAACATTCCCAGCTGGTCGAGAATCTGGGCGTAGACTTTGGCCTCCGCGTCGAGGTCCTTGCGAAACTGGGTCGAGCCCGCATAGGCGTCATACCAGCCGTGCCGGTCGAGCGCTTTCTTCCACGAATCGGTATTGACCATCTTCGCGAGCGTCTGGTCCCAGTACTTGACGGCGCTCGCCGGCGTCTTCGGCGGCGCGAAGAGCCCGCGCCAGTGCAGGATCTCGACGTTGATGCCCAGCGAGCGCCAGGTCGGCACACCAGGAAGCTCCTCGAGCGGCTTGGGGCCGGAAACCGTCAGCACCCGGGCGCGCCCCGCCTTCACCTGTTCGATGGCCTCGGAGAGCCCGGTGGAAATCACCGGCACGTGGCCGCCAAGGAGTTGAATCATCAGGTCGCCGCCGCTCTTGAAGATCACGATCTTGACCTGCTTCGGATCGATGCCGTAGGCGAGCGCCGGGCGCAGGATGTTCATCTGGTCGTTGCTGGGCAGCGTGCCCACCCCGAACACGACGGAGCCGGGGCTCGCCTTGAGCTTGTCGAGGACCTCCTTCGCGGACTTGAATGGCGAGTCGGCCCGCACCACCCAGACCAGATACTCGGTGATCAGCCGCGCGATCGGCGTGAGATCGTGGTGGTCGAGGTGGATGGTTCCGACCAGCTTGTTCACGTAAATCCGGTTCGACTCGACGTAAAGGGTGTAGGGATCGCCGCTGCGCTGATGGACGTACGATTTGGCGAGGTTCCCGCCCGCTCCGCCCATGTGCTTCAACACGAAGCCGGTTGGATAGAGCCGGGTCTCCAGCATCGTTTGCTCGAGCGCGCGCGCGGTCAGGTCGAGACCGCCCCCCGGGTTGCCCGCCACGACCAGCAGGACGTTGCGATCGGGAAACGCGGCCGGCTGCGCGACCGCCGCGGTCCCGCCGAGCAGGACCAGCAGGAATGCCCGTGCTGGCGTCTTGAATTTCATCGAGGCCTCCCCTGAGTCATCCGTCGGACCGGTTGATTATACTTCCCGCAAACGGCCCGGCGGCGCGACGGATACCGTGGGCGTAAAATACGGGTAATGACACTCGCACTCGAACTCGCGAAACGCATCAACGCGCTCTGCTACGAGGCCCTGCCGGCCGAGGCGGTGCATTGGGCGAAGGTCGGCATTCTCGACACCATCGGCGTGACGCTCGCGGGCGCACGCGAGGATTGCGCGCGCATCGTGGAAGGAGTCGCGGCGCGCGGAGCCGCCGGGCCGAGCCTCATCTTCGGCGGCAGCCGGAGGACCGCCCCGCTGGAAGCGGCGCTGGTGAACGGCACCGCCTCCCATGCGCTCGACTACGACGACTGCAACAACACGCTGGGCGGCCATCCTTCGGCGCCGATTCTGCCGGCACTGTTCGCGCTGGCGGACGAGAACGGCGTCAGCGGGCGCGATTTCCTGGCCGCGTACGTCGCCGGGTTCGAGACCGAGTGCAAAATCGCGCTCGCGGTGCACTTTCACCATTACACCAAGGGCTGGCACCCGACCGCGACGCTCGGCGTCTTCGGGGCCGCCGCCGCCTGCGCGAAGCTGCTGAAGCTTTCCGACGAAAGGACCGCCACCGCCCTGTCCATCGCCGCCTCGCTCGCCTCGGGCATCAAGGCCAACTTCGGCACGATGGTGAAGCCCCTGCACATCGGGCACTGCACCCGCAACGGACTGTTCGCGGCGCTGATTGCGCGCGACGGGTTTTCCGCCGGCGACCGCGTCTTCGAGCACAAGCAGGGCTTCTTCAACGTCTTCAACGGCGAGGGCACGTACGACGCGGGCCGGATTCTCCCGGCCTGGGCGCAGCCGCTCGATATCGTGAAGCCCGGCATCGCAATCAAGCAGTACCCGTGCTGCGGCAGCACGCATTCCGCGATCGACGCGATGCTCAAGCTCGCGCGCGAGCACAAGCCCGCAGCCGGCGATATCGAGCGCGTGGAGGTATGGACCCACGCGCGGCGGCTCGAGCACACCAACCGCCCCGATCCGAAAAGCGACCTCGACGCCAAGTTCAGCGTGCAGTACTGCATGACGCGGGCGCTCATCGACCGGCGCATCTCGATCGAGCATTTCGAGAACAGAGCCTACGAACAGCCCGCGATTCGCAAGCTCCTGCCCAAGGTAAACGCTGCGCCCTACACCACCGCCCAGTTCCCGGCGGAAAATCACTTCGGCGCGGAAGTGCGAGTCACGCTGCGCGGCGGCAAGGCGTTGTCGGCCAAGGTGGACCAGCCGTTCGGCCGGACCTCGGAAAATCCGCTGCCGGCGGGACTCCTGAAGGAGAAATTCGAGGATTGCGCCGCGCGGGCGCTGCCGCGCGAGCGCGTCGGGGCGCTCCACTCCGCGATCCAGGGTTTCGAGAATCTCAGGGACGTGCGCGAGCTGACCGCGATCCTCGCCGGGGATACCGGCCGAGGTCGCGCCGCGGCCGCCGCCTGACCTCACTCAAAGATGCGCATCTTCGTCCTCGGGGCCGGGGCTACCGGCTCGCTGATCGCGCACCTGCTCGTGCGGCAGGGCCACCAGGTCACCTGCGGCGACCGGGACCCCGTCCGCGCGCGCCGCTTTCTGGGGCGGAAATCCGCCATTCCGATCCGGCAAGTCAACGCCCGCAACCTTTGGAGCATCGTCAAAGCGGCGCAGGGCAGCCATCTGCTCGTCAATGCCAGCCCGGCCGTCTTCAATCGGATCGTCCTGCGCGCCGCGCTCCGGGTGCGCGCCCATTATCTCGACACCGCCTCGCATCAGATCCGCAATCCCTTCAAGGCGGAGCAGTTGAGCTTCAACGATCAATTCCAGGCGAAGAACCGCACCGCCGTGATCAACGCCGGTGTCGCCCCGGGCCTCACCAACCTGCTGGTCGCGCGCAGCGCTGAGCTGCTCAACGGGCTCGACACCGTCCACATCCGGCTCTACGAGAGCACCGGAAGCGATGAGCCCGTGTCGCAATGGTCCTCCGATGCGGCCTTCGACGAGGCAGTCTCGCGCCCGCCGGTGTACCGCCATGGCCGCTTTCGCTTCGGCAGGCGCTTCGGCGAGCGGGAGCTGTTTCGCTTTCCCCGCCCCGTCGGACCGGTCGGCGTGGTGCTGTCCGCGCAGGACGAGGTTGTCACGCTGCCGCGTTTTCTCAAGCTGCGCGAGCTGGACGTCAAGATCGGGGGGAACGACTTCGAGCGCCTGCGCCGCTTATACCGGCAGGGCAGGCTCAGGCGGTCCGAAGGTCCGGCGGCGAAGCGCTTCCCGCAGACTCCGACGCCGCGCCAGATGGCGAAGCTGGTTGCCCGGGGCGCGCTCTACCACGCGCGCTTTGCCGCCGCTGTGGTCGCGCGCGGCCGGAAGAACGAACACCACGCGCTGGTCCGCATGGATGCGGCCTTCCCGAGCCTCCAACAGATCCGCCGCCGCGAGGTCTATACGTCCCCGATCGCCTGGGCTACCGCGCACATGGCCGCGTTGTTCGTGAAGCATTTTCCGCGCAGGTTGCCCGGCGTCCATCCGCCGGAAGCGCTGCCAGCCAGGACCCGCCAGGCGATTCTTGCCGGCGCGCGCTCTGCCGGCATCCGCATCGGCACGCGGCTGACCCTGCTCGAGCCGGTGGACGACGAGGATTGAGAGTCCCGACAGCATCCCGCCGCCTCGAGACATGAAGCTCTATATCACCCCGGGCTCTCCTTACGCGCGGATGGCGAGAATCGTGGTCATCGAGAAGGGGCTGGAGAACCGGGTCGAGGTCATCACCGCGCAGACGCGCCGCGTGGACAGTCCGTACTACCGCATCAATCCGTCCGGCCGCGTGCCCTATCTCCTCCGTGACGACGGCGTCGGCATGGAAGAATCCGCGCTCATCTGCGCCTACCTCGATCACCTCGATGGACGCCCGGCATTCGATCTGCCGGCCGGCGGCAAGCCGTGGGAAGCGCGCCGCCTCGAGGCGCTGGCGCGAAGCATGCTGGACGGCCTCGCCGTATGGAGCCGCGAGATCGTGCGGCCTCAGGACGAGCGCTCACCGACGGTCATTCATCACGAAGCGCAGCGCGGCCGGCGCATGGCCGATCTCTGGGAGTCGCAGATCGAGCATCCGCTGATGCGCGGCGCATTGAACATGGTGCAGATCACGCTCGCCTGTGCACTCGGGCTCGAAGCCCGGATTCCAGAATTTCGCTGGCGGCCGGAGCACCCGAAGCTGCGCGACTGGTTCGACCCGATCGCCGCGCGCCCTTCGTTCGCGGCGACAACGCCACCCGGCGCATGATTCAGTCGACTTTCACACCCGCGGCCTTCACCACCCTGCCCCACATCTCGATGTCGGCGCGGAGGAAGCGGGTGAATTCGTCGGGCGCCATCGTCAGAGGATCGGCACCCGTACCGATGAGCTTCTCGCGCACGGCCGGCGTGTTGACGGTCTTGACAACGGCGTCGTGGAGCTTCGCGACGACGTCGGGCGGCGTTCGCGCCGGCAGGAACAGGGCGTAATAGTTCTGCAGCTCGACGTCGCTGTAGCCCGCTTCCTTCGTCGTCGGCACGTCCGGGAAATACACCGAGCGCTTCGGGCTCGCCATCGCGAGTGCTCTGACCTTGCCCGCCTTTACGTAGGGCGAGATCACCGGCAGGTCCACGAACATGCCGCTCACCTGCCCGCCGATTACGTCCACCACCGCCGGCGCCGCGCCCTTGTACGGCACGTGGGTCAGCTTGACGCCCGCCGACTTCATCAGCATCTCGATGGGCAGGTGCAAGGTGCCGCCGGTGCCGGCGGATGCCAACGAAATCTCGCCCGGGCGCGCCTTGGCCAGGGCAACCAGCTCTTTCAGAGTCTTTGCCGGTATGGACGGATGCACGACCAGGATCGTTGAGGTCGTCATGACCGGCGTCAGGGGCTGAAAATCGCGCAAGGTGTCGTACGGCAGTTTGGAGTAGGTCACCATGTTGATTGCGACGACGCTCGCGGTCCCGAACAGCAGCGTGTAGCCGTCGGGCGGCGCCTTTGCGACCATCTCCGCGCCGATGATGCCGGTCGCCCCGGCGCGATTATCGATAACGATCGGCTGGCCCAGCAGCTCGGTCATGCGCGGCGCGATTAGACGCGCCGTGATGTCGGTGGGGCCTCCCGCGGAGAAGGGCACGACGATGCGTATCGGCTTGGAAGGGAATGCTTGCGCAACGGCGCCGGCAGTCCAGGTGGCGAGCAGTATCGCGATGCAAATTCGAATGGATGGAATCATCTTTTCTCCCTAAGGGTCATCCGCGCGGAGGCGGGGATCCAGCAATGGCTTGAACCGCCTGGATTCCCGCCTCCGCGGGAATGACGTTTGTACGCGACTACTGTATCAGCAGCGCGGCGCGTCCGGTGACCTGTCCACGCTCCACCCTCTCGTGCAACGCCTCCGCTTCCGCCAGCGGGCGAATCTCGGTCACGATTGGCCAGACCTCCCCGCGCGCGACCAGCTCGAGGGTCTCCAGGATCTCGCTGCGCGTGACGTAGCGGCTCCCGAGGAGGTCCTGCTCCTTGAGCAGCATGTCCATTGCGGAAGCCCGGAAGGTTTGTCCGGCACCCCCCAGCGTCACCAGGCGCCCGCGGCGCGCGAGCGCCTTCGCACCCGCCTCGAGCGTCGCGGTGCTGGACACGTAATCGATGGCGGCGTCGACCCCTTCACCGTGGGTAAGATCGAGCAGAGCGTCCGCGACGTCTCCCCGCGACGCATCCACCACTTCGTCCGCGCCGGCCTTGCGGCAGGCGTCGAACTTGTTTCGGGCGACGTCCACTGCGATCACCCGGGCCCGCGCCCATTTAGCCATCACCACCTGGTGAATGCCGACTCCGCCTCCCGCGCCGAAAACCGCAACCGTCTCGCCGGCGCGCACCCGGGCGCGCTTCAGCACCTTGTAGGGCGTGGCGAGCGCGTCGGTGATAACGCCGATTTCAGCCGGATGCGTCTTGTAGTCGAGACCCTCCGGCAGCTTGATGAAGATGTGCGCGGGGAGCTTGATGTACTCGGCGTAGCCGCCGTCGCAATTCCGGCCGACATTGCCGCCCGAGTTCGTGCACAGCGGCTCGAAGCTCGACAGGCACCAGCGGCAGTGCCCGCAGTTGAGGTAATAGTAGGCGGTTACGGCATCGCCCACGGCAAGGCCTCGCACTCCGGCGCCGATTGCCACGATCTCGCCGGTGATCTCGTGGCCGATGATGCGCGGAAACTCGGCGGCGATGCGCCCCGCCTTGATGTGCTGGATGGTGAGGCCGGACCCGCAGGCGAGCACGCGCGCGACGGCCTCGCCGGGTCCGGCAACGGGATCGGGAACCTGTGTCATCACGAAGGGTGTACTCGGCCCCCTGAGGACCATCGCCTTCATCTCAGTCCCGGAACATGAAATTAGCCGCCTTCAAAAAGAGCGTGCGGTTGACGCCGTCCGAGTGCAGGAAGGCGGCCGCGTCGCGTACCAGTTTCTCGACCCCGAGCTCCTTCATGTAGCCGTGGCCGCCGTGGATCTCCATGGTCCAGGTTGCGATCTTCCATGCCGCCTGCGCCGCCATCGCCTTGGGCAGCGCGCCGAGCGTCCGGTCCCAGCCGTGCTCCTGGTGATCCGCTAGGAAGCAGGCGCGGTGGATGTAGGAGCGCGAGGCGTCGATCAGCATGCGCATCTCCGCGAGTTGCGCCCGAATCCCGTCGTGCTCGATCAGCGGCCTGCCTCCCTGAATGCGCACCTTCGCCCAGTCGATTGCTTTCTGGTGCAGCGCGCCGGCGACGCCGAGGACGGAAGCCCCGGCATACGCGTTCGACTGCGGGAAAAACTCCGCGAGCACGTTGAAGCCGTTGCCAACCTTGCCCACCACGTTCTCATCCGGGATGAAGCAGTCCTGGAAGATCAATTCGGCGTTGTTGGCGAGGCGCTCGCCCATTTTGTCGTGCACGCGCCCGATGGTGAATCCCGGCCGTCCCCGCTCCACCAGGAAGCAGGTGGACGCCTCGGCCATCGGCTTGCCCGGCTCGGTCTGCGCGAACAGCAGGGTGTGGCTCGCGCGGTTGCCGTTCGAGATGAAGTGCTTCATGCCGTTCACGATCCAGCCGCCCGAGCTCTTCCGGGCGCTCGTGCGGAATGGCACGGGGTGCGGAAGAAAGTAATTGGAGGCGTTGTCGGGCTCGGTGATGCCGATTGCCAACACGCCGCGCGGGTCCTTCGCGAACCCGGGCAGGACGCGCGCCTGCTGCCCGGCGTTCAGCGCCTTCTGCATGATCTGGGCGATCTTGAGCGTCTGCGCCATGACGACCGACACGCCGAGGTCACCCTTGCCGAGCTCCTCGATCACCATGGCGGTAGTAAGCGAATCGGCGCCGAGCCCGCCCCACTTTTCCGAGAGCGTCATGGTGCGGATACCGACGGCGTCCGCCTTTTCCACGATCTCCCAGGAAAAGCTCTTCTCGGGGTCCGGGTCCGCGTCGAGAGCCGGAGCACGCGGCGCCACCACTTCCTCGACGAAACGGGAGACGGTCGCCAGTATGGCGCGCTGCTCCTCGCTGACGATGAAGATGTCCTCCACGGCGACCGGCTCCCCTTAGACCTGCGAGTTTTAGGTTACCATGCCCGCAAAATGAAGCCATACGACGTGATCGTCGTCGGCAAGGGCAACGCCGCCTTGTGCGCGGCGCTGTCCGCGCGCGAGGATGGAGTGAGTGTTGCCTTGCTGGAAGCTGCGGCGGAGGACGAATCCGGCGGCAACAGCCGCTTCGCCGGCGGGGTCATGCGTTTTGCGTACCGGACGGTGGACGATCTGAAGCGCCTGACCGATATCACCGACGAGGAGATCGCGGGCAGCGACTTCGGCACCAATACGCGCGAGGAGTTCCTCGAGGACCTCTACCGGCTGACGAGCTACCGCACCGATGCCGATCTGTCGGAGCTGCTCGTCAACCGCAGCCTCGATGCGCTCGCGTGGCTGCGCTCGAAGGGCGTGCGCTTCAACCTCAACTTCGGCCGCCAGTCGGGCCGGGTCGGGGGCAAGCGCGTGTTCTTCGGTCGCATGCCAATCGAGGCATCGGGCGGCGGGGCCGGACTGGTGCAAAGTCTCGATGCCGCGGCGAAGAAGGCCGGGATCGAGGTCTTCTACGAGACACGGGTGTCCTCGCTCCTCTACGACGGCGAGCGCGTTTTGGGCGTGCGTGCCCGGTGCGAGGGGAAGCGGACCGAATTCCGCGCAAAGTCCGTGGTGCTCGCGTGCGGCGGCTTCGAAGCGAACCCGGAGTGGCGCACACGCTATCTCGGGCCGGGCTGGGAGCTTGCGAAGGTGCGCGGCACCCGCTTCAACGTCGGCGATGGCCTGCGCATGGCACTCGATATCGGCGCGGCGCCCTACGGCAACTGGTCGGGTTGCCACGCGACCGGATGGGACCGCTACGCTCCGGAGTTCGGCGACGTCAACGTCGGCGACCAGTTCCAGAAGCACAGCTACATATTCGGGCTGCTCATCAACGCCGAAGGCCGGCGCTTCGTGGACGAGGGCGCTGATTTCCACTCCTTCACCTACGCCAAATACGGGGGCGAAGTGCTGAAGCAACCCGGCCAGTTCGCCTGGCAGGTGTTCGATTCCAAGGTCACGAAGCTCCTGCGCTCCGAGTACCGCATCAAGTTCGTGACCAAGGTGAGCGCTCCCACGCTGGAGGC